>Ga0070706_100000304_pt1 | contig 59524 bp, 49 predicted proteins | sample KBSK5501metaG_FD_65476 | JGI IMG/M metagenome (GOLD analysis project Ga0070706, IMG submission 65476) | Corn, switchgrass and miscanthus rhizosphere microbial communities from Kellogg Biological Station, Michigan, USA - KBS K5-50-1 metaG | ecosystem: Host-associated > Plants > Roots >...
TCAAGAACGAGATGACCGGCTGCGGGCCGTTCCTGCACGACGACCCGCTGGACCGCCCCGCGGAACTGACCGGTGGCACCCAGACCCTGTGGGCCGGTCCGCAGCGGCAGCCCTACCTGCTGTTGCCGGTGATCCCTCCCGGCTGACATTCCCGCCCGCCAGCAAGTTCTTTCCCGGACCCGGCCTACGCTGCCCAGCGCTGCCGCACAGAGACGGAGGCACGGTTGTCGCAGCAACCCGCACGAGGGAGGCGAGCGCCATCATGAGCGAGCCGGAGGGGCGCGGCGCCGCCTGGACTGAGGAGCCCCGCGCGGGAGACAGCTCATGAGCCCGCGCTTCAAGGTGGTCGTCACCGACCAGGTGTTCCCGAGCATCGACACCGAGGCCGCGCTGCTGGCCGGGATCGGTGGCCACCTGGAGGTCGCGGACGGCACCCCGGACGGTGTCGCGCGGCTGGGAACCGACGCCGATGCCCTGCTCAACACCTACATGCCGATCACCGATGACCTCCTGTCCCGCCTTCCCGCCTGCAAGATCGTGGCCCGGTACGGCATCGGGGTGGACAATGTGGACCTGGCGGCGGCGGCCCGTCGCGGTGTGGTCGTCACCAACGTGCCCGACTACAGCGTCGAAGAGGTCGCGGTGCACACGCTCGGCCTGCTGCTCTCGCTGACGCGCCGGCTGCCGGAGGCGGCTGGCCTGGTCGCCGCGGGGGGCTGGGGCCTTGACGGGCTGCGGCCGATCAGGCGGATGTCCACGCAGCGGATCGGGCTGGTCGGGTTCGGCCGCATCGCCAGGCTGCTGGCCAGCTATCTCGCCGCGCTGCGCTGCGAGGTCGTGGTGCACGACCCCTTCGTTCAACCCGCCCCTGATACTCCGGCGCTGGTCCCGCTGGGCGAGTTGCTGGCCGGCTGCGACGCGGTGTCGTTGCACGCGCCGCTGACGCCGCAGACCCGGGGCCTGATCGGGGCGGCGGAACTGGCCGCGATGAAGCCGGAGGCGGTGCTGGTCAACACCGCGCGCGGCCCGCTCGTCGACATCGATGCCCTGATCGACGCGCTGCGGGCCGGGCAGATCCGTGCCGCGGCCCTCGATGTCCTTGACCGGGAGCCGCCTGCCGGGCGGCTCCCGGATGACCTCCCGAACCTGCTGGTCACGCCGCATATGGCGTACTACTCCGAAGAGTCCATCGCTGAGTCACAGGAAAAGGCCGCGACCCAGATCATCAAGGTGCTGACCGGTGGGCAGCCCGACTATCCGGTGCGGCCCTAGAGGGCCACCAGTCCGGGAGGCCCCTCCCACAGGAAAGGACGACAGGCATGAAGGAAGCGTTCGGTGGCCTGAGCACCGACTGGAAGGAGGGCATCAACTGGGCTCTGGTCCGCGAATGGCGCCTGTCCCGGGCGAGGGAGGCCATGCAACGGCATGGGCTCGGGGCGCTGCTGCTCATGTACGACGAGAACATGCGGTACGTGTCCTCGACCTACACGCCTGGATGGAACCGGCTCAAGCCGGGCCTACGCTACGTGGTCCTCTGCGAGGGCCGCGAGCCGATCGTCTACGAGCAGGGCGACATCGGGATCCACCTCAAGGTCCACAACCCGTGGATCCCGCCGGAGAACGTGCGCCACTCCTACACCTGGATCAAGGGCGCGGCCGGGCCTGCGGCCAGCAACCAGGTCTCGAAGTTCACCACCGCCCTGGTGAACGACCTGGAGGAGGCGGGCGTCCTGGACAAGCCGCTCGGCGTGGACTTCATCGACATCAACATGATCCAGGCTTTCCAGCGGGCCGGAGTCAACTGGGCCGACGGGATGACCCCGATGATGGAGGCCCGGTCGATCAAAAGCCCCGACGAGCAGAAGGTTTCACGCATCGTCGGCGCGATCTGCGACTCGCTGCACTACGAGTTCACCCAGTTCCTCAAGCCCGGCCTGACCGAGAACGAGGTCGCCGCCTTCGGGTTCGAGTACCTCTACAACATCCCCGGCATGGAGGACGTCGAGGACATCATCGTGTCGTCGGGCCCGAACGCCTGGCCGAACTGGCGCAACTTCTCCGACCGCATCATCCGCCCCGGTGAGCTGGTGATCATTGACCTGGCCGCGCTGACCTGGAACGGGTTCAAGTCCTGTGTGTACCGGACGTACTGCGTGGGCGGCACCCCGACCGATGAGATGAAGCGGTACTACGACACCGCGCACACGTGGCTCTGGGACGCCATCGAGGTGGTGCGCCCCGGGGTGACCACCCGGGACATCGCGTCGAAATGGCCGTCGGCCAAGGAGGCGTGGGGATACGAGGAGGAAGACCAGGCCGCGGCCAACCTGTGGGGGCACGGGCTCGGCCTGGCCCAGTACGACCGGCCGGTCATCTCCCGCATCTGGTCGCTGGACTACCCGGAGGAGATCAGGCCCGGCATGGTGTTCGCGCTAGAGACCCAGCACGGCAAGGTGCATGAGTTCGGCGTGCGCCTGGAGGAAATGCTGCTGGTCACCGACGACGGGCACGAGCTGCTGTCGGGATATAAGTCCGACGAGATCATCATCGCCGGATGAGCGCGGCAAAGGGGCGCGGCGCCGCCTGGACTGACGCGCCAAAGGGGCGCGGCGCTGCCTGGACTGAGGAGCGCGTGAGCGCGCCGGAGGGGCGCGGCGTTGCCTGGACTGAGGAGCGAGGAACGAGCGACGAGGGAAGGCGACGCCTTAAAGCGCCCCGCGGGCGAGCGGGGACGCAGAGAGCGAGGAACGAGCAACGAGCGACGAGGGAAGGCAGCGCGCTAAGCGCCCCGGAGGCGCATAGCAAGCACAGCAGAGCGCTCTTCCGGCGGCTCCTGCCGCTCGGCGGCGAGGCCAGCCGGGCCCAGGCTGCCGACGATGTGCTGGGAGCGAAGGCAGCGCGGCTTGGACGTGCCTTCGCCGCCGGGCTGCCGGTCCTGCCGGGCTGGGTGGTGCCCGTGGCCGAGGCGATCGCGGCGCTGGATGCCGGGGCTGCCGCCGTGCGGGCGGGCAGGCCCGCGGCGGCGCGCCGGGCCGTGCTCAGCCGCCCGCTTGACGATGGCCTCGCCCGCGAGCTGAGGGAAGCCGCGATCAGGCTGGGCGGGCGGGTGATCGTCCGCTCGTCGAGCCCGCTGGAGCGCGACGGACGCTGGTCGGGCGCTTTTTCGTCGGTCAGCGAGGTTGGCCCGGACGATATCGCGACGGCCGTGCGCAGTTGCTGGGCGTCAGCTTTCGCCGTCGACCCGCTGGAGCGGCTCGCGCTGTGCGGGCTGCCGCTTGAGGCTCTGCGGCTGGGCGTCCTCCTGCAGCCAGAGATCCGCATGGCGGCTGGCGGGGTCGCCCGGGTCACCGCCGGGGGAGACAGCAGCACTGTGATCGTCGAGGGCATACCGGGTCATCCCGGGCCCTTGCTGTCCGGGTGGGCTGACGGAGCGTCCGCGCGGGTGCCTCTGCCGTTCTCCCCGGCCGGCACCCCCTCCATCCGGGATATGAACCCCGTCGTCCCGCCTGAGGGAGGGCTGCAGGACCTGATCGGAGGCGGGACGGTAGCGGCGGTCGCCCGGCTCGCCGCAGGCTGCTACGGGGAACTGGGCGACGACACGATTGAGTGGGCCGCATGCGACGGCGAAACCTGGCTGCTCCAGGCCCAGCGCTCAGCCCCCGACGGCGCGGACGGCGAGACGCGCAGGGGGCCGGCGCCGCGGCCAGCGGTGGCGGCAGGACCGGCCGCACGCGGGGCGCCCGAGGCCCTGCGCCTGCTGGCCGCCGCAGGCCCGGCCGGTCCCGGCCACACGGCTCAGGTGACAGCCGCGCTGCGCGCGGCGGACGCCCACAATGGCCAGCCCGGGTCACGCGAGTGGATGCCGCTGCTGGCCGCCGTGGTGCTGGCCCAGGGCCGCCGCGTGCCGGCCAGCCCTGCGGTCGCGGGGACGGCGGCGGGGCGTCTCGTGGCGTGCCGCCCACATGAGCGCCCGCCCGGGGACTGCCGGGACGCCATCTTGCTGGTGGACCGCCCGCTGCCGTCTCTGGCGCCACTGCTGTTCGGGGCGCGCGGCGTCATGACCCGGTCCGGCGCGGCCGGCTCACATCTGGCCGAGGTCGCCCGCAGCCTCGGCGTGCCGATGGTGATCGGGTGCCACCCCGAACCGGTGACGGGCCCCTGCGTGGCCGGCCGGGACTGGATCGCCGCTATCGACGGCTCAACCGGCGAAGCCGCGCTGCTCGCTGGGTGAGGACAGGTAACAGGAATCGATGACAGTAAAGGTGGCGAGCATGGTGCGATGGGGAATTGTCGGACTGGGCCGGATAGCTGGTACTGAGATCGCCCCCGCGATCAATGCCAGCAAGAACGGGGTCTTGCAGGCGGTGGTCAGCCGCGACCAGGGGCGGGCCGACAGCTTCGCGCAACAGCACCAGGCGGCCCGCGGGCTCACGGACTACGCCGAGATGCTGGCCGACCCGGAGGTGGACGCGGTCTACATTGCCACCCCGAACGCCCTGCACGCCGACCAGGTGGTGGCGGCCGCGGAGGCCGGCAAGCACGTGATGTGCGACAAGCCGCTGGCGACCAGCACCGCTGAGGCCCGGCGGGCGGCGGCCGCGTGCGAGGCGGCCGGAGTCCGGCTGGGGATCACCTTCCAGACCCGGTTCCACGACGCCTTCGTGCCGTGCCGGGAGGCGATCCAGGATGGCTCGCTGGGAGACATCCGGGTGGTGCAGGTGGAGATGAGCTCGGGCCGGACCCTGCTGAAGGGGTGGCGCACCGACCCGGCGCTCGCCGGACTGGGCACCATCAACAACATCGGCGTGCATGCCTTCGACCTGATCCGCTACCTGCTCGGGGCCGAGGTCACCGAGACGACGGCCATGGTCGGGCACGAAAGCGGGCTGGACCCGGAGACGCTCGCGCTCGTGCTGCTCCGGTTTGACACGGGCGCGCTCGCCTACGTCAACGTGAATCAGTCCGTCCCCCGCCACCAGGCGGACATCAGCGTCTACGGCACGAAGGGCACGGTGCTCGGCCGGTCCTGCACCCGGCCGAACATGACCGGGACGCTGAGCGTCCTGACCGAGGACGGGGACACCACGGTCGAGACGTCCAGCTTCGACGCCTACAGCAAGGCGGTAGCCGCCTTTGAGGACGCCATCAGCGACGGCCGTGAGCCCAGCCCGTCCGGGCAGGATGGGGTGCGCAGCGTCGAGCTGACGACCGCCATCGCGGAATCGGTCAGGGCCGGTCGCACGGTGGCGCTCGTCCCGTAGGCGGCTCAGCGCGAGAGCATGCCTTTCAGCACCGCGAACACACTCGCCGGGTCCTCATCGAGGCGCCCCTGCGCGAGCGCGGCCAGGTGAAGCTGCGCGCTCGCCGCGAACAGCGGCAGCGGGCAGCGCACCTCCCGGCTGAGTCCGCTGATGAGATCGATGTCCTTCTGGAAATACTCCAGGCGCATGTTGGCTTCCGAGAAGTCGCCCGCGATCATCATCGGGCCCCGGACCTCGAGCATCCGGGAGTTCCCCGCCCCGTCGGAGAGCGCCTCCAGCGCGAGCGCGGGGTCGAGGCCCGCGCGCTCCGCGAAGACCAGCGCCTCCGCGGCCGCTGTGTGGTGCACGGTGACCAGGTGGTTGGCGATCAGCTTCATCCGCATCCCGTTGCCGAACGCGCCGACCTCGTACTGGACCCTGGAGAACGCCGCGAGCACCGGCCTGCACCGCTCGATGGCTTCCGGCTCGCCGCTGGCGTACACGGCCACGTCGCGGGCCCGCATCTGGCTCGCCGTGCCGCTGAGCGGGCAGTCCAGCATCACCGCGCCGGCCTGCGCGAGCACCTGCCGCGCCGCCTCCTTCTCGTCGAGTGGCAAGGTGCTCGTCTCGACCACGATCAGCCCGGGGGAGGCCGCGGCCGCGAGGCCGTCGCTGGCGTTGACGACCGCCCGGAGGGCGGCCACCGAGGGCAGCGAGGTGATGACCACGCCGGCTGAGTCCGCGGCGTCACCAGGGCTCGCGGCCGCCCGGCCGCCCGCGTCTTCGAGCGCGGTGGCCGCTTCCTGGCGCACGTCGTAGCCCTGGACCGCGAAGCCGGCCGCGAGCAGGTGCCTGGACATCGGACTTCCCATGTTGCCCAGCCCGATGACGGCTACGGTCGCCTTCTCAGATGCCATATCAGTGCCGTCCCTTGGGTAGCGGGCCGGGCGATGCCAGCCCTTGACCGACTCTTTTGTTGTTCCTCACCCGCAATGGCGCAGCCCCGGGCCCGGGACAAAGCGCCCGGCCGGTTCCCCGGCCGGCTGGCCGGCCCAGGCGGCCAGGCGGCCGCGCAGCATCGTTCCCACCACCCGGCCACGCACCTCCCGTCCCGCATACGGGGTCCACCCCGACCGGGAGCGGACATGATCGTCGCTGAGGACCCAGCGCGCCCCGGGGTCGACCAGCGCCAGGTCGGCGTCGCACCCGGGGCGCAGGTCACCCTTGCCGGCCAGGCCGTAGCGGCGCGCGGGCGCGGTCGCGTAGGCCTCGACCATGCGTTCCAGGGAAATGTGCCCGCTCAGCGCCGCGTCGATCAGCAGCGGTGCCGTGGTGTCCAGGCCGGGCAGTCCGAAATGAACGTCCCAGATCGATCCCGCCGCTTTCTGCTGCCGGGTGGACGGTGCGTGATCCGAGGCGAGGTGGTGGATGCGCCGGTCGTGCCAGGCCGCCCACATGCGGTCCCGGTCCAGGCTGCTCCGCAGCCGGGCCGGCGGCGTGAACTTGCGGAGCGCGCCGTGCTCGGCCACCTCTTCCTCCCCGAGCAGCAGGTACTGCGGGCAGCTCTCGGCCACGACCGCCGCGCCGGCCGCGGCCGCGGCGGTCACGATGTCGAGCACCTCGGCGCAGCTGGCGTGGGCCACGGTGATCCGCGCCCCGGTCAGCCGGGCCAGCAGGCATGCCGTGGTGGTGGCGACCAGTTCGGCTTCGCGCGAGCGCCACTCGGGCAGGATCCACGGGTCCTGCCGGCCCATCCCGCGGAGCCTGCGCTCGGCGGCCGCGGTGATCGGCCCGTCCTCACAGTGGATCAGGCTGGGCGCGCCGAGCCCGGACAGCAGGCCCAGCGCCTCCAGCAGCACGTCGGTGCCGAGCCCGGGAATGCCGTGGGTGTCGCAGGTGAAGATCTTGAAGAAGCTGATGCCGTCTTGCCAGAGCGCCGCCAGGTCGTCGAGGCGATCCGGCCAGACGTGAGCGGCCAGCCCGTAGTCCACCCAGGACCGGCCGCCGATCAGGTCCAGCTTCTCCCGCAGCCGCCCGGGGCTGGTCACCGGCCAGCCGTGCGTGTGCTCGATGATGGTGGTGACCCCCTGGTGCAGTGCCGCCGAGGTCCCGGCCGGGTAATCCTCGCGGCTGGCGTCGCCTGGCTCCATCAGGTGCACATGGGTGTCGACGAAGCCGGGGAGCACAAGCAATCCGGTGGCGTCGATCTCGCTGCTCGCGTCGGCCAGCCCGCCGCGGGGCAGCAGCGCGGTGATCTGGCCAGCCCGGATCAGCAGATCGAGCGGGGCCCGGCCCCGGGCGGTGACCACCGTGCCGCCGCGGATGACCGTCGTCCGGGCCGGGTCACCGCCGGGCCGGGCCGGGTCACCGCCGGGCCGGGCCGGGTCACCGCCGGGCCGGGCCGGGTCACCGCCGGGCCGGGCCGGGCCGCCGGTGCGGTCAGACATCGCGGCCGTGGCGGTGCCCCTCGAAGACTGCCTCGTACGTTCCCCGCGGCGCCACGGCGTCCCCGATCACGGCGCAGGAGAGCCCGGCCCGCCGGGCCGCCCCGGCGAGTGAGTTCACCGACTGCCGCGCGGTGGCCATCACGACCGCGTCGGCGCGGACCTCGACGGCCCGGTCCGGTGCGTAGACGTTGTAGAGGGTGACTGAGGCCGGGGTCATCTCGCGGACGAAGTGGTCCACATACAACTGCACGCCGCTCTCGTATACCTGCGGCATGATCCATTCGAAGTAGGCGTCGGCCATGGTCTCGGTCCCCACCATTGGCCACCTGGTCACCAGGCGTACCGTCGTGGCGCCGTTGCGCGCGGCGTGCACGGCGATCAGCGGGCCGATCAGGTCGGCCTGGTCATCGAGGACAAGGACCTCCCCGCTCAGCTCAGCCTGGCCGGTCACCACTTCGTCCCAGCCCAGGCAGCGCGCCTGGTCCGCGCCGGGCAGCCCGGCTCCCGTCCAGCCCTGGAAGCCGTCCCGGCAGACCCGGGAGCCGGTGGCCACCACCACATGGTCGGCTCGCTCGTCGTGGCAGAGCGCGGCCAGCGATTCGTCCGTCACCTCCGCGGCCGTGTGGATCTGCACGCCTGCCTGGCGGGCCTGGGCCTCCAGCCACCGGGCGATCTCCCGGTAGGTGCCGCGCCCCGGCAGCAGCGACTGGAGGCGCACGTGGCCGCCGAGTTCGGCGTCCTTCTCATGCACCGACACAGTGTGCCCGCGCATGGCCGCGATACGGGCGAACTCCAGGCCAGCCGGGCCGCCACCGACCACGACGATCCGTTTGGGCGCGCTGGTCTGCAGCGGCGCCGCCTTCCCCCAGTGCCTCTCCCGGCCGACCGCCGGGTTGTACACGCACTGCACGCGCATGCCCCTCGACACGCTCTTCCAGCAGTGGTTGGCCGCGACGCACGGGCGGATATCGTCGCTGCGATCCTGGGCGACCTTCATCACCCAGTCCGGGTCGGCGAACAACTGGCGGGCGAGCCCGATCGCGTCGGCCACGCCCGACGCCAGCAGTTCCTCGGCGACCTCGGGGGTGGTGATCCGGCCGACGGCGAAGACCGGCTTGCTGCTCACTTCGCGGATCGCCGCCGCGTAGTCGCGCTCCCACCCGCCCTCGAAGTGCATCGGCGCGTGGATGAACTGATGGTGCACGCCGACGCTGACGTCGACGAAGTCCACGTCCGCCCCGGCCTGCAGGTCCTGCACGATCCGCAGCACGTCGGCTTCTTCGAGGTCACCCGGCCACAGCGAGGTCGAGTTGATCCGGAAGCCCAGGAATGCGTCGGGACCGATCGCGGCCCGCATCCGGCGCAGAGCCTCCAAGGAGAACCGGAGGCGCGCCTGGTAGCTGCCGCCCCATTGGTCCGTCCGCTTGTTGTAGAGCGGGGAGAGAAACTGCCAGGACAGGTAGCCGTGGCTGAGGTGAAATTCCACTCCGTCCAGGCCGGCCTCGATGGCCCGGCGGGCCGCGCTCGCGTGGCAGTCGAGGATCTCCTCGATCTCTTCGCCGGAAAGTTCCTTCGGGGTGTGCCCGCCGGGGAACTCACCCAGCGGCACCTGGCTCGGTGCCAGGGTGTACCAGGTTGCGTCGAGGTCGTAGCCGGGATCTTCCTTGTACTGCGGGAAGCCGCGGACGCCGGTGTGGCGAAGTTGCACCGCGAGCTTGGCGCCGTGCCGGTGGACCGCCTCGGCGACGCTCGCGAAGCCGGCGATCTGCGAGTCGTCCCACAGGCCGGGCTGCGCGAGCGGGGCGGCGATGGAACTGCGGTGCACGTGGGTGCCACCGATGATGATCAGGCCGACGCCGCCGCTGGCGCGCTCCTCGTAGTAAGGGGCGGCGAGGTCATTGAACCGCGCCGACTGCGGGTCGCTGACCCAGGAGGGGCAGGTGGGCGGGAACACGATCCGGTTCTTCAGCGCCTGCCCGCGCAGGGGCAACTCGCTGAAGAGCCGGGGGAACCGGCCTGCTCCGGGGTGCTCGCTCATGTTGATTCTCCCGTCGCCACCCGGCTAGTCCCTTCCTGGCACGTGCATGAACTTGCTCATCGTGAAGCCGCCGTCGATCAGCACGTCTGTCCCGGTCACGTAGCTGGCGTCGGCCGAGGCCAGGTAGTGCACCAGCGAGGCGATCTCATCCGGGTTGGCAATGCGGCCCAGCGGCGCGACCGCGCTCCGGCCGGCCAGCACCTCCGGCCGGCTGTACAGGTCCTCGGTCATCGGCGTCCGGACCATGCCCGGGCTGACCGACAGCGAGCGGACGCCCCGGCCGGCCCATTCGATCGCGAAACTCTTGGCCAGCATCACGAGCGCCGCCTTGCACGGCGCGTAGGCGCCGGTGTTCGGGTAGGGCGCGTGCGCGGCGGTCGAGCCGATGAACACGAGCACGCCCGAGCCCTGGCGGAGCATCAGCGTGCCCAGTTCCCGGCCGAGCAGGAAGCCGCCCCGGAGGCCGACCGCGAGCAGTCGGTCGAAGCTCTCCGTGGGCAGCGATTCGAGGTGACCTGGCATGCGCTGGATCGCGGCGTGCACCAGCACATCAGCGCGCCCGAAGCGCTCGTCGATGACGGCAGCCATCCGGCGCACCGCTGCCTCGTCGGACACGTCGATGCCGAAGGCCACAGCGGTTCCGCCGGCCGCCTCGACCTCGGCGGCGACGGCGTCGCACGTCCGCTGATCCACGTCGATCGCCGCGATCACGGCTCCGTCCGCGGCGAAGCGCAGCGCGCTGGCCCGCCCGATGCCGCCGCCCGCGCCGCTGATGACGACGACTCGTGGCACCTGTCCGGGGTCCGTGCGGCCGGGGCCGGCCTGAGCCGGCCCCGGCACCACCGACGGCGGCAGCGTTGTCACCCAACCTTCGTTTCCGCAGCGCTGACGGTCGCGGCGGAGATCGTCTCGACGGGCTGGAGGGACCCGGAAGGCGACGCCTTCACCACGTCCCATGGGCCCGACACGTTGTGGTGCTGGTTGAAGTCCATCGGGCCGCTGGCCCCGTCATAGTTGATCTTCTGGCTCTTCTTCAGCGCCGCCAGCCCGGCCGCGTAGGTATCCACCGTCTCGCCGGGAGGGTTCGACACCAGCGGCAGCCCACGGGTGATGTCGGCATTCGAGGTGCCCTTGGCGGCGTCCATCGCGAGCGCCATGTCGATGACCCCGTCATACGCGTAGTTCGCGCCGGCCAGCGGGGCCGAGTGGAACAGCTTCTGGTATTCCGCGTTGAAGATCGGCCCGGCGCCCGTGGTGGGCGTGCCGCCTTCCACCGAGGTGACCTCGGCGTGGGCGGTGGACGCGCCGACCGCGCTGATCCAGTCGCCGCCCGCCGTGATGTCAGTCCCGATAAAGGGAAGTTTCGTGCCGTTGAGACCCTTCAGCCCGTTGAAGAAGGTGGCCGCGGTGGGCGGGTCCAGCTGCCCGAGGATGGCCTGCGGGTGCGTGGCGAGCAGCTTCACGATCTCCGAGTTGTAGGAGCTCTGCCCGGGGGTGACGTTGACGACCGTGGTCAGCGAGCCGCCCAGCTTGGTGAAGTCGTTCTTGAGGAATGGCTCGAGTTCCTGCTGGGAAGCTTCCGTGGTGAACAGGATCGCCGCCTTCGTGTAGCCCTTCTCCCGTGCGTACAGCGCCAGCGCGAGGGCGAGCTGCGAGTCCGAGGGGTTGATGCGCCAGATCCACTGGTCACTGTTGTTGTCGAAGGCGGTCGAGCCGCCGTTGAACATGTCCGGGATCTGGTTCCGGTCGATGATCGGGTGCACCCCGAAGATTTCCAGCGTGGTGGGCCCGATGATCCCGACCGGGTGATTCTTGGCCAGTTCCTGCTGCAGCGAGGGGACGGCATCAGCCGGGTCACCGTGCGTGTCCACCTTGTCCAGGACCAGCTTCTGCCCCATGATCCCGCCCGCGGCGTTCACCACCGCGGCCCCGGCCACAGCTCCGTTATACATAGCCTGCCCAATTTCCGCGTAGGCCCCCGTGTCGGAGCCGAGCACGGTCATGTGGATCGAGCCGCCTGTGCTGCCGCCGGAGCCCGACGAGGTGCCCGAGCTGCCACATGCGGCCAGGGCCAGCGCGCCGACGCTGGCCAGCGCGACGAAACCGCCGGCCCGTCTTCTCCTGTACCCCTGCTGTACCAAGCGTGTCATCGCCCCAGCCCTTTCTCTCTTGCCACTGTTGTTGTCCGGCGCCGGCGCTGCCTGCCCGCGGGTGGGCAGCCAGCCGCCTAGCCGCCTAGGTACATGTCCACGAGTTCACGTCGGCCAAGAAGTTCCGGCCCGGGGCCTTCCGCGACGGTCTCGCCGTTCACCATCACGTACGCCCATTCCGCGTGCCCGAGGGCCCGCCTGGTGTTCTGCTCCACCACCAGCACGCCGATGCCCCGGCTCCGGACGGCCAGGATGTGCTCCCACACCTGTCCCTCCACCAGGGGGGCCAGGCCGGCGGTCGGCTCGTCGAGCAGCAGCAACGCTGGTTCGGCCATCAGCGCCCGGGACAGGGCGAGCATGCTGCGCTGCCCGCCGCTCAGGGTGCCAGCGGGCCGCCCGAGCGCGGGGCGCAGATCGGGGAACAGGTCGCAGACCATGTCGACCCGTGCCTTTACTCCTGACCGGCGCCGATACGCCCCCACCAGCAGGTTCTCGTGCACGGTCAAGGTGGCGAAGGTGTTGGCGACCTGCGGCACATAACCGAGGCCCCGGGCCACGCGCTGATCTGTGGGCAGGCGTGACACGTCCTCGCCGGCGAACATGATCCGTCCCTGGTCCAGGCTCAGCTCGCCGGCCAGCGCCTTCAACGCGGTCGACTTGCCCGCTCCGTTCGGCCCGACAATGCAGTTCAGGCCGCCGGCCCCGACGCTGAGGGAGGCACCGCGCACGACCGGCGCCCCGCCGTACCCGACCACGATGCCCTCGGCCGAGAGCTGCGGCGACTCAGGCATGGGGGGCGCCCTGACCCAGGTAGGCCTCGACCACCTGCTGGTTTTTCCGTAGTTCGGTCATGGTGCCTTCCCCAATCACTGCGCCGGCGCCCATCACGATCACGTTGTCGCAGGTACGTTCCACGAAGCGCAGGTTGTGCTCCACGATTACGACGGTCACGCCGCTGTCGCGCAGACCGGTGATCGCCCGGCCCAGTTCCTCCGCCAGCACCGGATTCACGCCCGCGAGCGGCTCGTCAAGCAGCACGATCTTCGGTGCCGCCATGGCGACCCGGGCGAACTCGAGTAGCCGCTTCTGCCCGCCGCTCAGGCTGCCCGCTGGCTCATGGGCCACTGGCGTGAGCTTCAGCCGCTCGAGCAGTCCCGCAGCCCGTTCCTCGAGCAACCGCTCCCGCCTGCCCAGCGCGCGGCGTGCGAACAACGCCCGCCAGATGGTCTCCTGTCGCTCGGCCGGAGCGGCCGCGATCACGTTCTCGGTCACGGTCAGCGCCGGCCACTCGCGCGCCACCTGGAAGGTGCGGACCAGGCCCTGCCGGCTGGTCCAGTCGAGGCTGTGACCCTGGATCTCCTGCCCGTTCAGGCGGATGATCCCCTTATCCGGCTTGATCAGCCCGGAGATCAGGTTGATCGCGGTGCTCTTGCCCGCCCCGTTGGGCCCGACGAGCCCGGTAATGCTGTGCGGAGGCACCGAGAACGTGCAGCCCTGGACGGCACGCACCCCGCCGAAGCTTTTCCATAGGTCGATGACGTCGAGGGCGGGTGTCAGCCCCGGCTTGGCCACCACGTCAGCTCTCGCCCGACCCGGCCGCACGGCGGGCACGCCAGTTCCACGATCCCCTAGTCCGCAACTGCCCGCTCATGGTCTTCAGCTCCGGCAGGAGGCCCGCCGGGCGGAACCGCAGGACCACGATGATGAGCAGCCCGATGGCGATGGCCTGCACCGCCGGGCCCGCGTTCGAGTTGCTGCCGAAGGCCGGTATGAGCTGGGTCAGCTGCGGGAACGCGACCAGCACTATTACTGCCCCGGCCACTGCGCCGAAACTATTGGCGGTCCCGCCGACCAGGAGCGCGCCATAGAGCAGGAAAGTCTCCAGAGGCGACCATGACGCGGGGTTGAACGCCGATATGTAGTGCATGAACAGGCTGCCGCCCAGGCCGGCGACGACGCCGCCGAGGACGTACGCCTTGAGTCGCAGCCGGTAGGGGTTACGCCCGAAGGCGGCCGCCGCCACCTCGTCCTCCCGGACGGACTTGACCGCGCGGCCGAACGGGCTGCGCCGGATGAGCTCAAGGATCACGAACACGGCGGCCAGGATCACGACACACAAGCCGAAATAGAAGGTCTGGTACGCCTGCGGGCCGAGGTGCAGCACGCCCTCGAGGGGCTGGCTCGCCCCGTAGAGGCCGTTGTAGCCGTTGAACAGCGGGGTGTACTGGCTGATCACGGTGTATCCGATGATCGTCGTCGCCACCGTGACGATGGCGAAGTAGTCACCGCGGAGGTTGCGCAGCGCGACCGAGCCGATGGCCAGGGACAGCAGGCCGGTGACGATCCCGGCGCCGAGGAACCCGACCACGAAAGGAAGGTTCAGGCCGAGAATGTAGTGCACCCCCGGCTGCGTGCTGGCGGCCGGCAGGGTCAGCACGCCGTCCACATAGGCGCCGAGCGCGACGAACAGGTAGAACCCCAGATCAAGCTGGCCGCCCAGTCCCCAGCGGGAGTTCAGCCCGAGCGTGAGCAGGGCCGTGATCGCGGCCAGGGTGCCGATGCTGACGAAGTACTGGAGCATGTCTCCGCCTCAGGCAGCCGCGGGCCGGCGGGCGGTCACGAGGCCCTGCGGGCGCAACAGCAGGGCGAGGATGAGCAGTATGAACGCGACCACGGTCTTGTAGTCGGAGCTGATGTACAGCGCGCTCACCTCCATGGTGACGCCGACGACCAGGGCACCCGCCATTGCGCCGTAAGGCTGGCCAATGCCGCCGAGGATCGCGGCGGCGAACACGATGAGCAGGAACTGGAAGCCCATGGCCGGGTACAGGCCACCGGTGGTGAGACCGAGCACGAAACCGGCCAGGCCGGCCATGGCTCCGGTCAGGACCCAGGTCCGGTTGATGACCTGCGCGGAGTTGATCCCGCTGGCCTGGGCCAGGGGGAGGTTCTCGGCGACCGCCCGCTGGGCCCGGCCGAAGTAGGTGTACTTCAGCAGCACGTGGATCGCGGCCATGATCGCGACCGCGAGGACGATGATCACTTCCTGCTGGGTGGTGAAGAGGAACGGGCCGAGGTGATGTGGTGTCCCCCCGCCGCCGGGCAGCGGCTGGGTGGATCCGCCGAAGATGAGCAGCACCACGTTCTGGATGATGATCGAAGCCGCGATCGTGAGCACGAACAGCGTCAGGCGGGCGACTTTCCGCCGCCGGAACGGCCCGAACAGCAGCTTGTTGATGGCGACGCCGAGGACGCATCCCGCGGCGATGGCGGCGAGCGCGGCCAGGAGCGTGTTGTGGACCGCCCGGTCAGCGACGAGCGCGGCGTATGCGCCGACGGTCATCAATTCGCCATGGGCGAAGTTGGGTACCCGGGTCACCCCGAACTGAAGGGACAGCGCGACGGTCGAGATGGCCAGCACCGACGCTGTCACCAGCCCGAAGCCGATCCCGAGAAGCAGCGTGTTCATTCACGCACGCGCGCTGCGGTCGCCGCGGTCGGTCCGGGGCGGCCGCGCCCGCATGGCACCGGTGCCGCCGCGCGGACAGGATCGCCGCCGCGCCGCGCAGCCCCGCTGCCGGGACGGCCTGACCTGGGCACCGCCTGCGCGTCGCGGGCGGGCTCATTGTTTACCACTGTGGTTCCTCCCGTTCGCGTCTTCGCGTCGAGGAATCGTCCGCCCAGGCGCGGTCAGGATCACCTGACTCGCGGTGTTGGGGAGCCCGCCTGCTGCCAATAGCAGGATTAAAGTCGCAAGTTAGCATGGCTACAGAGGAGCGTCAACAGCCTTGCTGGTCAGCCCCAGGAGGCATAGTGTCGCTTGACACCAGCCCGATGTGATCAGGAGGAGCCTGACGTGTTTCTCGACGTTCACAACCACGTCATCCCCGAAGCCGTGCTGCGCCTCGGCGAACAGGAACCGGGGCTCGGCTTCTCGGTCGAGGGTGGGGTGTGGCGGGGCCCCCACCATGTGCCGTTCACGCTCCTGGACTCGTTCCGCAGCCCGGAGGAGAAAATCAGGGACCTCGGCGAGCGCGGGCTCTGGGGGGCGGTTGTCTCCCCGGCCCCCGTGCTGTTCGGGTATGACCTCCAGGCTGACCTGGCCGATGCGCTGTGCTGGGCCAGCAACGACGGGATGGCGGAGTTCTGTGCTTACGCACCAGACCGCCTGCACTGGCTGGCCAACCTGCCGATGCAGGCCCCCGAGCAGGCGGCACGGACCTTCCGCGAGGCGGTCGCGGCCGGGGCGGTGGGGGCCGCTATCGGGACGTCGATCGCCGGCCGCCGCCTCGACGAGAAGGAGTTCGACGTCTTCTGGGCCGAGGCGGACGCTATCGGGCGGCCCGTGCTCGTGCACCCGGCGTTCAACTGCAGCCACCCGGCGCTCGGGGAGTGGTACTTGCAGAACGCCATCGGCAACCCGCTCGAGACGACGATCGTGGTGGAGCGGCTTATCTGTGCCGGGGTGCTGGATCGCTACCCTCGGGTGCGCCTGGTGCTCATGCACGGGGGCGGCTTCCTCCCGTACCAGACCGGGCGCTTGGTCCACGCCCGCCGCGTGCGCCCGGAACTCGCGGACACGCCCGCCGACGCGTGGTCGTTCTTCGGCCAGCTGTACTTCGACACGATCACCCATGACGCGCAGGCACTGCACTACCTCGTCGGGCGGGTCGGCGTCGACCACGTCGTCCTGGGTACCGACCTGCCCTTCGACATGGCGCTTTCGGCACCGGTAGCCACGCTGACCGAGGCGCTGAACGAGGACCAGATCCAGGCCGTGGCGGTCCGCAACCCCCGGGCGCTCTTCGGCCTCGACTGAGGCGGGGCGTGCCTCGTCCGGGCGATCCTTCGGAGAACCGGAGAAGGGCCCGGGCGACTAGTGTCACCCGGGCCACCGGTGTTACTGGGAGTGTGGACTGGGTCCGGCGCGACCTGCCTGGTTACCCGGCCGCGCGAGCTACCGGCGGGCGGGCTCCCTCCCGGTAGTAGGTGTTGGATGGCCTGGTGAAGATGAGGACCATCGTGATGAGGGCGATGAGCCAGAGGGCGGCGCCGGCGATCGTGTCGGCCGGGGCGTAGGCCGCGCCATGCCGGGCCAGCGCGATGAGCATGCTCAAGGTGGTGAGGGCGAAGAAGGCCGAGAACGCGAACCGGGCCGCGTCACGCCCCTGGCTGATCGCCCAGGCCAGCAGCAGCCACAAGCCCACCGCCACCGCCGCGCTGACCTCCTTGAAGGTCAGCAGGCCGAGCGCCGCGTGCCACTGCGCCACGGTGAGCCCCGGCTCCTTCCCGAGCGCCGCCTTCACGCTGGCCGCGGTCACCACCATGGTGACCATCGCGGCCACCTCCACCACCGCGCCGAGACACATCAGTCTGACCGCGGCATGCACGGTGCGCGGCGGCCGGGAGGCTGGGCGCAGCCGCATCCGCAGCGCGCCGCGGATCAGGGCCGCGGACTCGGCCAGCCCGACCCGCCGCTGACCCTCCTCAGCGCTGGCTAGCAGCACCCCGAGGATCTCCTGCTCATTCTCCTGCCGGAACGCCTTCGGGTAGCACGCCAGCACCCGCCGGTACCCCCGCTCCAGGCCAGCGGTCTCATTCATGTGACCAGTCCTCCTGCCGGGCTCAGCCGCCTCATCGCGGCCGTGGCATTGGCGTGCAGCCGGGCCGCCTCCGCGGCCAGCCGCCTCTCGCCTCCAGGGGTGAGCCGGTAGTAACGGCGCAGCCGGCCGTCCACGATCTCCTCCCGGTCCACCCTGATCAGCTCATCAGAGCGCAGCCGGTCCAGAGCCGTGTACAGCGTCCCGGCGCGCAGCCGCACCCGGCCGCCCGAGATTTGCGTGACCTCCGTGATGATCCCGTACCCATGCTGGCTGCCATCCGCCAGCGCGGTCAGGATCAGGAAGGTCGCCTCCTGCATCGCACGTTCCGCCATACCAACGTTATATACCGTTGAACTATCGGTGGCAAGTCCGGCGCTCTTCCTGGCGGTTCTCAGAGGCGTTCGAACGGGATCTTCTCACCGGCCTCGATGGCGATGGGCAGCCTGTTCTCGGCCGGCGGCAGCGGGCAGGTGGCGAGGTCGGTGTAGGCACACGGCAGGTTCACCGCGCGGTTGAAGTCGATCGTCACCTGGCCCTGGGGGCCGGGTGCATCGACCTGAACGGAACGGTTCGCCGCGTAGGTCGTCACGCCGGACGTCGCGTCGGTGAACAGGGCGAGCAGGCTGCCCGGCTGCTTGCCGTTGAACGCGGTGAGGCGGAAAGTCCCGCCGTCCAGGGTGAACTCGAGCTGCCCGGGGGAAGCGTAGACATGCCGCAGGCCCTCGACGGCGGCGCCTACGGTGACGTGTCTGGGCGCCTCGAACGGGATGTAGCGGCCCGCCGCCACCCAGCGCCGGTCCGGGTCGTAGGCGGGCACGCCGGCGAAGTTCGCCCGCAGCGGGTGCTCGGGATGGCGCGGGCGCACGATGTCGTGGCCGCCGCGCTTGGCCACCTCGACCACGGCGTCGCCGAAGCCGGCGAAGACGCTGTCGCGTTCACCGATGAGACCGAAGCGGTAGCTGCCGCAGACCTCAGCACCGTCGATAGTCAGCTGCTCGCCCTCGGCCAGCTGCACCGTGACGCCGGCATCGGTGCTCGACCAGGTTCCTGGCGCGTCGTCGAAGCGGGCCGGCTCGGCGCTGAGCCAGTTCAGGCTGGTAACCGCGAGAAAGCCGTGCGGATCGGCGAGCTTCCTCTCGTGCTCGGCGTGCCACTGCTGCCACTCCTGGGCGAAGGCCGCCTGAGCGATGTCTTGAACGGTCATATTCGCTCCTCCCGATCACCGGCTCCTCGTCGCGATCTTATCTAGCGAAATATGACCTGGCTGAGCGTGTCCAAGTCCGTCACGTCCGCCGGGACCACTCATCACGGTGGCGGTGGCGGTCGGCGTGGCCCTGCTGCTCGCGGTGCTCGCCGAGTTCCACGCGTTCCAGGCCGACAGCAGCCGGCCGTGCTGGGAGTGCACGAACACCGTGGCGCTGCCGGGCGCCCTGCCCTCCCGCGGCCTGGCGGCGAACTACAGCGTGGACTTCTACCAGGGCCAGACCATCGAGCGGCTCGACGTGGCCGCCCTCGGGCCAGGTGCGCCGGTGCCGCCGGGCATCTCTCGGCTTCCCGGGCCCGGCGAGTACTATGCCTCGCCGGCCCTGGCGCACCTGCTGCGCACGATCCCGGCCGATCAGCTCGGCGACCGGTTCCCTGGCACGCTGGCCGGGACCATCGGCGACGCGGCGCTGAACGGCCCGGACGAGCTGGCGATCTTCGTCAGGTACGACCCGCAGGCGCTGGCGAAGGTGCCCGGCACCCGGTGGGTGACCGCGATCAGCACCAGCCCCGGCCCGGAAGTGTTCACCCCGTTCTTCCGGTACGCGTTCGCGACCGGCGTGCTCGCGATCCTGTTCCCGGTGCTGATCCTGATCAGCACCGCAACCCGGCTGGCCGCGGCCCGCCGCGAGGAACGCTTCGCCGCGCTGCGGCTGGTGGGCGCCACGCCGGGCGACATCAGCGTGATCGCCTCGGTGGACTCAGTGGTCAGCGCGCTCCTCGGCACGGTCGTGGGCATCGGCCTGTTCCTGGCCGTCCAGCCCGCGCTGGCCGCCGCGACGCTCACCGGGACCAGGTACTTCGCCGCCACCGTCACCCCGACCAGGTGGGGATACCTGGCGCTGCTGGTGGCGGTGCCACTGGCATCCGCAGCCGCGTCGCTGCTGGCGCTGCGCCGGGTGCGGATCTCCCCGCTCGGCGTGACCAGGCGGGCGACCCCGCCGCCGCCATCGCCGTGGCGGCTCGCTCCGCTGGCAGCCGGCATCGCGCTGTTCATCGCTGGGGCGCTGACCACCAGCAGCAAGGGAATCGGGGTGGCCACTTACCCGGGGCTGCTGGTGACCCTGGTCGGCCTGGTCATCGGCGGGCCGTGGCTCACCTCGGCGCTGGCCCGGCTGTGCGGCCGGGTGCTGGGCGGCGCGTCGCCGCTGCTGGCCACCAAGCGGCTGGCCGACGACCCCAAGGCGGCGTTCCGTACCGTACGCGGCCTGGTGCTCGCGGTGTTCCTGGGCACGATCGTCGGCGTCCTGGTGCCGACCCTGGACTCGCAGATCGCAACGCCGAACTCGGCCGCGCTGTCCAGCGTGCTGCTCGACACGTTCGCCAACATGGAGCCGGGCAGCTCGGCCGCCGTCCCGTGTTCGGCTTACCTGGCCCGCTCCGCTGCCGCGAAGGGCTGCTCCGCCACGGATACCGAGGCCGCGGAAGCTGCCGGGGCGCCCAGCCCACGGACAGGCACGCGGCTGGTCAGCGGGCTGCAGGCCATCGGCGGCACCACGGTTTACCCGTTCGACGTGCTGCCGCAGGCGGCGAACCCGAACTACCAGGGCAGCTACGTAGGCGTGGTGCGCTGTGCGGCGCTGCGGAGCCTGGCCGTACTCGGGCAGTGCAAGCCGGGCATATCGGCGGTCCAAGTGGACGACGGGTCGCTGATCTACAGCGACAACCCGCACAACAGCACCGAGCCGTTCGTCAGCTCCGCCAACCCTGCCTACACCGGCAGCCTCGCCGCGCTGCCCCTTCAGGCGGTGCTGGTCCGGGTGAACAACGCCACCACACTCGAGCGGACCCGCACCTACCTGGCCACGCACGCGCCGCCGCAGGTATCAGCCGGCCCTGGCGCGGCGGCCACCCCGCCGCGGACCTACGGGGAGGCGGTCGCGATCAGGTCCGGGCGGGCCGAGGTGACGCAGAATCTGTTCGACCTCGCGGTGGCGCTGACGATCGTCGTGGCCGGCTTCAGCCTGGTGGTGTCGATCGGCGGCGGCCTGGTAGACCGCAAGCGCCCGTTCACCCTGCTGCGAGTCGGCGGGACACCGCTGAGCACGCTGGCCCGCCTGGTACTGCTGGAGGCGGTGCTCCCGCTGGCCGCCGCTCTCGTGGTAGCCGCAGGCATCGCCTACGGTATGTCGGTGCTCGCGGTGCTCCGGCTCGCGCCGCCCGGCACGCCGACACCGGCCCTGACCGGCACGTACTGGGCGACGATGGGCGTCGGCCTGGCCATCGCCCTGGCGGCCATCTGCGCGACGCTGCCGTTGCTGGGCCGCATGACCTCCCCCGCCAGCGTCCGCTTCGAGTAACCGGCCGACCGGCCAAGTTATAACGAAGCCGGTCAGGCCGGTGCCGCAGAGAGCCGCGACATCCGTCCCTTCGCGACGGCAAGCGCGGCGATCGGCCAGGGCAGCGTGGGGGCAGCCCCGCCACTGGCGGTGCCGGGCTAGATGGTCCCGTACTCAGAAGGGTCCGTACAGGGTCAGGTCCAGCACGATGGGCATCATGACGGTCAGGGTGCGGGCCGACTGCGAGACCGGGCCGGTGAACTCCACCGTGTAGTGATCGGAAGGCGTGAGCATCTCCTTGGTGAGCCCGGCCCAGGTCTTGTGCACCCGCGCGAACACGGTGCCCCCCGTGCCGGCGACGGAGAAGTGCTTGAGCGCCAGGTCGCCGGTCACCTTGCCCACGGTTTGGCCGTGATCGCCGAGCAGGGTGTAGGTGCGCCTGGTGGCTCCGGTGCGGATACGGCCGATCAGCTCGCCCCCGGGGCCCTGGAACTCGGTGATCCATTCGCTGCTCTGCTTGATCAACAACCCGGCCGGCTCGCCGGCGGCCGTGGTGAGCGCGAACGCGCGGGTGTCGGGCAGCGATTTGCCGAGCAGCTTCAGCCGGGTATGGCCTTCGGTCTCGGTGGCGATCGCCAGCAGCTGCCGGTCAGCGTTGAAGATCTCGTAGGTCGCGCGGTTGGGCAGCAGCTTTCGTGGCTGCTGAATCCGCAGCGCCTGGAAGTCAAAGGGGTCTTCCACACCGCTGAGTATGCAGCACTCGTGCCCCTCATAGCGATGGACAGCCCGCCGGGGCACCAGGTTCGCCCTGGGCGCCTGCCGGGCCAGACACGGGCAAACACCGTGGCCTGTGAGGGCACCACTTTTCGCTGGGAGTCACAGGGGAAGCACCCGGCACGTCAACCCGCCCGGCACCCGGCCACAGAATGCTCAACTTCTCAGAGCCACAACATGCGAAATCGGCGAGCTAGGGCGCGTCGCTGCTGAAGGCGGCGTCGAAGGATGACTGCGGGGGATCGAAGTCGAACCGCCGCAGGTAGGTAAGCGCCTCAGCCGCCCCGGCCAGCCGGTCCATCCCCGCATCCTCCCACTCGACCGAGATCGGCCCGCGGTAACCGATCGCGTTCAGCATGCGGAAGATATCCTCCCAGCGGATGTCCCCGCGGCCCGCGGACACGAAGTCCCAGCCGCGCCGCGGGTCCCCCCAAGGCAGGTGGGAGCCGAGGCGGCCGTTGCGCCCGTCGAGCCGCTTGCGGGCCTCCTTGCAGTCCACGTGGTAGATGCGATCCGGGTATGCGGCCAGGAACGCCACGGGGTCGAGATCCTGCCACACGAAGTGGCTCGGGTCGAAGTTCAGCCCGAACGCGGGACGGTGGTCCACCGCTTCCAGCGCACGCTGGGTGGTCCAAAAGTCGTAGGCGATCTCGCTGGGGTGGACCTCGTGCGCGAAGCGCACCCCCTCGGCGTCGAAGACATCCAGGATCGGATTCCAGCGTCCGGCGAAGTCCGCGTAGCCCTGCTCGACCATGGCCGCTGGCACCGGCGGGAACATGGCCACGGTGTGCCAGATCGACGACCCGGTGAACCCCACCACCGTGTCCACCCCGAACGCGGCGGCAGCGCGGGCGGTGTCCGCCATCTCGGTGGCCGCCCGGCGCCTGACCCCCTCGGGCTCGCCGTCACCCCAGATGCGGGCGGGCAGGATGCCGCGGTGCCGCTCGTCGATCGGGTGGTCGCACACGGCCTGGCCGACAAGATGGTTGGAGATGGCCCAGCACCGCAGGTCGTACTTCGCGAGCAGCGCGCGCTGCCCGGACAGGTAGCCGTCCTCACCGAGCGCGCGGCTGACATCGAAGTGATCTCCCCAGCAGGCCAGTTCGAGGCCGTCGTAACCCCACTCGCGGGCCAGCCGGCAGACCTCTTCCAGAGGCAGGTCGGCCCACTGGCCGGTGAACAAAGTAAAGGATCGAGACATCAGCGGCTCCCTATCGTTCGAAAAAATAAATCAGCCGGCGGGCGCGCAGACCGGGATCCACCTGGAGTCATCCGCGGCGCTGCGCTCTACGGCAGAAAGGACCCGCTGCACCTGCAGGCCGTCGGCGAACGACGGCTGCGGATCGGTTCCCCCGGCGATGGCGATGACCAGATCACGGACCTGATGGGTGAACGTGTGCTCCCAGCCGAGCACGTGACCTGGCGGCCACCAGCCGGACAGGTACGGGTGGCCGGGCTCGGTCACCAGTATGCGCCGGAACCCGGCGACCGTCGCGTCTTCCGTGTGGTCGTGGAACTGCAGCTCGTTCAGCCGTTCCAGGTCGAACGTGAGGCTGCCGCGGTCGCCGTTGAGTTCCATCCGCAGCGCGTTCTTGCGGCCGGCCGCGAAGCGTGTCGCCTCGAACGAGCCCAGCGCTCCCGAACTCAGCCGCGCGGTGAACACGGCCGCGTCGTCCACCGTCACCGGCCCGGAGCGCGGCTCGTCACCGGCCGCTCCGGACAGCGGGCGCTCACCGACGAAGGTGGCGGTGGCCCCCGAGACGCCCACGATCAGTTCCCCGGTCAGGTACTGGGCCAGGTCCACGATGTGGGCTCCCAGATCGCCCAGCGCCCCCGAGCCCGCGCGGTCCCGCTGCAGCCGCCAGGTCAGCGGGAATGACGGGTCGGCCAGCCAGTCCTGGAGGTAGCTGGCGCGGACATGACGGACAGTGCCGATCCGGCCCTCGGTGACCAGTTGCCGGGCCAGGGCGAGCGCCGGGACACGGCGGTAATTGAAGCCGACCATCGAGCGGATCCCGCGCGCGGCGGCCCGCGTGGCCGCCTCCGCCATGGCCTCGGCCTCGGCCACCGTGTTGGCGAGCGGTTTCTCGCAGAGCACGTGCTGGCCGGCGTCCAGGGCGGCGACGGCGATCTCGGCGTGCAGGTCGCCTGGCGTGCACACATCGACAAGCTGCACGTCGCCGCGGCCGATGAGGGCGTGCCAGTCGGTCTCCGCCGCCATCCAGCCGTAGCGATCGGCCGCGGCGCGCACCGCCGCGCCGTCCCGGCCGCACAGCGCCGCCATCCTGGGCGTGAGCGGCAGGTCGAACGCGCGGGCCGCGGTGCGCCACGCCTGCGAGTGGGCCGCGCCCATGAACGCATAGCCGACCATGCCCACACCCAGGGTCGGCTGCGCGGCGGGCTGCTGCACGGGTGCTCCCATCCGATCGCTCAGCCAAGGGTCCGGGCGTGCGGGTCCCAGTCTGCCTCCAGCGCGGCCGGGGCGGGGAAAGTCGTCCGCACTGGCTCGAACGCGTCCGCGGTGATGGACCGCTCGATAGCTTCCATGACCTCCAGGACATGCAGGGCGATCTCACCCGACGCGCGGTGCGGGGCCCCGCTGCGCAGGGCGCGGGCCATGTCGAGAACGCCGAGACCGCGCCCTGCGGTGGCCCCTGACGTGGGTATCGCGGTCCAGTCGTCGGCGTCGGCCGTGCGGACGCGGACCTCGCCGTCGAAATGGTTGGGGTCGGGCAGGGCGAGTGTTGCCTCGGTGCCGGTGATCTCGACGAAGCCGTGCCGCCGCAGCGGCGAGTCGAAGCTCAGCACGAGCGAGGCGGCCTGGCCTCCCGCGTAGCCGATCAGCGCGGCGACGTGGGTCGGAACCTCAACATCGAACTCGGTTCCCGCCCGTGGGCCCCGGCCGATGACCCGGCGGTCGCGGCTGCGGCGGCCGACCGCCGCGACATGCTCAGCCGGGCCGAACAGGGTGGCAAAGGTGGACAGGTAGTACGGCCCCATGTCGTACAGCGGTCCCGCGCCGCGCTGGAAGAGGAACTCGGGGTGTGTGTGCCAGCCCTCCGGGCCGGGGTTCTGCATCAGTGCCAGCGCCGTCTGCGGCGCGCCGATGGTGCCCGCTTCGATAAGCCGCCAGGCGGTCTGCAGCCCGGCGCCGAGCACGGTGTCGGGCGCGCAGCCGATCCGCACGCCCGCCCGGCCGGCCTCGGCGAGCAGCCGGCGCCCCGAGGCGGTGTCGAGCGCGAGCGGCTTCTCGATCCAGACGCTCTTGCCCGCGGCTATCGCCGTCGCGGCCGTCTCGGCGTGCGCGGCGGGCACGGTGAGGTTGACGACGAGCTCAACACCCGGCTGGTCAAGCGCCTGGGCCGTGCTGCCCGCGGCGGGCACGCCGTACTTGTCGGCCTGTGCCTTGGCCCGTTCGATGTCGAGGTCCGCGCAGAACAGCACCCGCAGGTCGGGGAACGACGTCAGGTTGCGCAGGTACTCGTTGCTGATGGTGCCGCAGCCGACAACGGCCACGCCGACTGGCCCGCCCACGGCGGCATCACCCGCCGCTGTGCGGCTGGGCTGGCTGGGCCAGGCCGCGGGCGGCCAGCCACGCCAGGCTCTCCCCGACAGCCGCCATCATGTCGGTCTCGCAATGGTCCAGTTCCACGACATGCCACTCGGCCGACGAGGCCGCGGCCAGGATCTCGGCGACCGGCATGCGCCCGGCACCGACCGCCGTCATCGGGTCATCCTTGGTCACCGGGCCGTCCTTCACGTGCAGGTAACGCACGCGATCGCCCAGCCGGCCCAGCAATGCGGGGACGTCCTGGCCGCCTACCGCGGCCCAGTAGGTATCGACTTCGAGCAGCACCCCGTCATCCAGCGCGTCGGCGAGCACCTCGAGCGCGGGCCGGCCGTCCACGATCGAGGCGAGCTCGAATTCGTGGTTGTGGTAGCCGAGGCGCAGGCCCTCGCCGGCAGTCCGCGCCGCGATTTCGTTCAGCTCACTCGCCAGTGCCCGGACGCTCGCGCGGTCGGCGAACCTGGCGGGCGGCATGTGCGGGACGATGACAGTGTCCGCGCCGAGCGTCTTGGCCGCCCGCAGCACCGCCGCGGCCCGCTCGCCGGACGGCGTCGCGTGGATGCTGCACGTGATCAGGCCGGCGGCGTCAAGGTCGGCGCGCAGCCCGGCCGGGTCGTTGAGCGTCTGGAACGCTTCCACTGCCCCGTAACCGAAACCGGCGATCCGCGCCAGGACACCCTTCCGGTCGGCCGTCATCTGCTCACGCACCGTGTACAGCTGCAGGGCGGGTGGGTTGGTGGTAGTCACGCTTCCTCGGATTCCTCGCACAGACGGGCCTGGTCGGCCGTCGTTAAGTTTCGAAAACTGTTCGCCTACACTCAGGCTAAATTGGTCATGGCGCTCTGGTCAATAGCTCGGAATCGCTTACGATTGGTCACGTGACAGGGCCAGGTTGGCAACGGCCCGGTCCCGTGAAACTTTCGAAAAGGAGCCGTCGTGACGACCGACGCCCGCCGCAACACCCTGGCCGGCATCGCCGCCGAGGCCGGGGTGTCGGTCTCGGCAGTCTCCAAGGTCCTCAACGGGCGGACGGATGTCGCCGCGGACACACGCGCGCGCATCGCCGGGCTGCTGCGGCGGCGCGGATACCAGGTCGCGTCACGGCTCGGTTTCGGGGTCGTGGACCTGCTCATCGGGCACCTGCACAGCCCCTGGGCGGAGGAGCTGATACGGGGGACCGTCGAGGCGGCCGTCGAGGCCGAGGTCAGTGTGATCGTGACCATCGTGGATTCGGCCGGTGAGTTCACCCGCTGGCTTGACCGGGCGGCGGCCCGGGGCACCGGCGGCGCGCTGTGCGTTCTGCACCTGCCGCGCAGCCATGAGCTGCAGCGGCTGGCCGCGGCGCAGATCCCGCTGATAGTGATCGACCCGCCTCAGGAGCCCGGCGAAGGCATCCGGTCGGTCGGGACGACCAACTGGCAGGGCGGCATGACGGCGGCGCGCCATCTCGTCGAACTCGGTCACCGCCGCATCGGCGTCATCGGCGGCCCGGAGGACCTGTGGTCGAGCCGGGCCCGGCTGGCCGGTTACCGCGCTGCCCTGCTGGCGGCCGGGCTGCCAGTGGACGAGGCGCTGGTCCGCCGCGACGAGTTCACGGTGTCAGGGGGCAAGATGCAGGCCGCGCACTTGCTGGCCCTGGGCGAGCCGCCCACCGCGATCGTCGCCGGGAACGACAACCAAGCGTTCGGCGCGCTCCAGGCGCTCGGCGAGCGCGGGTTGCGTGCCCCGGACGACATGAGCGTGATCGGTTTTGACGATGTCCCCGTGGCGACGTGGGCGACACCGGCCCTGACGACGGTCCGCCAGCCGCTCGCGGCCATGGCGGCGACCGCCTTCCGCATGCTGCGGTCGGACGCCACGGCCGGCGCCGCGGAGCCGCACCATATCGAGCTGGCCACCACGCTGGTGATCCGGGACAGCACCGGCCGCCCGCGCGGGTGAGCCGGATGCGGATGGTACGGAGCGGGGGCGGACACTGGATTCATGCGTTACCTGAGCATTGACACCGCTAAGCAGATTTCCAGGATCGGGCTCGGCACCTGGCAGTTCGGATCCCGGGACTGGGGATATGGCGAGCCCTACGCCGGGCAGGAGGCGCGCGCCATCGTCCGCCGTGCGCTTGAGCTGGGCGTCACCCTGTTCGACACGGCTGAGATCTACGGATTCGGGCGCAGCGAGCGGATCCTCGGCGTGGCTCTCGGCGATGACAAGGAGTCGGCCTTCCTGGCGACGAAGATCTTCCCGATCGTACCGGTGGCCCCGGTTGTCGAGCAGCGCGCTGTGGCCAGCGCCAACCGGCTCGAAGCCCGCTGGCTTGACCTCTATCAGGTGCACCAGCCGAATCCGGTGGTCCGCGACGGCACGATCATGCGTGGCATGCGCGCGCTGCAGCGGGTCGGGCTGGTCGGTGAAGTCGGCGTGAGCAACTATCCCCTGGACCGCTGGCGGGCCGCCGAGGACGCGCTCGGTCGCCGGGTCCTCAGCAACCAGGTTCGCTACAGCCTCGTCGACCGCTCGCCCGAACGCGACCTGCTGCCGTTCGCGCAGGCACACGGCCGCGTCGTGATCGCCTACAGCCCGCTGGCCCAAGGGCTGCTGTCGGGCCGGTACCACCGGGACAATCGGCCGGTGAACCGCGTCCGGGCCGCGAACCCGCTGTTCCTTCCGGACAACATCGAGCGCGCCAGCGGCCTGATCGCCGTCCTCCGCGAGGTGGCGGACGCGCATTCGGCCAGCCCGGCGCAGATCGCGCTGGCCTGGGTCATCCACCACCCCGCCGTAGCCGCGATCCCGGGCGCATCCAGCGTTGAGCAGCTGGAAAGCAACGTCGCCGCCGCCGAGATCGACCTCAGCGACGACGAATACCAGGCCCTTCAGGCTGCGTCGGACCGGTTCCGCCCCATCACCGGGCGGGCCGCGCTTCCCCGCCTGATCAGAGCCCGCTTCGGCCGCTGAGCTGGTCAGCTCGAAGGCCGCCGCGCCATGGGCACGGATCACGGGCCGTGGTAGTTGCCCGGGTGCGGCGCGCCGAGGGGCGGCGTTGCCACGGTCGCCGGGTTGACGAACGAACTGCCGGACGGACCGGCCTGGACGGCCTCGTGGGTCGCGCTGCCGCGCAGCAATTGCGTCCAGGTCAGGAACCACTCGGTCCAGCCGTCGTCCCACGCGCCTGCCACTGGGCTGCCCTTGATTATTACCGGGTCTCCGGGGACGGCCAGGTTGTAGTAGACCTCGGCGTGCGCGGGGGAGAGGTTCACGCAGCCGTGGCTGACGTTCGCGTACCCCTGCTCGCCCACCGACCAGTACGCGTCGTGCATGTAGTCGCCGCTGAAGGTGAACCGCACCGAGTACGGAACCGGGAAGTCGGTGTATCCAGGCCCGCTCATCAGGACCGGGTTGGCTTTCTCGATGGTGAGGTACGTCCCGTTGGCGGTGTCGTCGCCCGGCGAGCCGGTGCTGGCCGGCCAGACGCCGAGCAGCTTGCCGCGGAAGTAGATTGTCGCGTCGTGACTCGTGGTGCTCACCACGGCGATGAGCGACTCCCCGATCCTGAAGGACTGGGTCAGGTTCGCCACGCCATACACGCCGGGGGCAGCTTCCACTCCGTCCAGGTGGGCGGCGAAGGACACGTCTGTGTTCTGGGGCCAGTAGGTCCTGGGCCGGAACACGAGGGACTGGCTTCCGTCCCAGTACCAGGCGCCGGTGACCGGCTTGGAGGTCCACAGCTGGAGGGACCGCTCCACCGTCATCCGGTCGGTGACCGGATGACTGAAGGTCAGGATGATCGGCATGCCCACGCCGTAGGTCTGGCGGTACCCCTCGAAGATCTGGGCCTGGAAGGTCGCGGAGGGCGTGAGGGTGCGGAACGAACTCGTCCGGGTCAGGGCCCGGCCGGACGGGTCCACCGCGGTCGCGGTGACGGTGTAGCCGTGTGACGGCTGCAATGCCCATCTGCTGTGCCAGACCGTGCGGGTGGCGTTCAGGTAGCCGCTGACCGGATCGCGCCCGCTGGTCACGGTCACGTTCTTGACCGAGCCGTGCGACGCCGCGACTGTCACCCCCTCACCTGGCCTGGCGTTCCTCATGCCGCTGGCGGGCGTGATGGTCAGCCGCGCGGCGGATGCGGCCCGCTGCGCCTTCGCCTGTGCCACGGGCCTCGCCCCCACGCCCGAGCACCCCGCGGCGAACAGGGCCAGGATTCCCAGGAAGGCCGTGATCACCAGCCATGGACGTCGTCCGGCGAGGGCGCGGGGCCGGCCCGCATCCGTTTCGCCGCTATCGAGCACTCTGGTCCTCCCCGCAGCTGATCGACCCGGGGGCGGGCTCCTCATGGTGGCAAATACGTCAGCAATGGCTACGGATCGGGCACGCTCGTCGTTGTCCTGGTAACACCGTGACTATTGGGCGTAGCGTGATGACCGATCGTTAGCAGGGCGATACCCGGAGTCAGCGAGCGATAACCATGCCGATTCACCCGGCCAGGCTCAGCTGACCTGCCGGATGTCGAACCTGGTGATGACTCCGTGATCGACGGTGTAGTTGCCCTGATACGCATTGACCGCCCCGTTCGTCTGCAAGGCGGCGATGCGGGCCGTCACCACGTCGCCGGACACCGACACAATGGTCAGCTTGTCCCGCTCGGTCGTGCCGAAGCCGCGCACGAAGCCCGGATACGTCGATCCGCTATTCTTCCCGCCGAGTCGCCACGCCCTGGCGTAGTCATGGTTATTGATCGCCGCGATGTACATCCGGACGGTGGTGGCCGGGCTGGCGGCCGGGATGACGGCCCGCGCCGCGACCCGCGGCGGCGCGGGATGCGGGACGGAGCCGTGACGAAGCAGCGCGAAGGCGCCACCGGCGAGCACGAGCACCGCGATGCACGCCGCGGCGATGGCCAGGCGTTTGCGTGATGGCCGTTTCGCGGGCCGGTAGGCGTACGGGGGTTCGGGCGACGGCCGGGTGAATCCTGGGACCGCGCCCGGCAGCCCCGCGACGGTGGCACTTCTCGGCGTCGTGTCCGGCCCAGCCGGCCGCCGGGCTCCGCCAGCCAGACCGGCGGAGCGGAGCCCGCAGGCCCCCTGCAGCGACGAGGCGAAGTCAAGGCACCTGTCGTACCGGTCGCCCGGGGACTTGGCCAGCGCCTTGGCCATGACCTGGTCGACGGCGGGCGGCAGGTCGGGGCGCCGGCTGGTCAGGAGCGGCGGGGGTGCCGACAACTGGGCCCACAAGACCGCCATGCTCTGATCTCGCTTGAATGGCGGCACGCCGGCGAGCATCTCGAACGCGGCGCACGCTAGGGCGTAGACGTCGGTGCGCCCGTCCACCGGGCGGCCTTCGACCTGCTCGGGGGCCAGGTAGTCGAGGGTGCCGACCAACTGCCCGGTGCTCGTCAGGCTGGATGTGGAGTCGGACTGCTTGCTGACCCCGAAGTCGGACAGGTAGACATGATCAGCCGTGCCGCGTTTGGCCGCATCGCTGAGCAGCATGTTGGCCGGCTTGACGTCGCGGTGCACCAGCCCGCAGGCATGCGCCGCGTCCAGCGCGGACGCCACCTGCGCGACAATGCCGGTGGCGCGGGCCGCCGGGAGCGTGCCCTCCCGGTCGAGCAGGCTGCGCACGTCCGGCCCGCTGACGAAACGCATCGCGATAAAAAGGACCCCCTCGGCCTCACCTGCCTCGAAGATCGGGATGATGTTCGGATGGTCGACGGCTGCGGCGGCCCGCGATTCCCTGATGAACCGCTGCCGGAAGACCTGGTCAAGGGCGAGGTCAGGGGCCAGGATCTTCAGGGCCACCCAGCGGTCAAGCCGGATGTCGCGGGCGCGGTAGACGACCGCCATTCCGCCGCGGCCGATCTGCTCGACTATCCGGTAACTAGCTACCTGCGAGCCCGGAGCGAAATCACCGAACGCCGAACGAGACTCCTCACCCACCATGCCTCCAGCGTTCGCCCGGTACCCGCGGGCAACCAGCGGGCACGCATCAGGAAAACTATCTCAGAGCCGCCCAAGCCGGGTCGCTGATCGGCTGCGGGAACGGGCGTGCGAGCCGGTCACTTCCTGGCCGCCGACGTCCCGGGCTAGGGCCTGTTACAGAGGTGTCAGCCCCAGCCGCTATGCGCGCGACAGAGGGTGGAGTCCACCAGCGCACCCCCTTACAGGCCACCAGCGATGGGCTTCGTTTGCGTATGACCGCGGCCTGGGGTAGCCCTAGCGCATGGAGAATTCCGGGCAGGGACCAGTAATGCCAGCCGAGGGAACCACGGAAGCGCTGCCCGGGGAGGTTGCCGCGCTCGTCGGGGAACTGAGTGAGACCGCGAGCCTGTCACGGCGCCGCAAGCTCACGGGGGCAGTCACCCGGCTCGCGCGTCGCAGCGGGCGGGCCACCAGGTATGGAGTGCTGTCTGGTGGCCGGTGGCTCACGGCCCAGGTGCTCGCGATGGCGCCCCGGCTGCCGGTGCGGGACCAGCAGACGCTCCGCGCCCAGTTTCCGGGGCTCAGTCCTGAGGAGCTCGCCGACGTGCTGATACTGGGCTCGACCCGCGCTGCGGCCGCCGTCGGTGCTGCGGCTGGCGCGGCCATGGTGCTGCCGCTGCCCGCCGCGCCCGTGGAGGTCGCGGTCGAAACCCTGGCCCTCGTCGGCATCGAGATCAAGCTGGTGGCCGAACTGCACGAGGTCTACGGCATGCGCGCGCCCGGTTCGGGAACCGAGCGCATGCTGTCGTACGTGGCGGCCTGGGCGCACCGGCGCGGCGTTTCCTTCGTGCCGGGCGGGCTGGTCCTGGCGGTCGGCTCGCCACTGCGCAGGCGGCTCCAGCGCCGGCTCATGGCCCGGGCCGGGCGCAGCGCCTTCTCATTCGGGCCGCTGTTTACCGGCGCGGTCGTGGGTGCCGCGCTCAACCGTCGCGAGACCACGCGTCTTGGCAGCGACGTGCGTGATGACCTCCGGCAGCACTCGCCCTACGCGACGAACTGGCCTAGCTGAGCAGGCCCGCCCGCATGAGCGGGAGACACAGCGGAACGATGTGATAGGCCTGAGTCATGGCTGCGCCGCGCGTGCTTTTCATCGGCGGCACGGGCGTGATCAGCGCAGCGTGTGCCCGGCAGGCGGTCGAGGCCGGCTTTGACCTGTCCGTGATGAACCGCGGCACCACTACCGTGCGGCCGGTTCCGCCCGGGGCGCGTGTGCTGATCGCCGACGTCCGGGACTCGCAGTCGGTGCGGAAGGCCGTGGCCGGCCTGGAGTTCGAGGTGGTCGTCGACTACCTGGCCTTTACCCCCGATCATGTCCGCGCCGACCTTGAACTGCTGCGCGGCCATGTCGGCCAGTACGTCTTCATCAGTTCCGCGTCGGCCTACCAGACACCGCCAGCCCGGCTGCCCGTGGTCGAGTCGACTCCGCTGCGCAACCCGTACTCGCAGTACTCCCGAGACAAGATCGCCTGTGAGGACCTTCTGGTCCGGGCCTACCGCGAGGAGGGATTCCCGGCTACGATCGTGCGGCCGTCGCACACCTACGACCACACGTCCGTGCCATTCCAGGGCGGCTGGACGGTGATCGACCGGATGCGCCGCGGTGCCGCCATCGTCGTCCACGGCGACGGTACGTCGCCGTGGACACTGACCCACCATGTCGATTTCGCCCGCGCATTCGTGGGGCTGCTTGGTGAGCCGCGGGCCATTGGCGACAGCTTCCACATCACCTCCGACGAGGCGCTGACCTGGAACCAGATCGCCCGCACCCTGTCGGCTGCCGCGGGCGTAGAGCCCCGGATCGTCCATGTGCCGTCCGAAGCCGTGGCGGCGCTGGATCCGAAGTGGGGCGCCAGCCTGCTCGGCGACAAGGCGCACGCGATGGTGTTCGACAACAGCAAGATCAAGAGCCTCGTGGCGGGCTGGGCCGCGACAGTGCCGTTCTCCCGCGGCGCCCGCGAGATCATCGAGTGGCACGATGCCGACGCCAGCCGCAGGAGTGTCGATCAGCGGATCGAAGCGATGATGGACCGGCTGGTCGAGGCGTTCCGGCCGGACCGCCTCGGTTAGGCCGTTTCCAGCTGCGGACCTCGTGAATGGCTGGCCCCGGAACGGGTAGCGACAACCAGGGCTCCGCCGCGATAGGCAACCGCGATAGGGCAACAGTGGCGCAGTCGCAGGACTGACGACGCCGTCCGGGCTGGGCGCTCAGAGCGCCTGGCGCGGCAACGCGTGAGACGATACCGCGACATCCAACCCCGAAGGTGGCGCGAACATGTGGAACTGGCTTGAGCGCCGCGAGTCGCAGCGTCTGTCCCGCCACTTGGGCGACCGGGATCCCGGGCAGCTCCCGCGGCCCGACCTGCCCGCCGGCAGCGACCTGCTGCCGCAGATCAAGCACATCGTCGTGCTGATGATGGAAAACCACTCATATGACAACTATCTCGGCATGCTGGCAGGCCGGGGCGAGGGATTCCCGCTCGGCCCGGACGGGAAACCAGATGTGTCTAATCCAGGTGCCGACGGGGAATCTGTTCGGGCCCATCACCTCGCCTCCACGGTCCAGCAGCCCGAGGTGCCGTCACAAAGTTGGCATGCGAGCCATCTCCAGTGGGGTGAGGGGAAGTGCGACGGGTTCGTGAGCAGCACCCAGGCTCTGCTGCCGGGCAAGGACGCCGCCGTTGGCATGGGCTGCTGGTCCGACCGCGACCTGCCGTTCTACTACGGCCTGGCCCGGACATTCCCGCTCGCGGACCACTGGTTCAGCTCGTGCCTGGGGCCCACGTTCCCCAACCGCCGGTTCCTGATCGCTGGGACCGCCCACGGACTGATCGACGACCTGCCCTTCGACCTGGCCGACTATCCGCCGACCGGGACCATCTTCGACTTCCTGACCAGGTATGGCATCTCGTGGACCAACTATCACCCGGTCGCCGGGGACCGGCCCACGCTCACGGGCCGGTCCGCGCTCAGGGGCGTCCTGCGGCATCGGCGCCGGGTCGCCCGGCGCCGGCTGATGTCCCTGGGCCGGTGGCTCCCGCCACTACAGCGGGCGATGCACAAAGATATACAGTTCACCGCCGACATCTTTCCGCTCGACGTGGCCCGGTTCCTGCTGCATGTCCGCGGGACGGACCAGTTCTTCGCCGACGCCGACAACGGGACGCTGCCCGCGTTCAGCATCGTCGACCCTGACTTCAACGCCTTCTCGGAAGAGAACCCGCAGGACATCCGTAAAGGCGAGAGCTTCGCGGCGGAGGTGATCAACCGGGTCATGCATGGCAAGGGGTGGCCGCACACCGTGCTCATCTGGGTGTACGACGAGCACGGTGGCTACTACGACCATGTCCCGCCGCCGGCCGCGGTCCCGCCCGATGACGTCGAGGGCCGCAGCATGCTGACCAGGCGGTCGTGGCTGCGAGCATGCATGCTGCCGTTCTTCCGCGATTACGTCGCCCACATCGAGAAGCTTGATGCCGGGCCGCGCCGCTATGACCAGTACGGGTTCCGCGTCCCCGCGGTGATCGTGTCACCCTACGCACGCCCCGATTACGTGTGTACCCAGGTGCTCGATCACACGTCTGTGCTCAAGCTGGTCGAACAGAAGTGGAACCTGCCGCCGCTGACCGCCAGGGACGCCGCTGCGGCCGCGCCGCTCGACGCGCTGGATCTAGCCGGCCCGCCAGCCTTCCTGAAGCCGCCATCGCTGCCCGAGCCCAGCCTGCGATGGGGCTCCTGGTGACCTCGCCCTCAGCCGCCGACGCGCTGCGCGGGCGGTCCGGGTGTGCCGCTGGTTACCGAGAGGACAGAACCTCGGCGATCTTCGCGGCGGCACCGGACGGATCCTCGGTGTCGTGTAGGAGTTCCCCCCAGGACCAGCGGTAATACCAGCGAAGGCGGCCGCTGCCGTCCGTGCCCGGGGTGCAGTCGATACTCTCCGCGAGCATTGATGCGCCCGGAGTGAAGATGTGCAGCGCGGCCGGGTACGTGGTTTTCACGGTCGCGTGCAGACCCCTGGTATCTAGCGCGGTCGCGAGCCGGTGCAAATGGTAACTACGTGCATGATCCCGCCTGCCGTTCAGCATGTCCCCTGCCCTTAGCGTCGGTCGGCACATTGTCGCGGCGCACTGGTCGGGTTTGTCAAGCCTGGCGCGGCCGGTAACCTCCATATCCGTCCGGGCCGTATGGGTCCGTGCCGTACCCGTCGGCGTATCCGACACCGTTGTGGGCGCCGTCCGGGTAACCGGCCGGCTCAGGGTAACCAGCCGGCTGCTGGTAGCCGGCCTGATAGCTGGTGTCCGCGGGATGCCCGGCGGCGTAACCGGCGGTGTCGGGGTAGCCAGATCCGCCAGTGTAGAGATACTGGCTGGCCGGGTCGGTCGGGAAATCGGCTCCGGCCGGGGGCGGCGCCGAGTGCCAGCCATCGCTGTGGCCCGGCAGGCCCGCCATGGCCGGGTCAGATCCCGCAGGCTGCCTGAAGGGAGGCTCCGGGTAGCCTCCGCTGGCAGCGGGTGGGTAGCCTCCGTAGCCGACGTCAGCCCGCGCCCGGTCTTGGGGGTATCCGGTAGCGGGATCGCCCGTGTGGGCGCCTGGGGTGTTGTCCACGTAGCTTCCGTAAGGATTCCCGGCAGGCGCGCGCGACGGCGCCGATGGCGCGGCCGGACGGGGCGCCGGTCGCTGCTCAGCCGGACGAGGCGCCGGTCGCTGCTCAGCCGGCCACGCAGCCGGGTAGGCGGCCTGCGGATTGGTGTGCTCACCGTCGCTGGCCCGGTATCCCTGCGCGCCGCCGCCATTGCTGTATCCGCCGTTGGCGTAGCCGCCGTTGGCATAGCCACCGGCCGGGTAGCCACCGGACGGTTGGCCACCGGACGGTTGGCCACCGGTGGGGTAGTCGCCGGTGGGGTAGTCGCCGGTGCTGCCGCGCGGGCGATCCCGGCCGGCACTCCGGTAGGACCTGCTGTCCTGGGCCGGTGCTGCTTGCCGGGAGAAGGAGGGGCTGGTCAGCGGATCATCATCGCGGGGGGCCGGCTCAGGCCGCCGCGCCGCGGGCGCGTTCGCCAGGCTGGTAAGCATCGCCAGGCTGGGTTCGCCCGCTTCCCGCGGCAATGAAGGCGCCGGGGCTGGGGCGGCCGGCCGCTGGCGGCCTCTGACCGGGAGCGCCTCGGTGGCGGGCTCTTGCTGCCTGTCCCGGCGTCGGGGCGCGACAGACGCCCGGTCCGGCGTGGGCTTTGCCGACGCGGGTGCGGGTGGTGCGGGTAGCGGTGGGGCCGGGCGGGATGGCTTCGCGGCGGCGGGCCGTGCCTGGGCGGGCTTGGCCTGGGACGGGGTGGAGGGCGCGGGAGCTGCCTTGGCCGCGACCGGCTGCGCGGCACGGGCCGTGGTGGCCAGCGGCTTGTCGGCGGACAGCTCCGCCCAGTACTGCTCGTCGGACAGCTTGTCCCACTCGGTGCTGGGCCAGTCGTCATCGTCCCCGCGCTTGCTGCGCGACTGCTTGGACCGGCTCTTGGCCGGGGTATGGGGCTTGCCTGCCTTGCGGGACGTCTCGGGGGGGACGTCATCGCGGATCCGCGGGAACACGTCCGAGTCGGTGAGCGCCGGGTCGTCATCGCGCTCGGGGGTGAAGTCACGCTCGCCGGGCCGGGGCTGGTCGTCGTCCATCACGGCGGAGGGCCCGGTGTCGTAGAGCGGCCCACCTGGACCGGCGTCGTATTGCACCGTGTCGTATCCGGCGCCGTCGTAGCCGCCCGGGTCATAGCTACCTGGCTGGCGGCGGGCACCCGGCCCGCGGGCCGGCGGCGCGGCCGGAGGTGTCCTGCTGGATCGGGAAGCCGGGTAGTCGGCCGCGGCCGGGGCGCCGGTATACCGGCCCGCCGGGCGGGCGGGATAACCGCGGTCACCGCCCTGCTCGCGCTGGCCGCGCCCGGGACGCCGGTCGGCATAGACCGGCTCGGGATTGTCGTAACCGCGCTGCCGGTCCTCTGGCCGCCGTGATGGTTCAGGGTGCCTGGGGCGCCGTGGCGCTCTCAGTTCCTCGGCGGGTCTGCGCTCCCGGGCGGAACCGCGCCAGTGCCCGTCCCGGCCCGCGGAGCGGACCCGATCGCGGACGGTCCACCGGCCGCCAGGCTCGTCCTGATCATCGTCCTGCCCGCGCCGAAAGGTGAGAAATGCAGCGACCAGGATCACGAGGATCACGGCGACGATGCCGACCAGAAGCAGAGTCATCGCACCACCCAACTAGCCATGGCCACGTGGGCGGCGCCAGCGAGGCACACGCGGCCATGGCGCGGGCCTTCCCCTGTGTCGCTAGCGCCCTTGAATCCATCCAGGGCTGAGCTACTTGATCCGTTAGTCTGGCGGACAGGTATGGATGCTGTCACGCGTTTAGAGAATTTTTTGCCGAATCCGTTTACACGCCGTGACAGGCCGATTACGGGTTGGCTGTCGCGAGGAGCGTGCCGCGCGCGATCGCTGCCTGTGCGATCGCAGTCCATGCGGATTTCGCACTGGCCCCGCCGGGCAGCTGCAGACCGCCGCCAAGTGCGTAAACGGTGAACCGGTATTTGTGCGAGCTATTGTGCGGGCACGGGGGATCATAACCCACAGTTCCCTTGCTGTTGCCAGCCTGGCGCGCACCCGGCGGCAGCTGCCCGTCCAGAATTCCGGTCGTCTGCGGGCCGATGTCGAACACAATCCAGTAGATATAGGGAGTGATAGGAGCCGCGGAATCGTCTACGACAAGAGCGAGCGATTTTGTACCCTGCGGAGCGCCGGACCAGTTAATAGCCGGGCTGATCCCGGCGCCATGACAGGTGTATCTCGGCGCTATCACACCGCGGCTGAACACCTGGCTGCTCACGGTCATCACGAGCGGGACGCCTTCCTGGACCGTCTTGGGCCCGCCCACCAGCCCGCACCCGCAGGCCAGGCTGGCTGTGGCCACCACCGTCACGGCAGCCCTTCCGGGTCGGCCCAGCGCTCCTGCCAACCGGCCCACGTGTTTCACCCTTCGTCTGTCGCCTCGACTCTTCTCGCTGGCCGATCGTACGCGGCTGGGACACCGGCCGGCGCCGCGAATCCAAACGTCCCGCGCCCTGCGTGTCGTAGCGGGCGATGTACTGAGCGCCGGGATCGGGCGCATATCCGACGCGAATCCAGGAAAACGTATCGCGCCATGCCCGGGCTCCGGGAGTCTGCCGTCCGTACTTGTCACTGGCCTGCCGCCGAATCGGCAGAAGGCGTCGGCCGGGATGTCCCTGCTGCGCGGCAGGCCGCGGCGGGCGGCGAAGTGAAGTCAGCACCCGAGCAATCCCTGTGCCGGGCCAAACACGGAGTACCGCATCATCACGGAACGTGATCGGTCGCCGGATTGCGCGGCCCGGTCAGTGGCCGCCTTTCGGCCAGGGTCGCGCAGGTTCATCCAGCGCCCCAGGGCGCGCCATAGTGGTCCGTCCGTAGAGTTTTCTTGGGCGCACAAGGCCAATGACCGATCACCAGGGCATGTCCCTAGTCAGGCTGCCTGGAGTTGCCGAACATGATCTCGTCCCAAGAGGGCACGGAAGACCGCCTGGACCGCCCGCCGGCCGCCTTCCGGACCGGTCGCTCGCGGACCGGGGGAGGCGACTGTGCGGCGCTGTCCTCCTCGATGGCGGTTTCGCGGCCGGCGGAGCCCTGCTGCGGCATGTCCCGGCTGCCGGCGCGGGCCTGGGCTTCCCGGCCGTCGCCGCGGGCCGGGGCTTCGCGGCTTGCCGATCGCGGCGGCGCTTCCATGCTGCCGGCGCTGGCCTGCGCCGCGGCGTGGGCGTGTCGGCGCTCCTGCTCAGGTTCCGGCTGAACGCGCGGGCCGGGGCTCGCGACCGCGGCCGGCGGCCCGAGCGGGGCCAGCCTGGTAGCGATGGGCGTGACCGTGGCCCGGGGCGCCGCGCTGGGACCGCGCTGCGGCGCGAGCAGGTCGGCCTCGGGAAGTGACAACCGGGCGGCGTCGTCGTCGGCGGGCGTGACATGCATGCGCCGTGGGTCGAAGACCCACTCGGCCATGTGTGGTCGGCCGCCCGCGGTGAACATGAGCTGCACCTCCCAATTTCCATCCGCCCGCTTGCGCGAGTCCCACAGCGCCTCCTCCGGGCTCGACCCGAATGTCACGAGGCGCTCGGCGACGATATCGCCGAGCCTCGGCCCGGGCCCGGAGTCTCCTGGCTGGCGGATTGTGGCTCGTTGCGCCTCCTGCGCGCGGTAGGCCCGTTCCGCTAGCACCGGGCCTTCGAACCGGCGCACGCGCTCGATCGGCACGCCGGCGGCGTCCGCGATCTCGTCCGCTGTCTCTCCGGCACGGATCCGGTCCTGGATCTCCTTGGGTCGCAAGGGACTCTCCACTTCGATCTCGTACTGAGCGAGCCGGGAGAACTGCCCGCGCGCCACGATCCGCAGCCGGTCGTCGATCGGCAGTGAAAAGCGCCCACCGCGTCCTGGTACCGCGAGAACGGCATAGCTGCCGTCCTCACTCACCGCGACGAGGCGCAGTTCCTGCATCGGCGTCCCTTCTGCGCCACCGACACTGTCGGCGGCGTGATGCCGCGCGAGGGCGTAGCTCGGACTTCCCCCTCAGGCGAGTCTGTCTGGTCAGGACCACTTCTGGCCAGCACCGTGCCGGCATGTCCCGCAGAACTCCGCACACTATTGCCGCCGGACAGGCCTGGCGGACGGAACGGGGATAGTCGCCGCCCCGGATCCGGGGATACCTCACCTTCATGATCGCGGGACATTTTCCACCGCGCCGGCTGAAAATGTCCAGCGATCATGACCGATGACCAGCGCGCCCGGTCAGGGCTCGCTGGCGCCGATCGGTAGATCGGTAGCGCCGGCCGCGGTCCCGCCCGCCGCCACAGCGCCGCCCGCCCCGGCCGTCTGACCCGGCCCGGCCTGATCCGGCCCCCCGGTCCCGGCCCGGCTCATCCGGGACGGCCACCAGTTCCACCGGCCGAGCAGGACGACCGTGGACGGCACGAGCAGGGTCCGCACCAGGAAGGTGTCCATCAGAATGCCGAGCGCGAGGCCCAGACCGATGTCGCGGACCTGGCTGCCGCCCGATCCGCCGCCCGCCACGACGGTCAGCACGAGGAAGCTGCCCGCGAGCACCAGCCCGGCCGAGGTGATCGTCGTCCCGGTCACGCTCAGCGCGCGACTCACTGCCTCACGCAGCGGGAGCTTCTGCGCCTCCTCCCGGATCCGCGTCATCATCAGGATGTTGTAGTCCTCGCCCAGGGCCAGCAGGAAGATGAACATCAGGAACGGCATGAAGAACACCAGCCCGCCGCTCCCGCCGATCTTGATGAACAGCAGGACGGAGAGGCCGAGCGCGGCGAGGTAGGAGATCCCGACCGAGGCGATCAGGTACAGCGGGGCCACCAGGCTGCGCAGCACGATGGCCAGCAAGATGCCGATCACCACGATCGCGATCGGGATCACTCGCTTCAGGTCGCTGTTGGAGATGCTGCTGATGTCGTAGATGGCGGGTGCCTCGCCGCCGACCGCCGAGTCGGCGGCGCCGATCGACTTGGCCACCGTAGTGGTCGTAGTGCGCACCGACGGCACCGCGTTCATCGCGGATGTAGAGCCGGGGTCACCAGCCTTCAGGCTGGTGGAGTACTGCACGGTCCGGCCGTCGGAGGTGACGTAGTTCGAGGTCGCGCGGTAGGCCACGTAGTCGGCGACCGGCACTGCGATGCCGGGCGGCGGCACCGCCGGCAGCGCCTTGGCCGGGCCAAGCTGGTTGTGCAGCGCGGTGTACTGGGCCGGTGTCAGCACCGCGCCGGTGGGATTCAGCGGCCCGGTCACCTGCGTGAAGAGCCCGCTGGCCCGGAGCTGGCTGGTCGCCGTGGCGAGAGGTCCCGGGTCCTGCCAGACCGGAGTGTTGAACCGGAATATCAGGGTCGTCGGGTTCGCCGACGACTGCGGGAAGTACTTGGTGAGCAGCGTCTGTCCCGTGGCCGAGTCGCTGCCGGAGGGCGGGGCCGTGTTGCCGCCGAACCCGGCCGCCGTGTAGCCGAAGACCGCGAACGACAGCCCGCCGAAGACGGCGACTCCCGCGAGGAGGGTCGGCGCCGGGTGCCGCACGATGCGCCCGGCCACCCGGCCCCAGACGCCGGACTTGCCGCTTCCCTGAATGTCCCACGGCAGCAGCTTCGGCCTGCCGAAGACCGCGCGGAACAGGGAGCGCTTCACGGCCAGCAGCGACAGACGGACAGACAGCAGCGCGGGCAGCAGGGTCAGCCCGGCGATGAGGATGACGCCGACCGCGATCGCGAACGGGATCGCCAGGTCGGAGTAGAAGGAGAAGGTGGCGAACAGCAGTGTGAGCACAGCGGCGATCACGGTGGCAGCAGAGAAGGTGATGGACTCACCGACCTTGGTCACCGACCTGACTATGGCGTTCCTGGCCGGGGGCCTGGGGTGGATCAAGTCGGCCAGCAGGCTGCCGCCCAGGCCACGGGAACCCGGATAGTTATCCCCGGCCGCGCCGTGCTGCTCGGCGCGCAGCTCCTCCCGGACCCGGAAGACCAGGAACAGCCCGTAGTCGGTGCCGGCCCCCAGCACCAGCACGATCAGCAGGAACTGGGCGATCGGGGACACCTGGAGCCCGTGCTTGGCCGCCTCGGCGACCAGAGGGCCCGAAATGAGAACCGAGAAAAGGGCCGGAGCGACTGTCACCAGCGCCAGCGTGAGCGACCGGAAGATCAGCACCAGCAGCGCCAGGATGAACGCCAGCGACAGCAGCTGCAGCTTGCTGCCGGTGTTGCCGGATGCCTTCTGCTGGTCCACCTGCGCCGCGACATCGCCCGCCAGGTGTGCCTGCAGCCCGGCGGGCAGCCCAGCCTGCGTGATCTTCGCGCGCAGACCGTTCACCAGGTCGGTCTCCTGGTTCTGGTTGCCGCCGCCCTGCTGGGCCAGCACCACGAGCTGCTCGGCGTGCCCGTCGGGTGAGCGTCCCGCATCCAGGACCTTGCTGACTCCAGCTACCGACTTCAGCGTGCCCTGGAGGGCGGTCAGCGCCGTGATGTCGGCCGGGGTCAGCGGTGACCCGGAACGGGCCGCCACGACGGGAATCGGCACCAGGGCAGCCGTGCCGAACGGGGCGGCCAGGTTGGCCGCATGCGAACTCGGCGCGCTGGCCGGCAGGAACTTGGTGTTGTTGTTCTGGGTCACGCTGGAAAGGGACGGGAGCTGCGACACCGCGGCGATCGCGCCGACCACCCAGACTGCAACCACCAGCCAACGGAACCGTACGGCGAACGACCCGATCGCCCGGAAGATAGCGTCGATTTGCACTCGCGCAAGGATACGCGAAGCGCCCTGTGGTGCCGCTGAGAACCCGCACCGGGTGCGGCAAACGCGGACCGGCCGCGCGGGCACCGACGCGCTATCATCCCGGAGCGACGAACAAGCTAGCAGGGCATTGCGCGGCGACGAACAAGCAGCAGCGAAAGAACAATCCCCAGAGCATTGGGAGCGATGACTACGCAGCGGCAGGCCCACGGCACTCCCGCTCCCGGACACGGCTCCTGGCCCGGGCCGCGGATCAGCGTCGTGCTCCCGGTCTCTGGAGTCGAGGAGTACCTGGGCGACTGCCTGGACTCGGTGCTCGGCCAGCCGCTCGCTGGCGTCGAGGTGATCGCGGTGGACGACGCCTCGCCGGACCGCAGCGGGGAGATCCTCGACGCGCGGGCCCGGGAGGACACCAGGCTGCGGGTGATCCACGTGGCGGAGAGCGTCGGGCCCGGGCCGGCCCGGAATCTGGGGCTCGCCCAAGCCACCGGTAAGTACGTCTGGTTCGTCGATCCCGATGACCTGCTCACCGCCGGATCGCTGGAGGCCGTCGGGCAGGTGCTCGCGCGTACCCACGCTGACGTGCTGCTCATCGACTACCGGAGCCTGCACGCGTCAGGCCGGACCGAGCCGAGCCCCGGGGGCAGCCTGCGGCTCGCGACCGCCGCGGCGGGCGGTCACGAGCCGCGGGATCATGCGACGGTCACGCTGGCGCAGCGGCCAGCCCTTATCAACCGGACCATGACCTCGTGGAGCAAGGTGATCCGGCGGGAGTTCCTGCGCGACCTCGGCGTGCCGTTTCCGCCCGGAATTCACGAGGATGTGCCGGTCAGCTGCGCTGTCCTGCTGAGCGCGCACCGCATCGCGGTGCTGGACCGGGTCTGCTACCTTTACCGGCGCCGCAGGCGGTCGTTCCTGGCGACGAAAAGCATGGCCCATTTCGCCATCTTTTCCTCCTACGCCCAGGTGTTTGCCTCCATGGACGAGAAATGCTGGCCAGCCGGGCGGCCGCCGATCACCCCGGGGGTTCGCGAGGCGGTGTTCGCCCGGGCCATGGAGCACTACAGCACGGTCTTGTCCAGCGGGCTTGTCCCGAGCCGGAGCCGGCGCGACTACTTTCACCGCATGGCCGCTGACTTCCAGCGCTACCGGCCGCCCGGATATTCAGCACCGCCCGGTGCCCGCGGCATGAAATTTCATCTTGTCGAGCGGGACGCCTGGGTGCGGTACGCCATCCTTGAGCCGCTGAACATTGCCCGGGTCTCGGCCCGCCGCGCGCTGCGGGGCCGCCGGGCTGGCCCCCAGGATTTATCCCCGGGTTGCGGTGGTGTCCCGGGCGCCGGGATGAACGTGCTGGCCAGCGACGGTGCGCGAGCGGCCACCGCCATCCGCGGGCGTTATCCCGGCCAGGTCAAGGCGGGGTCAAGTAGAGTCGCTGCGCCACCATCTCCGGTCCGAGCGGGTGCAGAGGGCAGGTGACTATATGCGGCACTGGATCGGCCTTGGCCTGGCCATCGCCCTGGCGGTGGCGCTGTTCTTCGGCGGCGGCTGGGGAGTGACTCGCATGTCGGCCCTGCCTGCCGAGGGACTGAGCCTGACCAGCAACCGCGGCCTCAGCGCGCTCGGCGCCCTGGCCGGGGTGGGCCTGCTGCTCGGCATCCTGGTGGCCGCACCCAGGATTTCGCCGCTGGCTGCCGGGCTGCCGGGGCTGGTGCTCCTGGCCTGGACCGCGCTTCTCGGCCTGAGCGGCACGCTCGCGGTCAGGCTGATCCCGCTGAAGCAGGGTCCCGCGGGGGCTGGCTTCCACGTCATGCTGGTGAGCGGCGTGCTGGCGTTGCTCGGCTTCGCCATGATCTTCCCGTTGTTCGTGCCCTCACGCTGGTGGGGGTCCGGCGGGGACGACGATGGCGGGGACGCCGACGGCGAAGATGAGGACGAGCCCCGCCGTCCGCCCCCGCCGGCCGGCCTGCTGTCGGGCTAGTGCGCGGCCGAGAACTGCTCGCTCTCGGTGGAGCCGCTCAGCGCGACGGTGGAGGCGTCCGGCGAAATGGCGGACGTGACCAGGTCGAAGTAGCCGGTACCGACCTCGCGCTGGTGGCGGGTCGCCGTGTAGCCGCGGGACTCCGCGGCGAACTCGGCATCCTGCAGCCGCACGTAGGCAGGCATGCCCTCGGTCGCGTACCCCCGGGCCAGGTCGAACATCGAGTAGTTCAGGGCGTGGAAGCCGGCCAGGGTGATGAACTGGAACTTGTACCCCATCTCGCCCAGCTCGCGCTGGAATTTCGCGATGGTGCCATCGTCGAGGTGCTTGCGCCAGTTGAAGGACGGTGAGCAGTTGTAGGCCAGCAACTGATCCGGGTACTGCGCGTGGATGGCGTCCGCGAACTCGCGCGCCACATCCAGGTCCGGGGTCGAGGTCTCCATCCAGAGCAGGTCCGAATACGGCGCGTACGCGAGGCCACGCGCGATGCACGGCGCCATCCCGTTGCGCACCCGGAAGAAGCCTTCTGCCGTCCGGTCGCCAGTGATGAAGGGCTGGTCGCGCTCGTCCACGTCGCTGGTGATCAGCGTGGCGGCGTGCGCGTCGGTGCGGGCCACGACGAGCGTCGGCACACCGCAGACGTCGGCCGCCAGGCGCGCGGCGTTCAGCGTCTTGATGTGCTGGCCGGTCGGGATGAGCACCTTCCCGCCGAGGTGGCCGCACTTCTTCTCGGACGCGAGCTGATCCTCCCAGTGCACGCCCGCGGCTCCCGCCGCGATCATCGCCTTCATCAGCTCGAACGCGTTGAGCACGCCGCCGAAGCCCGCTTCCGCGTCGGCCACGATGGGCGCCATCCAGTGCGGCTGCGCAGTGGTGTCGCCATCCGATTCCGACCAGGTGATCTGGTCGGCGCGGAGCAGCGCGTTGTTGATCCGGCGGACCACCTGCGGCACCGAATTGGCCGGGTACAGGCTCTGGTCCGGGTAGGTCTCACCGGCCAGGTTGCCATCCGCGGCCACCTGCCAGCCGGACAGGTAGATGGCCTGCAGGCCCGCCTTGACCTGCTGCACCGCCTGGTTGCCGGTGATGGCGCCGAGCGAGGAGACGAAGTCCTCCTGCTGCAGCAGGGTCCAGAGCCGTTCCGCGCCCAGCCGGGCCAGCGTGTGCTCCTCCTGCACGCTGCCCCGCAGCCGCAGCACGTCCTCGGCGGTGTACGTGCGGTCGGTGGCGCGCCAGCGCGGGTCGCTGGCCCACTTCCGGCGCAATCCTGCGGCCTGCTCATGCACCGGGGTGGCGCCGCTGCGCCCGTTGCGGCTGTCGCCCGTGTGCCCGTTGCGGCTGTCGCCCGTGTGCCCCTTGAGGCTGTCGCCTCTGTGCCCGTTGCTGGCTTCTGCTGACTGTGTGCCCTCGAGGCGACGATCGCTCACTGGGTCCTCCCGACGTATGCCGTCCCCTGGGTTGGTAACCCCAGGGTGCGCAGAAGGCAGTACAAAGGCCAAGAGCCCAAGGTCCTGAATATTTGATGATTTTCACTTAACATGAACTTATGACGGAGTTGAGCACGAAAGACGCGCAGGACTTGCCATCAAGTGGTCTAGACCTGGCAACGTTCGGGCAGCGCCTGCGGCACCTGCGGCGCGCTCAGGGGATCACGCTCGCCGAGCTTGGCCAGCGGGTGGGCCGTGCCCCCTCCGCGCTGTCGCTGCTGGAGAACGGCCGCCGGGAGCCCAAACTGTCGCTTATCGAGTCGCTGGCCACAGCGCTGTCGGTGCCCGCCGGGGAACTCCTCCGGCACCAGCCGCCGAGCCGCCGGGCCCAGCTGGAGATCGCGGTGGCCGACGCGCAGCGCGACCCCGTGTACCGCGACCTCGGCCTGCCGCACTTGAAGGCTGGTGCCCGTGTGCCCAACGACGTGCTCGAGCACATCGTCGCGCTCTATTCGGAATTGCGCAGGCAGCGCACCAGGCCAACGGCCACGCCGGAGGAGGCCCGGATGGCGAACGCGGTGCTGCGCGAGGCGATGCGCGAGCGGGGCAACTATTTCGAGGCCATCGAGGCCGCCGCGGCCCGCGCGCTCGACGACGTTAGCTATCGTGACGGCGCGCTGTCCCAGGGCACCATCATGGCGATCGTTATGCGGCATGGTTTTGCGGTCAGGTATGCGCAGGACCTGCCCAGGTCCGTCCGGTCGGTTACCGACCTGCGCAACCACCGGATCTACCTGAAGCAGGAGAACATGGGCATGCACTCGCCCCGGGCTGTCCTGCTGCAGACGCTCGGGCATTTCGTGCTCGGCCACGACACGCCGAAGGACTTCGCTGACTTCCTGCGGCAGCGGGTCGAGGCGAACTACTTCGCGGCCGCGGTGCTCGTCCCCGAGCGGTCAGCCGCGCGGTTCCTGCTCGACGCCAAGCAGAGCAGGGAACTGTCGGTCGAGGACCTGCGGGACGTGTTCTCGGTGTCGTATGAGATGGCGGCCCACCGCTTCACCAATCTGGCCACCCATCATCTCGGCCTGACCTGCCACTTCGTGAAGAACGACGAGAGCGGCATCATTTACAAGGCATACCAGAACGATGGCCTGGTGCTGCCGGCCGACTCCACCGGCGCGATCGAGGGCCAGCGGATGTGCCGCCAGTGGTCTGGCCGCCAGGTGTTCTCCTCGGCCGACCGGTTCTCGCTCTGTTACCAGTACTCCGACACGCCGGCCGGCACGTTCTGGTGCGTCGCGCACGTCGACCCGGGCGCCGAGCGCGGGTTCGCGATCACCCTCGGCACCCCGTATGAGCACGCCCGATGGTTCCGCGGCCGGGAAACGGCCACGCGGATGACGTCGGCGTGCCCGGACGGCGAGTGCTGCCAGCGTCCCCCGGCGGGGCTCGCGGCCCGCTGGGATGGCATGGCCTGGCCGTCGGCCCGGGCGCATTCGCACATCCTGTCCGCGCTGCCGACCGGGAGCTTCCCCGGCGTGGACGAGTCCGACGTGTACGAGTTCCTGGACCGGCACGGCAGCGAGTAATCCGGCCCTGGGTTCTGGCCCCGGCATATGCTACTGTTCAGTAACATAACGGTTGACCGCCAGGCCTGCGAGGATGCCGATGACCAGTGACCCTGACACCCCTGGGGCCTTCTCCCTGGACCTCGGTCCTGACCTGCGCGAGATGCGCGACTGGGTCCATGGCTTCGCGGTCGGCGCGATCAGGCCCGCAGCGGCGGAATGGGATGAGCGGGAGGAGACTCCCTGGCCTGTCCTGGAAGAGGCGGCCAAGGTCGGGCTCTACTCGCTCGACTTCTTCGGCCAGCAGTGGCTGGAGCCGAGCGGCCTCGGCATCCCCGTCGCCTTTGAGGAACTGTTCTGGGGCGACGCGGGGATAGCTCTCGCACTGGTCGGCACCACCCTGGCCGCTGTCGCGGTGACCAGCAACGGCACCCCCGAGCAGGTCGGGGAGTGGCTGCCGCAGATGTTCGGCGCACCGGGGGATGTGAAGCTGGGCTCGTTCTGCGCCTCAGAATCGGACGCGGGTAGTGATATCGGGTCCATACGGACCCGTGCCGAATACCGACAATCAACCGACGAATGGCTACTTAACGGAACGAAGGCGTGGGCCACCAACGGCGGCATCGCGGACGTTCACGTCATCGTGGCCTCGGTTGACCCGTCGCTCGGCACCCGTGGCCAGGCGAGTTTCATCGTGCCGCCAGGGACGCCAGGACTGAGCCAGGGCCAGAAGTTCCGCAAGCACGGGATCCGCGCCTCGCACACGGCGGAGGTCGTGCTCGACGATGTGCGGCTGCCGGGACGTTGCCTGGTCGGCGGCAAGGACCGGCTGGACGATCGGCTGGGCCGGGTGCGCGCGGGCGGCCGGGGCGGCGAGCAAGCGGCGATGAAGACGTTCGAGGCGTCCCGGCCTGGCGTGGGGGCGATGGCGGTCGGCGTCGCCCGCGCGGCCTTCGAGTACGCCCGCGACTACGCCCGGGAGCGGGTCCAGTTCGGCCGCCCCATCGGGCAGAACCAGGCCATCGCGTTCATGCTCGCCGACATGCGGGCGTCGGTGGACGCGGCCCGGCTGCTCGTGTGGCGGGCCGCGTGGATGGCGCGCCAGGGCATCGCGCTCGATGACGCCGAGGGGTCCATGTCCAAGCTGGTCGCGGGGGAGACCGCGGTGCGGGTGACCGAGCAGGCCATCCAGGTGCTCGGCGGTAACGGCTACACCCGCGATTTCCCGGTCGAGCGCTGGCACAGGGACGCGAAGATCTTCACGATCTTCGAGGGCACCTCCGAGATCCAGCGCATGATCATCGGCCGCGCCCTCACCGGCCTGGACGTCCGGTAGTCCGGCCCGGCCAGCTCGGCTGTCGCGGTACCCGCTAACACGAGAGCGCGCGTCCGTCGCGTGGCGCCGTGCGCGGTGTCGTCTGGTGGCTCAGGCTGTCAGCGTGAGGTGGTGTCGCCGGGGCTCAGGTAGTGTGGCCGTCTCATGTCGGCGTCCCCGTCACCTCCCTCTCGATCCGCCATCGTCACCAGGCTTCGGGCCGCTGGCTGTGTCTTCGCCGAGGACGAGGCGCAGTTGCTCATCTCCGCAGCGCGGACGCCTGCCGACCTCGCCGCCATGGTGGACCGGCGAGCCGCCGGCCTGCCCCTCGAACATGTCCTCGGCTGGGCGGAGTTCTGCGGCCTGCGGATAGCCGTGGACCCGGGAGTCTTCATACCCCGCCGCCGAACCGAGTTCCTCGTCCGCCAGGCCGCCGCGCTGGCCCGCCAGGCTGCTAGCCGCGCCGGCCGGGCCGGCACCCGGCCACCAACGGTCGTCGTCGACCTGTGCTGCGGCTCGGGCGCGGTGGGCGCCGCCCTGGCCGCGGCGCTGGGCCGGGTCGAGTTGCACGCCGCCGACATCGACCCTGCCGCGGTGCGATGCGCCCGCCGCAACATCGCGGCTGGTGGTCAGGTGTACGAAGGTGACCTCTATGAGCCGCTGCCCGCTATGGTGCAGGGCCGCGTCGACGTCCTGGTCGCCAACGTGCCCTACGTACCGACTGAGGAGGTCGGGTTGCTGCCTCCGGAGGCGCGCATACACGAGGCGCGGGTGGCGCTCGACGGTGGCGCGGACGGCCTTGAAGTGCTGCGGCGGGTGACCGCCGCGGCACCACTGTGGCTGGCGCCAGGCGGCTGCCTGCTGGTGGAGACGAGCGAGCGCCAGGCGCCGCAGGCCCTCGACGCTTTCGCCCGCGGCGGGTTCATTGCGCGGGTGGCCAGTTCCAGCGAACTGAACGCCACCGTCGTCATAGGAACCAGCCCGGGCCCGCCAACCCGGCCCGATTTGAGACCCGATGCCGGGTCCGGCTGGCCTGGCGGACGGGAGACCGCCCGACCGGTTCACCCTCTTCTCTGATTTGCTGAGTTGCGCAAGTCTGAACCTAAGGTGGCGCGGACGCTGGCTACCCGGCCGCGGACAATCACCAGCGGGCGACACGGCGAGCTGATCGACAGGAAGGATCTCGGCCCATGAGCCTCTATACGGTGGTCCGTCACCCCCGGGTGCATACCCGCCGGCACTGTAAGCCGGCCCAGGCCGCTGACCATTATGCCGGGTTCAATGGCCGGCTGGCCGCGTTGATCACGGCCAGGATCGGGTCGATGTGGACGGTCTATGTCTGCCTGGCCATCGCGGTGATCTGGATGGTGCTCGGTGCGAGGCAGATGCTGGGTTTCGATCCCTATCCGTACCCGTTCTTGCTCTTCCTCGGGAACGTAGTCCAGCTTTTGCTGATCTTCATAATCCTGCTTGGCCAGCAGGTGCTGGGTCGCGCCGCAGACAGTCGTGCCATGCAGACTTACGAGGACGCCGAGGCGATCCTGGTCGACTGTGAGCAGATCCAGAACCACCTGATCGCGCAGGACACCCACCTGGCGAGCTGCATGGACCTGCCCTCCGACGAGCGGGAGACCCTGGAAAAGGCCGCGGAGAGGTTCGAGGCGCCGCCGACTATGGATGATCAGTACGTCGGTTTCAACGGCCGGCTGGCCGCCTTGATCACGAACAAAGTCGGTACGATGACGGCCTTCTATATTGCGGTGGCGTTCCAGCTCGGGTGGATGATCATCGGCCAGGCGCTTGGCTTCGACCCCTTCCCGTACTTGTTCCTGCTGTTCCTGTCCAGCCTGACCCAGCTTCTGCTGATGTTCATCATCATGGTCGGGCAACAGGTAATCGGGAAAGCGGCGGACAAGCGTGCGGCCCAGACCTACGTGGACGCCGAGGCGGTGCTGCACGCGTGTGAGAGCCTGCAAGCTCATTTGCGCGCACAGGACCTGGCCATCCGCCATGTCGTCCAGCACATGGGCCAGTGCCGCCCCAGCCAGCCGACGTAGTGGTTCCCGGTAGCGTGCTGCGTTGGTGCTGACCCCCTCAAAACGGCGCCACCCGCTCGATGGTCGGTTCACGTGCTTGGCAGGATCATGCGTAGCCCGTGTACGCACCTACATTTCGTCCCGGATGAACTCGTCCGCGGAGCTCGCGGTGCGCGGGCGCGACCTTTGAAGCAATACTCGGCACAGGCACGCGGCGAGGCATAATCGTGGGCGGCATCATCGGTGGCGCCGTTGGCGTTCTCGATGTCCGGACGCCCCGGGAGCCTGCGAAACGGCCGGGCGCTCGTGCGGGAGGTGGCTGGTGCGGTTCCACCGGGTGCAGACACTGCGGCGGCTGCCCCATCCAGGCCGTGGCTTCACCCAGGGACTGGTCCTAGACGGAGACCTGGTGTGGGAGAGCACCGGCCAGTACGGAGAATCCTCGCTGCGCAGGTACCGCCTCGGCGTTGAGCAGCTCGACTGGTCCGCGCCACTGCCACACGAACTTTTCGGTGAGGGCATCTGCCTGGCCGGCGACCGGCTGTGGCAGCTCACCTGGCAGGAGCGGGTCGCCCTGAGCTGGCCGCTCACCGCGCTCGGCACGGTTGGCCCCGGGTCCGCGGGCACTGGATCCGCTGGCACTGGATCCACTGGCACCGTGCCGTCTACGACCGTGGCGTCTACGACCGTGGCGTATACCACCGTGCGCTACAACCGGGAGGGCTGGGGGATCTGCAATGCCGGCCGCTGGGCCGTCACCAGTGACGGCAGCAGTGAACTCATCCTGCGTGATCTGCGGACCCTTGAGCCGCTGTGGACGGTGCTCGTCCGGTGCGAGGGCCGCCGGGTGGACGGGCTCAACGACCTCGAATGGCAGGCCGGCCGGGTGTGGGCCAACGTCGGGGCCACGGCGTGCCTGGTTAGCGTGGACCTGGCCAGCGGCGAGGTGCAGGACGTGGTGGATGCCCGGGCGCTTGCCGCACATGAGCATGTCAGGCGCGATCCCCAGTCGGTGCTGAACGGCATCGCCGCGCTGCCCGGCACCGATGACTTCTTGCTCACCGGGAAGAACTGGAACTCGATCCACCAGGTGCGCCTGGTTCCCGACCGCAAGCCCAGGCGGCTGGAGAAACTACTCGACTTGTGATGTCAGCGTGAAATCCATCTCGACGACGCGGCGGACATCCGGCGGGTCGCCGGGCCCGGCCAGCCGGAACGGCTTGATCAGCGAGTCCTTGACGCCGAAGACCGTGTCGCTGTCCAGGTAGGGATTCTCCGCATCGAAGATGTGCGTCGTGACCGGGCGCCGGTCCGGGGCGGACACGATGGCGTGGATGTGGGCGGCCCGCCAGGAGTGCCGGCCGGAGCCGCGCAGCAGGTCACCGACGGGCCCGTCGGTGGGGACCGGGTAGCTGACCGGCCGGGCGGTGCGGAACTCATACCGGCCGTCGGGGCCGGTGACGAACACGCCCCGGAGGTTGAACGGCGGCTGCCCGGAATCCTGGGTGTCGTAGAGGCCGTTGGCGCTGGCCTGCCAGATGTCGAGGGTGGCGTCGGCCAGCGGCTGGCCCCCGGAATCCGTCACGCGCCCGCGGACCAGGACAGGCTCACCGTCCTCCGGGCGCCCGATCTGCTCGCCCATGGCCCGCTGCGGGGCGCCGGGCAGGTAGAACGGGCCGAGGACCGTCGACTCCGTGCTGCCGTCCGCCGCATTGACCATGTCGACCAGCGATGACAGGCCCAGCACGTCGGAGAGCAGGATGAACTCCTGCCGCTCGCCATCGCATTTCTGGCCGGTCGCGGTGAGGAATTCCAGGCCGGCCAGCCACTCCTGCGATGTCAGCCCCGTTTCCGTCGCGAACGCGTGCAGGTGGGAGATCAGGGCGGTGAGGATCTCACGCAGCCGGGGATCTGGCGTATCGCCATAGGCATCCAGAACGCGGTCGGTGAGCTGGGCAGGAGTCATGGCTTCATTGTCCACGCCGCGGAGCCAGAGGAGCCGCTGGCGTCAGCGGCCGGCCGAGTTCTCGGCCAGCGGTGCGACGTAGGGCCTGCTCTCCTGCCACGCCGCCACCTGCTCCGGCCGGCCGAACACCCGGAGATAATTCTCGACGCCGTGCCGCACTTGGTCCCACATCAGGATGGGCTCGTGGTCGGTGCCGTCCACGCCGGTGAAGGGAGCAAGCGGCTCAAGCAGCGTGTCCAGGCTTGGGTAGTAGAAGACGGCGGTCGATCGCCGGGTCACCGTGCCGCCCGCGACCACCCGGTGCCGGACCGGGCGCAGCTGCCCGTTGGTCCACCCGGCGAGCAGGGCGCCCGAGAAGACCTGGAGGGCGCCAGGAATGACCGGCACCGGCAGCCACCCACCGTCAGGCAGCTGGGCCTGGAGCCCTTCGTAGTCGCCTTCCTGGCCGAGGACCGTCAGCGCCGAATCGTCCGCGTGCTCGAGGAGGAGCAGCTTGTTCTCGTCGGAAGCGTCCGGGTAGGACCAGGTGGGGTAGTCGTTGACGGTGAGCCTCAGGTAGGGGAGCGAGCTGCGGGGGAAGGTGTCATCGGCAAGATCCAGCACCCTGGCATACAGCTGGAGCACCCGCTCAGCGAGCGTGCGGGAGGCATCGATATAGCGGAACGTGACGTCGCGCAGCTGGGGGTCATCCGGCGGCCATACGTTCACGTGTGCGTAGAGGCCGAGGTAGTCCGCGGGGACGCCGGCCGCCCGCGCGTCCTCGGCGTTGTCGAACTGGCCCACGGTGAAGCGCTCCAGTTCGAGGCGGCCGAAGTCGTCCGGCCACTGCCGCCAGCCGCGGTAGGGATGCCCGGTCGGACTGGACAGTTTCGCCTTGTCGGCCCGGGGCAGGCTGAGCAGGCGGCCTGCCCGCCGGTTGAAATCCTGGATCAGGGCCGGGTTCACGCCGTGCCTGACGACCTGGATGATCCCGATCTGCTCGGCCGCAACGCGGATCTCGTCAAGCAGTTCGCGCGGGGGGTTGCCGCCCAGGGCGACCTCAAGGTCCACCACAGGTATCTGCGTCATTGCTTTCCTCCCGCCGCCTGGGCTGCCGACTCGGCCCGGCCGCTGTCGGCTCGGCGGCACATGCGGACTCCTGGTCGAGAGCGCCGCCAATGATCAGGGCACGTGGCCCCGCCCTTGGCCAGGATAGCCAGAGACGCGCGCCGCCTGGGGACAGCGGCGCGGTGTATCAAATCGGGTGCCCCGGCGGTGAACTCAGCACGCGGGAACTGCCGGAGTTGCCGTTCAGCCGGGCCGGGTTCCGGTACCGGGTACCGCGTATCCCGTGTAGTTCTCGGCCAGCGAGGTCGCCGCCGCGCGGGAGGTGGTGACATAACGGAGCTGGGACAGTTGCAGTTGTGCCTCCATCGCGTCCGCGCCCGGAGTGGCGTGCAGCATAGAGGTCATCCACCAGGAGAAGTGCGTGGACCGCCAGACCCGGTCCAGGCAGGTCGCCGAGTAGGCGTCGGCCGGCCCAGGGTCCCCGCGCAGCAGCCCGTCCAGCGCCCGGGCCAGCACGGCGACGTCCGCGAGGGCCAGGTTGAGTCCCTTGGCGCCGGTCGGCGGAACGATGTGCGCAGCGTCACCGGCCAGGAACAGTCGGCCGTACTGCATCGGCGCGCTCACGAAACTGCGCATCGGCGTGATGCCCTTGTCCGTGATGGGGCCTTCCTTCAGCTCCCATCCGGGCAGCGCGAACCGCCGCTGCAGTTCCGCCCAGATCCGGTCGTCCGGCCAGGACGCGATCTCCTCGTCCGGGGGGACCTGCAGGTAGAGCCGGCTGACCTGCGGGCTGCGCATGGTGTGCAGGGCGAAGCCGCCGGGGTGGTGGGCGTAGATCAACTCGTCCGTCGAGGGCGGGACGTCGGCCAGGATGCCGAGCCAGGCGTACGGGTAGCTGCGCTCCCAGGTGGTCACCAGGCCGGTGGGGATGGTCGGCCGGCAGATCCCGTGGAAGCCGTCGCAGCCCGCGATCGCATCGCAGGTGACCTCGTGCCGGGCGCCGTCCGCGCCGGTGTACCTGAGCACCGGCCGGTCGGTGTCCAGGCGATCAACCGACGTGTCGGTCACCTCGAACTCCAGGCTGGCACCGGCGGAGATACGTTCAGCGATAAGGTCCTTGACCACCTCGGTCTGGGCGTAGACGGTCACCGTCCGGCCACCGGTCAACTCCCTGAAGTCCAGGTGGTGGCGTCCCCCAGCGAACTGCAGGTAGATGCCGCCGTGTTCAAGGCCCTGCCGGTCCAGCCGGTCCGCGAGCCCGGCCTCGCGCAGCAGGGCCACGCTGCCGTCTTCGAGCAGCCCGGCCCGCTGCCGGGCCTCACAGTAGGCCCGGCTGCGGATCTCGATCACGACCGAGTCAATTCCGCGCAGCGCGAGCAGATGCGAGAGCAGCAGCCCGGCTGGGCCGGCCCCGACAATGCCTACCTGTGTGCGCATGATGGCCTAGAAGGGACAGGGAGCGATCTCCCCGCGAACGGTGACCCCGCGGGTGCCGGTGAACGCGTCGAGGTTGGCGGTCCCGCCGAACCGTGCGCCGGTGCCGCGTCTCCGCCGCTGGCGGGCCGCCAGCCGCCCGAGAAAACCTTCCCCCGCCAGATCGATTCGTCGATGAATGTCACCGGGCACTCCCTGAAGTTCCGTGCGCACTACGAACATCAGTTCTGTGTACGAACAGGCTGAATCTAGGTGATGTCGCAGCCAGTGTCAACGCGGGCCAGCAGCGCCGCGCGGGCCTGCGAACTGGGTCCTTACGCCTGCTCGGACAGTCTGTACGAGCGGGGCGGCTCATGCTACGCCTGGGGGCATGAATCTTGAGACGACGGCGGCCGCCCCCGCCGCATCCGATGAGGCGATCAGCGTCGTGACCGAGCGCGTCCACGCAGAAGAGATCTCGCTGGTCTGGTTCCTCTACGCCGACCATGGCGGCATCATCCGCGGCAAGGCCGCGTCGGCGGCGATGCTGCACACGAGGATGATCACCGGGATCGGGCACACCGTCGCCATGATGGCGATGTCGATGCTCGACCACCTCCAGCCGGTGGAGGGCATGGGACCGGTCGGCGAGGTCCGGATCATGCCCGATCCGGCCACCTTCGTGCCGCTCCCGTATGCTCCCGGCGCGGGCGTGATGCTCGCGGACCTGGTCCAGCCCGGCGGGGAACCGTGGGACGCGTGCTCGCGCACATTCCTCAAGCAGGCGATCGCCGAACTGGCCACCGAGGGCTACACGGCCAGCGCCGCGTTCGAGCCGGAGTTCACGCTGGGCCGGCGCGCGCTGGACCCAACGGGCGGCCCTGACCGGCTTGTCCCCACCGACGACAGCCTGTGCTACTCGGCGACCGGGTTCCACCTGGCCCACAGCTTCGTCATGGACCTGGTGGCGGCGCTGGAGGCACAGGGCCTGCAGGTAGAGCACTACTACCCGGAACTGGGCCACGGGCAGCAGGAGGTGTCGATCCGGCACGCTCCGGCGCTGCGCGTCGCCGACAACCATGTCCTCTACCGGGAGACCGTACGCGGGCTCGCCTTCCGCCGCGGCCTGTGGGCCAGCCTCGCCCCGAAGCCTGTTCCCGATCAGGCCGGCAACGGGACGCACCTGCACCTGTCGCTGCGCGACATCGGCCGCCGCGGGGGGCCGGGGGAGCGGTCCATGTTCTATGACCCCAATGACCGCTATCAGTTGTCCCAGACCGGCTACCACTTCATCGGCGGCCTGCTTGCCCACCTGCCCGCACTGACCGCGCTGACCTGCGGGAGCGTGAACAGTTACCGGCGGCTGGCGCCGCAGATGTGGAGCAGTGCCTACACCGTGTACGGGATGGACAACAGGGAGGCAGCGGTCCGGATCTGCTCCCCGATGCGGACTGACCCGGCCGGCACGGTGAACCTGGAGCTCAAGCCCTCCGATTCCAGCGCCAATCCCTACCTGTCGCTCGGCGCGTCGATCCTGGCCGGCCTGGACGGGATCCGCCGCAAGCTTGATCCGGGAGAAGCCGTCAACGTCGACCCCGCAATCCTTTCCGATACCGAACGAAAGTCCGTGGGCGCATCCCGTCTTCCCAGTTCGCTGGACGAAGCACTGGATGCCCTGGCCGCCGACGAACTGCTGATGGATGCTCTGGGCCCACTGCGCCGCAACGCCTACCTGGCGGTGAAGCGATCCGAGGCCGACGCGTTCGCGGGCGGCGACGCCGCCTACGAATGCTTCGAGCACTTCACCAAGATCTGACCCCTCGCTGAGCCCTCATCCGCCCGCAAACGCAAGCCAGGAGGGATGTCCGCGGGACGCGGCAAGTGCGAAAATCGCAGGTGTCACTTCCCCAAGTTCTGACCCTGCCGACGCGGGTCAGCCCGGCCGATCCGGTCTCCAGCGCGATCCAAGGAGTGTGGCCATGACCGCCAACTCAGATTCCGGTTCGCTGATCTCCGAGCGGGTGGCCGGGGGCATGCTGCCCCGTGTGCTCACCACGTTCGACATGGTGGCGATTTTCGTCGCCATCGTGCTGTTCATCACCAACGCCGCCGTTATCCAGGGCGCCGGGCCGTCGGCGTTCGGCTGGTGGATCATCGGGTTCGTGGTGTTCCTGGTGCCATGCGCCATCGCCACCGGCCAACTGGGTGCGATGTTCCCCGGTGAGGGCTCTATCTACCTGTGGACGCACAAGGCGTTCGGGCCATTCTGGGGGTTCTTCGCCGGCTTCTGCGCCTGGTGGCCCGGGGTGCTGGTGATGGTGGCCACCGGGACCACCACGGTCGCGTTCCTCGGCTTCGTGTTCCCGGCCCTGAACTCCTGGCCGATCCAGGCGCAGGGCCTGGTGATCATCGCGGTAATCCTGGTCTCCGCGCTGGTCGCGGTGCTCCGGTTCCGGGTCACCCAGAACGTGGTCAACGTGGTCTTCGTGCTCTACGGCCTGGCCATCCTGGCCATGTTCGCGTCCGGCGTCGTCTACCTGGCCCGCGGCCATCACGCGGCGGTGAACCCGTGGGACTTCACCGCCTGGCGCCCCGGGTCGGCGCACGGGCTGAACTTCACCAACTGGACGTTCTTCGGGCTGGCCGTGCTCGCTCTGCTCGGCGTCGAGGTGCCGCTCAACATGGGTGTCGAAATCCGGGAGCAGAAGTCGGTGACCCGCTACCTGCTCTGGGGCTCGCTGGTTGTCGTGGTCGCCTACCTCCTGGCCACCTGGGGAGTCATGGTGACCGTGCCCGCGTCCGGCGCGACCAACATCACGGCGGTGGCCGCTGCCGTCGGCGTGGGCCTCGGCAGCGTGGCAGGCAAGCTCACCGCGATCGTGCTCGCCCTGTTCTTCCTCTTCATCACCGTCGTCTACAACTACTCCTTCGCCCGGCTGATCTTCGTGTCCGGGCTGGACCGCCGGCTGCCGCGGGCGATGTCGCACGTGAACAGGGCCCGGGTGCCAGATACCGCCGTCTGGGTGCAGACCGTGGTGGCGGCGGTGTTCACGCTGATCGCCTTCGTCGCGGTGCCGAGCGTGGTTGGCGGCGGCTCGGTGAATGCCGAGACGAAGATCTACGACGTGCTGCAGGCGGCGGTCACGGTCATCTGGTGCATCTCGATCGTGGTGCTGTTCGTGGACATCCTGATCATCCTGCGCCGCTACCAGGCCCAGTTCCAGGCCCGCAGGATCGCGCACCCGGCGGTGTTCTGGGCCTGCTCGATCATCGGCGGCCTCGCCTCGGTGGTCGGGATCATCGCCACGCTGTCCGGGTCGTGGACCCCGCTGATCGGGAACAACGCCGGGAAGGTGACCATCTTCGGCGCGGTGATCAACTACGGTGCCTGGTTCTGGTGGGTGGGCGGGATCACGGTGGCCTCACTCGCCGTAGGCTCCCTCCTCTATGTGGTCGGCCGCAGGAGCGCGTCGGCCGAGGCATCCGGCGGCACCAAGGTAGCCGCCGCCGGCTAGCTAGAAAGGGCGTGACTCACTCGGCGGGATTCTCGAAATTTGTTCGTTCCTGGTGTCGATGGCGCGGTCCTCTAACCGTCTCCTAGGTGTCTGAACCACCGAACGAAGGGAAGGGCTAGCGTGAAGTACATGCTGCTGATCATGGGTTTCCGCAAAGGCGAGGACATGCTCCAGCCGCCGAGCAGCGGAGCACCCTCGGTGGAGGAGTTCATGCAGTACCAGCAGGAGCTCGGGCAGGCCGGTGTGCACGTTGACTCCGCAGTGCTCCACTCTTTTGAGGACGCCACCCAGGTGCAGGTCAACGATGCTGGCGAGCGACTGGTGACCAACGGGCCGTTCGCAGAGTCCCGCGAGTACCTGGGCGGCTATCAGATCATCGACGTCCCCGACCTCGACGCAGCGCTTGACTGGGCGGCCAGGTGTCCGGGCGCGAAGTACGGGCGCGTCGAGGTGCGGCCGCTCGCCGAGTTCTGAGGACCAAGGCGATGGGGCCGGCAGGCGAACCGATCGAGGCAGTGTTCCGAGAGGAGCGCGGCCGTCTGCTGGCCCTGCTCGCGGCCCGATTCGGCGACCTCGATCTCGCCGAGGAGGTTACCGCTG
>Ga0070706_100000306_pt1 | contig 59517 bp, 56 predicted proteins | sample KBSK5501metaG_FD_65476 | JGI IMG/M metagenome (GOLD analysis project Ga0070706, IMG submission 65476) | Corn, switchgrass and miscanthus rhizosphere microbial communities from Kellogg Biological Station, Michigan, USA - KBS K5-50-1 metaG | ecosystem: Host-associated > Plants > Roots >...
GACGTTGAGACGGGCCGTACGATGGGCCATGAGAGCTTCCTCCGGGCTTGGGTGCTGAACACCCCGAACCATGGAGCGAAGCTCTCATTCGTCAACAACGTCTCTGGGAATCACAGCTAGGACCGGCAAGGGCGGGATTTCCCGGATGTCCCGAGGCGCGATTGTCGGTGCCGCATCGCAACGGGTTTCGCCTGCGACCGTTTTCAGGACTCAGTCGCTGGCGGATGATGGCGTCCGGTCGGGGGCACCACCGCCAGGGACTCGAGGCCGGAGTGGAGCCCCTGGGCTGACGCCTTGGAGGAGGTCACACCCGATGCCCTACGAGACCGCGCCCAGGCCGCCCTCCGCGATGTGGCTCGTCGAGACCGGCCAGGTCGGCGACGGTGAGGAAGGCCACAGGCTCCACGACATGGCCAGCACGGAGCGCTCGATGCTCCTTCGGGACGGGGTCGCCCGCCGCCTCGTCCGCCGAATCGCGACCGAGACGGGGCTCGAAGCCGACGAGGAGTGGCAGCGCTTTCGCGTCTATCGAGCGCTCTCCAACGCCATTTGGGTGCGCGCCGACACAGAGCTCCGTCGACAAGACACTGATGAAGGAATTCTCGCCGACATGTTCGAATGGATCGACACCGAGGCGCCCTGAATCGGGTTCGGCCGACCCGAGCTTGTCGTCTCCGTCGAATTCCATGGTCCGGGTCGGCTCAAGGCAGGTCGTGGCATCCACAACGTTCTCATCGTGGCGAAGCGCCGGTCCAACGCGACTCGCGGCGATCCCCGCCGAAAAAGCCCGACTCGGCCGCTGCCCGGGTGCTTGCAATCGCGCGCCCGACAGGATTCGAACCTGCGACCTTCGGCTCCGGAGGCCGACGCTCTATCCACTGAGCTACAGGCGCGCGGGCTCGATCTTACCGGTCGAGCACCGATAGAGCTTCGGCTTCCGGTTCGAAGGTCTACGTCACGGTCTCATTGAGCACGACCATGGCGGCCACAGCGCTTGTAGAGCGTAAAACTCCGATCCGTTCGATCGCTGGCGAAACGCGAGCCGGATCGCGGCCGAGCGGGCTGGTGCCGTGGGATCCAGGTCTCCAGGAGGGCGCTCCTGGCGCGAGATGGAACGAACCGGTGGCGGAACGCCCCGTACTTGCTGATCGCGACGCCGGTCGTCGCAGGCAGAACGTGAGGCGGACCGCGCCGGGAGGAAATCGCGATGGATCGTTTGGTGTCTCGGGCCGAACGCGCGACCCTGATCTCTGCGGGCCGATTCGCGCGGCGGGCATCAGCGATTGTCGTTGTCGCGTCGTTGCTCGGCGGGTGTGCATCCGTGGCGCCGAGCCCAAGCGCACCATCGCAGCCCGTCCCATCGACTGCTTCCGTGTCGACCGCACCTCCGACGATGCCGGCGCCCAGTTCGACGCCGACGACTTCGTCCCTTCGAGCCAACCTCGGGATCAACGGCAAGATCGTGTTCTTCCGCACCGACGACGCGAGGTCGACGAACACTCCGTTCATCATCGACGCGGACGGGTCGCACGAAACCGCGTTGCACGATGGCGGACTGCTGCCCGGGTACTGGTCTCCAGATGGCCGACAACTGCTCGTCGCCCACCTCGTCGCAGATCCGTCACCCTCGCCCGGCGCCGAGACGGCCTGGATCCGGCCGGCGACGGTGAACGCCGATGGATCGGGCTTCAAGGTTCTCGATGCCGCTCCCGGCCGGAAGATGCAGCTCGCTCCCGTCGGCTGGTCCAAGGACGGGTCACGGGTCCTCGTCGTCAGCGGCGGAGAGGACGTCGACCCATCGGACATGGGTCTCTACAGCCTCATGGCCTCGGACGCGACCGATCTCACGCGGATCATGGTCACGCCGCCAGGTCACAACGACATCGTTCTTATGTCGCCGGATCGCTCGAAGATCCTCATCAACCGGAGCACCAACGACGATGACCGAGCACTCTTCGTCATCAACGCCGACGGAACCCACCAGGTCGAAATCACTGAGCCCGACCTGATCGCGGCCAACCTCGAGTTCTACGACGGGATTTCGGCCGACTGGTCTCCGGACGGATCATTCCGCCTCGTATTCGGGGCAGGAACTGCTCCCGAGGATCCGCCGGGGTTGTACGTCGATGCGACGGGGTACGCACGGCCACATCAGATCGTGGGGCCGGATGTAGGAGCGATCACCGCTCAGTGGCAGCCAGCGCTCGGTGGCCACTACCCGCAGGGTCGGTTCGGCTATCTCGGTCCCGTGATCGCGTTCACCAGCAAGCTCCGGGCGGGTGCTCAGATCTGGGCCGTTCAGCAAAACGGCGCGGCGAAATGGCAGCTAACGGACGGCGCGGATGGCTCGACGTCCGTCGCGCCGGTCTGGTCCCCGGACGGCACAAAGCTCCTCTTCCAGCGCAGGCACGACAGTGTCGTGACGCTGTGGACGATGAATGCCGACGGGACTGGGGAGAAGCAGCTGTCGCCCACCCCAGTCGCCGCTGACTACGTCGGTGGTTACGCGTGGTGGCCGGCCATCGAGAACTAGAGCGGCCAAGGGCGGCGCATCCACCCGAACCCCGCGATGGAACGATTCGGTGGTGCGCCGCCCCATACTCGCCGAACGCGGCAAGCCGCCGCGGCGAGGGATGACTTCGGATGCAGCGAGACCTCGTGGTGCGCACGGTCCGGCGATCACGCCGCCTTTTCGGCGTTGGCCGCGGGCTCGATCCGCGGCCTGCTCGCGGCCGCGCGCTTGATCTTGCGCGACGAGGATGCCGCCCAGGACGCGGTCCAGGAAGCACTCGTCGACGCTTGGCTGGACATTCGCGGCCTGCGCGACCCAGACCGGTTTGATGCCTGGCTCCATCGGTTGCTCGTCCGCGGCTGCTATCGCGCAGCAAAGCGCACCCGGGGTCGCCGGCTGGTCGAAGTCGAGCTGCTCCCGATAGACGGGCCATCGACCCCCGACGTGCAGGCCACTCTGGCCGAACGAGATCAGCTCGATCGCGGGTTCCGTCGGCTGCCGACCGATCAGCGGACCGTGCTCGTCCTCCATCACTACCTCGACATGTCCGACGGAGAGGCGGCGGGCGTCCTCGATATTCCGATCGGAACCTTCAAGTCGCGTCTGAACCGAGCGACGCAAGCTCTTCGCGCGGCCCTCGAGGCTGAAGACCGCCGGAGCGTGCTGGGGCAGGAGTCGATCGCATGACGCGGCACGACGATTTCGATCTGCGGATCAAGACGTGGCTGGACGAGACGGCTGTCGGCGGAGTGCCTGACGCATTGCTTGAGAGCGTCCTCGCTTCGACCCAACGGCGCCGGTCGCGTCCAGCGCTGCTCGTCGCGCTTCGCGGTGGCGGGATGGGCACGACCGTCCGTCTCGGTGGCCAGCCGATCCGTCGGTTGGCCTACCTCGGTCTGCTGGCTGCGTTGGTGCTCGCGCTAGCTGTTGGGCTGCTCCTGGCGGGCGTCGGCCATCGATCGATCGGCGCCAATGGACCGATCATGTTCTATCGCACTGACGACGCCCGGTCGACGAACACCCCGTTCATGGTCGATCCCGACGGGTCGGGCGAGACGGCCCTCACAGACCGAGGCCTGCGGCCCGGTATCTGGTCACCCGACGCGCGTCGACTGGCGGTCAGCCACCTCGTCACGGACAGCTCGCCTCAGCCCGGCGCCGAGACGGCCTGGATCCGACCGGCGATCGTCAACGCCGACGGTTCGGGCTTCACCGTGCTCGACGCCTATCCGGACCGGAAGATGCATCTCGACCCGATTGCCTGGTCGCCCGACGGGTCCCGAATCTTCGTGTACAGCGGCGGCGAGGACGCCAACCCTGCCGACGCGGGCCTTACACAGTGCGTGCCACCGACGGGGGCGACTTGAAGCGGGTTCTTGAAACGCCGCCCGGGTACAACGACTACGTGAGCGTTTCTCCGGACCGATCCAGGGTCCTGGTCAGCAGGTTCACGAATCCGTCAGACGGTGAGCTCTTCGTCGTCAACGTGGACGGCACCGGTCGCCACGAGCTGACACCGCCGGACGTACACGTTGTCGATCTCCCGTTCTTTGACGGCACGTCAGAGACATGGTCGCCGGATGGTTCGCTCGTGGCCTTCTGCGCGTTCATCATCTCCAACGGCTCGACGGGCCTGTTCGTGGTCAAGCCCGACGGCACGGAGTTGCGGCAGATCGTTCCGACGGTCACCGGAGCGATCTCCGTGCATTGGTCACCCGAGGGGACGCTGCTGGCATTCACGAGCGAGAACGGTCCCGACAACCAGATCTGGACGATCCGTCCCGACGGGACCGGGCTCAGGCAGCTCACCGATGGGGTCGATGGCTCGACGGCCGTCGTTCCGATGTGGTCCCCTGATGGAAGCAAGCTGCTCTTCCAGCGGAAGCTCGACGCCCACGTCACGCTGTGGACGATGAACGCCGACGGCACCGGGCAGACGCAACTGACGCCGACGCCCGTCGCGTCGGACTGGGTTGGCGGATACGAGTGGGCGCCCGCTCGCTAGAGCCGTCGGCACGACGACCTAGGCACATAGAGCGTAAAACCCCACCCGTTTCGCTCGAAGTCCCACTGGGGTGGCCACTACGCCCAGGCGGTCAGGCTCCGGAGGCCGACGCTCTATCCACTGAGCTACAGGCGCGGGCCCCGATGATAGCCGTCGAGGGTGGTTAGAGCTTCGGCTTCTGGTTTGAAGGTCTAGGCGGACGTCGTTGCGAGCACCGCTTTGGGGCCCACTACGCTCGTAGAGCGTAAAACCCACGGGCTCGCCGAACCTCAACTGCTCGTCGAGGCCCGGCGTGGCTCAGGTGGACGACGATCAGCAGATTCCGGAGCAGCGGCGGCCCGATCGGCCCAGGCACCTCCTCGTTTGTGCCCACGCCATCGAGCGCCGCCTCTTGACGCCAATGCTACCTTGTTGCAACCGGTTTCATGTAACCGGTTTCAGCCTGGTGACGAACGTGGCGAAGAAGATGGTAACGATCCGCGACGTCGCGAAGCGAGCTGGAGTAAGCGTGGCCACGGCGTCGCGCGCCCTCAACGGGAAGCAAATCGTCAACGCCCAGACCCGCGATCGGGTCCTGGCCGTGATGGATGAACTCGGCTTTCGACCGAGCCCGGCCGCTCGTCGCCTCAGCCTCGGCCGGACGCTGACCGTCGGCGTGGTCGTGTCATTCCTTACCCGGCCACAGGCCGCGGAGCGGCTCCGCGGGGTCGACGCGGTCCTGACCGACAGCGAGTTCGACCTCGTGATCTACAACGTCGAGTCGGTCCAGAAGCGCGATCACTACCTGGGTAGCCTGGCCCACTCGCAGCGAACCGATGGCCTGCTGGTGATGTCGCTGCCGCCGCCCAACGGACCCGCCCCGGGCCTCAGCCAGGCACCCGTTCCAGTCGTCTTCATCGACGTCCATACCCCGTCGGTCGCCGAGATGCCGCGCGTCGTAGGCGACGACATGGCCGGGGGTTCGCTGGCCGCACGTCACCTCCTCGGGCTCGGGCACCGGCGGATCGCTTTCATCGGCGACGCCCTGGAGAGTCCATTCGGGTTCACTTCCAGCCGCGATCGCGAGGTTGGCCTGACCAACGAGCTGGCCGCTGCCGGCATCGACATCGCGCCCGAATGGATCGGACACGGTGCGCACGGCCGATATGAGGCTCGCGACCTCGCTCGCCGCATCCTGCTGAGTGATCCCCGGCCGACCGCGATCTTCGCGGCCAGCGACACGCAAGCCCTGGGAGTCGTCGCGGCCGCCCGAGAGCTCGGTCTTCACGTGCCAGACGACCTGTCGGTCATCGGCTACGACGACATCGAGGCCGCTGACTACGTCGGACTGACGACGATCCGGCAGCAGCTGTTCGAGTCCGGGAGGCGGGGCGCCGAGATCCTCCTCGCCGAGATCGACCAGCGATCAGAGGAACCGCCGATCGCTTACCTGCCCCCCGAGCTCGTGGTCCGCGCGACTACGACGCCTCTGAAGGAGGGCCGTGGATGAAGGCCTGCGAGCGGCTTGGAAACCGGTAACGGACAGCAGCGAGGAGGAGCATCAATGCTCAGTGTCCGATTCCACCGCGCCCTGGCAGCATGGCCCGCGGCGCGCCTTGTCGTCTTGACTCTCGCGACCATCCTGGTCACTGCCTGCGCCGCGCCCGGGGCAGTGTCCACGCCGAGCCCGGCCGCCACGTCGGCTCCATCGGCGAGTGGTACCCAGGCCAGCACGGCGCCGTCCGCCGTTGCCGCGGGCCCGAGCTGCGGGACGGACCCGGTCAAGCTGAACGCCTATTTCGAGACGGGATTCGACCTTCCGTTCAAGCTCTCCGACGAGTTCACCAAGCAGTTCCCGAACGTCACCTGGGAGATCAAGCAGGACCAGTTCACGAACCTCATGAGCTCGACGCCGCGCCTGCTGGCCGGGGACAACCCACCTGACCTGATCCGGCTCCCGTCGATGGTGACCCTGGTCAAAGATGGCCTCCTGAAGAACCTCGACGACTACGCGACCGCGTTCGGCTGGGACAAGTTCCCCGCGGCACAGCTCGCCCAGAATCGGGTCGGAAGCGATGGGACCCGCGGGTCTGGATCGTTGTATGCGGCCGGCTTGAACTACAGCCTGACCGGTGTCTTCTACAACAAGAAGCTCGCCCAACAGATCGGCATGACGGACGCCCCGAAGACTGTCGCCGAGTTCGAGGACCTGCTCGCCAAGGCCAAGTCGGCCGGCCTGCGGCCGATCATGATGTGGAACGCGACGGCGAGCGGCGGTGGCCTGGCATTCCCGCTCCAGAACCTCATGGCGGCCTATGGCCCGACTCAGCCAATCAACGATTGGATCTTCCAGAAGCCGAGCGCGACGATCGACACGCCATCGAACCTGACAGCCACGCAGCACCTCCAGCAGTGGGTCGGAGCGGGCTACTTCCCGAAGGACGTGAACGCCACCGAATACACCGATGCCAACGCCCGCTTCGGCAAGGGAGAAGGCGTGTTCATGTTCAACGGCGACTGGCAGAACGCTGTCTACGACAAGGATCTGTCGAGCAACGTGGGCTTCTTCGTCTTCCCGCCCGGTGAGGCCGGTGGCTCGCTCGCGGCCATGTCGGCGCCGTTGACCTACGGGATCGCTGCAAAGGCGAAGAACGCGGATTGCGCTGCGTTCTTCTTCAACTGGGTGGCGACCAACGAGAAGGCGCGCCAAATCGACGTCGCGGTCGGTGGGTCGAACCCAGGCGGACCGCCTGACCTGCCCGTCCCCCAGGCGACCGCCCCTGTCACCAACGAGACGTTGGCCGCCGGAGCCGAAGTGGCAAAGGACAACGGCGCGATGGACTTCATCGCCAATGCAACGGGCTCGATCTTCGCGCAGGGCTGGACGCCCGAACTGCAGAAAATGGTAGGCGGCAAACAGGACGCCGCCGGTCTGCTGAAGGCGGTCCAGGCCGAGTACGAAAAGGAATTGGCCCGGTGAGTCAGGCCGCCGACAAGGCCAACCCGGCACGAGCGATGCCCGAAGCTCGCGCGGCGGTCCCTGATCGGCGGCTTAGCAGGCGGATCCCCTTGCTTCAGGGGATCCGCCGGCAAACCTTGGTGGGCTGGCTCTTCGTGGTGCCGGCGCTGCTCTTCTACACGATATTCGTCCTCCAGCCCCTGGCGCTGACTGTCCAGTATTCGCTGTATCGGTGGGACGGCTTTGGTCCCGCGACCTGGGTCGGCTTGGCGAACTACGCGAGCGTGCTCAGCGAGCCGAAGCTCCTCGAGACGCTCTTCAACGCGTTCCGGCTCGTCCTGTTCTTCAGTCTCATCCCGGTCACGCTCGGGCTCGTCACGGCGAGCGTGATCCACCGCGTCGCGACGGGACGGCTCGGTGCCGTGTCCCGGACGGTGTTGTTCCTCCCACAGGTCATCCCGCTTGTCGCGGCCGGCATCATCTGGGGTCGGCTCCTGTCCTTCCCCGGCCTGATCAACCAGGCCCTGACGGCGATCGGGCTGGGCGACGTCACGCGCGCCTGGCTGGGCGACTTCGACACGGCGCTCCCCGCCGTCGGCATCATCGGAATCTGGGTGCTGCTCGGCTTCTGCACTGTCCTGCTGCTGACCGGCATGACCAAGATCGATGCGGCCCTATTCGAATCCGCGCGACTCGACGGTGCAGGCTGGTCCCAGGAGTTCCGGGCGATCACCATGCCGAGCCTCAGACATGAGATCGGCGTGTGCCTCACCGTCACGATCATCGCGGCGCTCGCCGCGTTCGACATCGTGTATGTCTCAACCGGCGGCGGACCGGGGAATGCGACGGCAGTCCCGGGGATCCAGATCTACATCCTCGCGTTCCTCGAGCGCCAGGTCGGCCTCGCGTCGGCCCTCGCGGTCGTCCTGGTCATCCTCGTGTTGCTCGTCATCCTGCCGATCCAGCGCCTCAGCCGCGAGGACGCGCGATGAGGGTCGCCCGCGGTGAGCTCTACACCGGAAGGGCGCTCCTCGGGGCGCTAGCGGCGGTCACGATTCTGCCCTTCCTGAGCATCTTCACGACCGCGCTGTATCCGTCGGGCAGCGTTCCGGTCGGACTCTCGTGGCCGTCGGATCCGCAGTGGGGGAACTTCATCGAGGCGTTCAAGGTCGCCAACATGGCGGCGCTCCTCGCGTCGAGCGTCTTCATTGTCGTCGCGGTCGTTCCGTTGTCCCTGGTGATCTCGACAATGGCGGGGTTTGCGATCGGCCTCCTCCGCATCCCCGGAGCCCGGCTGCTGCTGCTGATGTTCGTATTCGGGCTGACGCTGCCGTTCGAGGGGATCATCACCCCGCTTTACTTCCTCGCCCGTCAGATCGGGATCCTCAATACGCGAGTCGCGATCGTGCTGCCGCTGATAGGCCTGTTCATGCCGTTCGCCGTGTTCTGGATGCGCGCCCATTTCGTGAACATGCCGAGCGAGATCTCCGAGGCTGCGCGCGTCGACGGGGCCAGCACCTGGGACCTGTTCTGGCGGATCCACGTCCCGCTGGCGCGCGCCCCGATCGCGTCGCTCGGGATCCTCATGTCCGTGTGGGCCTGGAACCAGTTTCTCCTCGCCCTCGTGCTTGTCGAGGACCCGACCCAGCGGACGATGGCCGGCGCGCTCGGCGCCTTCCAGGGCCACTATGCGACCGACATCCCGCTGCTGTGCGCGGGCACGATCCTGATCCTCCTGCCGACCCTCGTCGTCTTCATCATCTTCCAGCGCCAAGTGATCGCCGCGCTGCTCCAGGGATCGGTGAAGGGATGACGAGCCAAGCCTCTGCGGCGAACGCGATGCCGGAACGTATCGGGCTCGAGGACGGCCGTCGGATCCAGGGGTTCGTGGACGCGGGGTACGGCGCCCTGATGGATGCGTTCGTCGCAAACTTCGTCGAGCGTCGGGACGTCGGGGCCGGCTGCGCCGTCTACGTGGGCGGTCGACCGGTGGTCGACCTGTGGGGTGGCATTGCGGACGCCCGGACCGAGCGCCCGTGGGACCACCACACCGCCGTCGTAATCTTCTCCTGCTCGAAGGGCCTGATGGCGATCTGTGCCTACCTGCTCGCGCAGCACGGACGGCTCGATCTCGATGCGCCGATCGCTCACTACTGGCCAGAGTTCGCCGCGGCCGACAAAGCGTCTGTGACCATTCGCCAGGCGATGAGTCACCGGGCCGGGCTGCCGGCCCTGGACGTGGACCTCTCTCGCGCAGACGTCCTCGCCTGGGAACCTGTGGTCCGCGCGATCGAGGCCCAGCGGCCGCTGCATCCGCCCGGCGCCGGTCATGTCTACCACACGCTCACGTATGGCTGGCTCCTCGGCCAGGTGATCAGCATCGTGAGCGGTCGTTCGCCTGGCCGGTTCTTCCGTGAGGCTGTCGGCGATCCCCTCGATCTCCGGACGTGGATCGGCCTACCCGACGAGGTACGCGGCTCCGTCGCGTGGATGGAGCCGCCGCTTCCGGACGAGGATTCAGACGCCGCCCGCGAGGCGGTGCGGCTCAGCCGCGAAGACCCGGTCGTGGCTCGGAGCGCGTCCATGGGCGGCGCGTTCGGGTTCCCCGTCGAGGACGGCGTCGTGTCGTTCAACGCGGCGGACATCCAGGCCGTCGAGATCCCGGCGGCGAACGGCATCAGCACTGCCGAGTCCCTCGCCCGCCTGTACGCGGCCTGTGTTTCGGACGTCGACAGTGCGGCTCTCCTCTCAGCCATGTCGCTGGAGGATCTCCTCCGTGTCCAGTCGGCCGGCCCGCAGCTCTCCGGCCTTCCTGACGATGGAGCTCGCTGGGGGACGGGCTTCCAGCTGGCATCGCCCCCCTCCCAGCCAATGCTCGGGCCGACGAGCTTCGGGCACGCCGGTGCGGGGGGCCAGCTGGGATTTGGCGATGTCGATCACCACATTGGATTCGCCTATCTGAGCAACCAGATGGGCGGCTACGGCGATGCCCGGGCTCGCGAGCTCACGATGGCCTTGCGCGCCGCGATCGGCGCCTGAGGGGATCGGGCGACGCGATGGCATCACCCGGCATCGCCGCTCGCCCCCAGCTCCTGACGTACCCGGACTCGCTCGGCGGGGACCTCCCCGCGCTCGGAACTCTCCTCGAAGGGCCGTTGGATGGGTTGTTCCGTGGCGTCCACATCCTGCCGCCGTTTCCGTCGTCCGGCGACCGTGGCTTTGCCCCGCTGACGTACGAGAACATCGATTCGCGGTTCGGGACCTGGGCCGACATCCAGCGTATCGAAGCCCGTCACGACGTGATGCTCGATGTGATGATCAACCACATCTCGCGCATGAGCCCGGAGTTCCAGGACTTCCAGCGCCTCGGCCGACGATCGCCGTCCGCGGATCTGTTCATCACCCTCGACAAGGTCTGGCCGGACGGTGATCCACCCGCGAGCGACGTGGCGCAGATCTTCCTCCGCAAGCCGGAAACCCCGTTTTCGACGGTCACCATCGAGGAGACAGGCGTTGTGGAGCGGATCTGGACGTCGTTCGGGTCGGCCGACTGGTCGGAGCAGATCGACCTCGACGTCACCTCCCGTGCAACACGCTCGCTCGTCTCGGGTTGGCTGCGGTTCTTCGCGGACCAGGGCGTTCGGATGATCCGGCTCGACGCCGTCGGCTATGTGATCAAGAAGCCTGGAACCTCCTGCTTCATGGTCGAACCCGAGATCTACGAGTTTCTCGACTGGATCACCAGCGTCGCCGATTCCTGCGGGCTGGTTGTCCTGCCCGAGGTGCACGATCGATACCCGACCCATGAGCGCCTCGCCGCTCACGGCTTCTGGACGTACGACTTCGTGCTGCCGGGTCTCGTTCTCGACGCGCTCGAGACCCGCAACGCAGCGCGGCTGGCGGCGCACCTGTCACGCTCGCCGGACCGGCAATTCACCACGCTCGACTGTCACGATGGCATCCCGGTTCGCCCCGACCTCGACGGCGTCGTGGAGCCGTTCGAGATGTTGGATCTCGCCGAGCGCATCCAGCGCCAGGGCGGAAATGTCAACAGGATCCTGTCCGATGCCCACGCTCCGGAGGTCGACGTCCACCAGTTGAACTCCACTTACTACTCCGCGCTGGACTGCGACGATGAACGCTATGTCACCGCCCGGGCGATTCAGCTCTTCGCCAAGGGCGTCCCCCAGATCTACTACGTCGGTCTGCTCGCCGGCGAGAACGACAAGGCTGCGGTCGAGCGGACCGGGGACGGCCGCGCGATCAACCGACACGACTACACGGTCGAAGAGGTCGTCGAGGCGCTGAACCGGCCGGTCGTCGGTCGAGTGCTCGAGCTCGTGCGACTTCGGAACGTCCATCCGGCGTTCGACGGCGCGCTCGATGTGGCGGATCACGGGAGTTCCTTACGGCTCCTGTGGCGCAACGGTGACGCGACCTGCAGTCTTGACGTCGATCTCGCGTCTGGTCGGGCCGCGGTCACCGAATCCACGCCGCGGTCGACGTTGTATGAATCTGACTAGGATCAGCGACTGGTGGCACCGGCGGCCCTTTGGAGCGAGAGGATAGAGCGCAAAACTCCACCCGCTTGGCTCGGGGTCCCACTCGGGTGGCCACAACGCTCAGGCGGTCAGGCTCCGGAGGCCGACGCTCTATCCACTGAGCTACAGGCGCTCGGCCCGAATCATGCCCGCCGAACGGTTGTTGACCATCCATTGCAGGCGGCACACTCGGCATGTGACCCCCGAGACGAAATACGCGAAGAGCGGCGCCATCCATATCGCCTATCAGGTCGTCGGCGACGGCCCGACCGACCTCGTCCTTATCACCGGCTTGTTCTCGCACATTGAGCACCAATGGGAAGAACCCAGCTTCGCCCGATTCCTCGAACGGCTGGCGTCCTTCTCCCGGCTGATCGTGTTCGATGCACGGGGCGCGGGTCTCTCGGATCGGGCGCCTGCGCTGCCGCCCATGGAAGACCAGATGGACGATATCCTGGCTGTGCAGGACGCAGCCGGATCGGCCTCCGCCGCCTTCTTCGGCATCTCTCAGGCCGGCCCGATGGCGATCCTCTTCGCGGCGTCGCATCCGGAGCGAACCAGGGGCCTGGTCCTGTACGGGTCCTATGCCATGCCCCGCGCAGCCGACGGATATCCGTGGGGTCGCAGCGCTGAATGGATGGACGCCTACGGGCGGCTGATCGACGATGCCTGGGGAACAGGCATGTTCCTGTCGCAGGTCGCGCCGACCCGCGTCGCCGACGATGCGTTTCGCGAGTGGTGGAGCCGGTACGAGCGCCTCTCGTACGGTCCCGGCAATGCGCTCGCGTACTTCCGAATGAACTCCCAGATCGACGTCCGTCCAATCCTGCCGACGATCCGGACGCCGACCCTGGTCCTGCAGCGACGAGACGACGTCTATCGCGATGCCGGCCAGTCACGCTACCTGGCCGACCAGATCCCGGGGGCGAAGCTGGTGGAGCTCTCGGGGCTGGATCACCTTCCGTATCTGGGCGATTCGGGGGCGGTTCTCGACGAGGTCCAGGAGTTCCTCACCGGCGTCCGGCCGCCCCCTGAGTACGACCGCGTCCTCGCGACCGTGCTCTTCACGGACATCGTCCAGTCGACCGAACGGGCCAGCGCCATCGGTGACCGCGCATGGAAGGAGCTGCTCGAACGGCACCATGCTTTGGTGCGTCATGAGCTCGGCCGATACCGGGGTCGTGAGATCGATACGGCTGGCGACGGGTTCCTCGCGACGTTCGACGGCCCGGCGCGGGCGGTGCGCTGCGCCCAAGCGATCGTCGGGCAGCTACGTCCGATCGGGCTCGAGATCCGAGCCGGCGTCCATACCGGCGAGATCGAACTCATGAACACGGATGGGGTCGGCGGCATCGCGGTGCACATTGGCGCACGCGTGGCCGCCCAGGCGGGTCCCAGCGAGATCCTCGTCTCCGGGACGGTCAAGGACCTCGTCGCGGGATCAGGCATCGACTTCGAGGACCGGGGCACGCACCAGTTGAAGGGCGTCCCAGGTGAATGGCGGCTGTTCTCGGTCCGATCCGGCTGACCGCTCATACCGGTACGTGTGCCGATTGACAGTTGGCTTCTCGTCCGACGCCCTCCCGCGGAGGCGATCGACGCTCGGCTCAGCCCCAGTCGTTGGGCTGATTTCGATGACGATCGGATTGGGGAATTCGCGTCGACGCTGAATCGCTTGCTCTTCGCCATGCATCCAGCGGGATCCGGCATCGACTTAGCGGACCCGGGCACGCATCAGCTTGCTCGGCACCAGAGCGAGACCCGCCGAACTTCGCGGGTCTCGTTTCCGGGATACGCGGGTGATCAGGGCGTCGGGTTCGAGCGAAGCGCGGCGAGCTGGGCGCGTGCCGCGGCGATGAGCTCGTCGTTCGTGTTCGCGTGGCCGGCGAGTCCCCAGCCGCCGTCGGGAGCCTCGGTCAGGAGGACCCACGTCCGCTCCGAGAGGGAAGGATCGCCAGCCGCATCGGCGACGAGCGCGGTGAGCCGCGAGACGACGGCAATCTGCTTGGCGCGATCGAGCGCTCCGTGGTTCGTCAGGACCTGGACCCGGACGTAGGTCGAATCGCCATCGACGTTGGACAGCGCCCCCGCCGGCAGGTCATGCACGAACGCGGCCGTGTTCTTCCGGAACATCGCAATGTCGGGCACCTGCTCGATCGTCATCAGCTCCGTGGCGAGGCTCCTGGCGAGGGCATGGGTGTCGCTGAACGTCCCCGAGGACGCATAGACATCGATCATCGGCATCTGGTGGGTCCCTTCCTTCAGAGCGCTGGTCAGCGCGCGGATGCCGCACCAACCGTGGCGGCGGCCGTCTCGATCAAGTCGGCGACCTCGGCGGGATGCGAGACCATCGCGACATGGCTCGACGCGACCGACACCGTTGTCGCGCCCATCCGGCCGGCGAACTGGCGCTCCGCTGCAGGCGGGAGCGCCTCGTCGTTGTCCGCGACGAGATACCACGACGGAAGCGACCGCCACGCGGGCGTCCCCATGACCGTGTTGAATGCGGACGCCGCGAGGGGCTGCTGCACCGCGTAGAGCACGTGAGCTCGTGACGGCTCCACGTCGGCAGCGAAGTGCCCGACGAAGTCGTCCTCCGACAGCCAGGTAAAGCCTCGGGCGTCCGTGAACTGGTGAACCAGGGCCGGCGCCACCGGACCCTGTGCCAGGAGCGCTCCGAGCGACTCGCCCTCGTCGAGGCCGAACGCCGCGACGTACACCAGCCCGACGACATTCGGGGCGTCGCTGCCCAGGGCGGTCATGATCTGTCCGCCGTACGAGTGTCCGACCACGATTGTCGGTCCGTCCTGGAAGGCAAGGACCTGCCGCAGGCGGGCCACGTCATCGGCGAGCGAGGTCAGCGGAAACTGCGGCGCGCGGACGGTGAATCCGGCGGCCTGCAGCCGCTCGATGACACCACTCCAGCTCGAGCCGTCGGCCCAAGCGCCGTGAACAAGGACGATGTTGGGACGACCAGACATCACGGTCTCCTCGTGCGTCGCTCGACGTGGCCGAACCCACTTGTCCCATCGCCGTCGCGAGCGGACCCTGAGTCTCGACGGCGACCACGGCCGCGCGCATCGCACGAACGAGCCAATCGTCTCTTGCGCCGATGGCCGTCGAATCGGGCTGCGACTATGCTCGCTCCCTCGATCGATGCGGACCCTGTCGACACCAGCCCTCGGCGCAGCCGCCATTGCGGCGGCCACCGGAGCGCGCCCGGGGACCCTCCAGACGAGGATCCACGGGCGAGATCCGGAGCTGCTGCTGATCCGCGAGCGAATGAATGCACTTCGCCGGGGCTCTGGCTTCGTGATCATCGTCGAGGGGGCCAGCGGCATCGGCAAGAGCCGGCTCCTCCTCGAAGCCGTCCGCATCGCACGGAGCGTCGGCGCCCGAGCCGGGGTCGCGATGGCGGAGCCAGGTGAGCGGGTCGTCGAGCTCGCCGCCTTCCTCGACGCACTGTTCAGCGGACCCGACGCGCTGCTCGAGGACGACGCGCTCGCAGGGGTCAGGGCCCAGCCGGAACAGCGATTCTGGATCCTGCGGGATGTTCAACGGCAGCTCGAGGCGGCGGCCAGGTCGGCTCCTCTGCTGATCGTGATCGACGACGCCCAATGGATCGACAGCGGAACGGCCGCCGCCTTGCGATCGCTTCCGATCGCGCTCGCAGACGCGCCGATCGGGTGGCTCATCGCCTGGCGTCCATCACCCGAGTCGGCTCCCGACGCGTCGAATTCGATCGAACGCCTCGAGCGCGCTGGGGCAGCGAAGGTTCTCCTCGAGCCCCTCGAGAGTCAGGCCGTTGAACGCCTGGCGGCCGACCTCCTCCAGGCCGAGCCGCATCATGGTCTCCTCGAACTCGTGCACCAGGCTGCCGGTAGTCCGTATCTCGTCGTCGAGACGCTGCTGGGCCTTCGCGAGGAGGATCGGATCCGCCTCGTCGAGGGCCAAGCCAGACTCATCGAGGGCCCGCTGCCTGAGCGCGTGCAGCAAGACATGCGCGAGCGACTCGCTCGCCTGTCGAAGCCCGGAACCGAAGCAGCCACCGTCGCGGCCTCGCTCGGCCGGTCATTTTCCTTCGCTGACCTCGCTCGGACGCTCGGCTGGCAACCCGGTGCCCTCCTCGCACCCGTCAAGGAGCTGCTCGAGACGAACTTCTTCGTCGAGCGGGGCGACGGGCTTGGGTTCTGGCACGACATCACCCGCGATGCAGTCCGCGCCAGCGTGCCCGCATCGGCCCGCCGGGCGATCGACCGCTGGGCGGCGGGGGTGCTGCTCCAGAGCGGGGCCCTGCCGGTCGAGGTCGCCCTCCAGCTGGCAGCGAGTGCCGAGCCTGGCGACAAGATCGCGGTCTCGACGCTTCTGGACGCGGCGAGGACGCTCCTCACGTCGGATCCGGCGACGGCCGCGGCGTTCGGGCGTCGCGCCCTGGAGATCTCCTCGAGCCGCGATCCCCGCCGCGGGGAGATCGTGAGCACGACGGTGATCGCCCTTCATATCCTCGGCGACAGCGACGCCGCGATCGCCTTCGCGGACCGGGCGTTGCGGGAGACGTTCCCAGCGGAGCAGGAAGCCGACGTCCGGCTGAGCATCGCCGGCATGTTCGCGATCTCGCCGGAGATCCGGATCAGCGCTGGGCGTCTCGCGCTGGCCCTGCCCGGCCTGTCGGACGTCGTTCGGGCACGCCACCTGGCGAACCTTCATCACAACCTCGTCACCTCCGGCCGGCCGGACCAGTCGCGTTCGATCGAGGCGGAGGCAGAGGCTGCGACCGCGACGTCGGGAGACATTCGTTCCAGATTCACACTCCATCTCTCCGAGAGCGCAGTCGAATACGCCGAGGACTCCTTCGACCGGGCGAGGGAACTGGTCGACGAGGCCTGTCGCGAGGGAATCGGCGCCGACGACGACCAGCGCCTGCGTCTTGCACACATGTGGCGAGGCGAGCTGCGAAGCGTCTTCGATCGCTACGACGAGGCGTTGGAGATCGCCGCCGATGGCCTCGATGCCGCGCGGCGGGATCGACAGGGATGGGCGTACCAGATGTTCGAGACCTGGCGCGGCCGCCTCCTGTTCCAGACGGGCCAACTGGCGAGCGCGAAGTCGATCCTCGAGGAGCGCTTCGCGGCCGAGGATGGTCGTCATGCCATGGCCGTGCTCGACGCGGCCGGCGTGGCGGCCCTCGGACGGCTCGCCCTTCACACCGGCGATGTGGCGCTCATGCGTCGGCTCGACGACGCCGCGCACGTGGTCGTTGATCGAGGGACCCCGGCGGTCCTGCGGCACGCCGCCTGGGTGCTCGCCCTGTACGCCATGGCCAACGGCGACGCCGATGAAGGGCGTCGCTGCCTGGGTGTCCCGATCGAGCGCGACGGGCGCTCGGCCCTCCCGAGATTCCCGATCGACGTGACGGACGACGTCCATGTGGCTCGGATTGCTCTCGCTGCGAAGGACTCCGCGCTCGCGGAGCAGTGCCTGGCGAGCGCTCGGCGACGCGCCGACCTGAATCCCGAGGTGCGGACGATCGCGGCGGTCGCCGCGCACGTCGCCGGGCTCGTGCTGGACCGTCCCGAGGGCCTGGAGCACGCCGCCTCCCTCTTCGAGACGAGCCCGCGCCGACTTGCGTTCGGCTCGTGCCTCGAGGACCTGGGAACGCGCTACATGACGGTCGATCGCGACGCCAGCATCGCGACGCTCGGACGGGCGCTGGAGGTCTACACCGAGGTCGGCGCGACATGGGACGCGCGGCGCGTCCGGAGTCGGCTCCGAGGGCTGGGAGTCCGGCGACGGCTCACATCGGCGGATGGTCCATCGGCCGGCTGGGCTGCTCTCACGAGTTCGGAAACAGAGGTCGCCCGCCTCGTCGCAGCCGGACGAACGAATCGGGAAGTCGCCGACCGGCTCTTCCTTTCACCCCACACGATCAACAGCCACCTGCGACACATCTTCTCGAAGCTGGACATCAACTCGCGCGTCGAGCTTTCGCGGATCGTTGCCGATAACGAGCCACCACGGGAGGGGTTCCCACCGTCGCGGATAATCGACCCTGGGCTCCAGAAGGCGAGACCGAGGTAGCCAGTCTGACCGCGACATGATCCCCTCAGTCGAACTCGGCAGGGACGCGGTGAAACGCCACGCATGGGACGAAGGCGTGGATGCGTTGACGGCTGCCGATCGGGAGAACGCGCTGTCGGCCGATGACCTCGAGCTCCTCGGCGTGGCCGCATGGTGGGCGGGCAAACCCGACGAAGCGACCGATGCGCTCGAGCGGGCGTTTGCAGGCTACGAGGAGGCGGGTCGTGCCGAGGACGCCGCCGGTGTCGCGATCACCCTCGCGTATCACGCCTATCGACGCATCGCGATCCCGATCGGCGCCGGGTGGCAGGCGCGAGCAGAGCGGCTGCTCGAGGCCCTCCCCGACTCGCCGCTCCAGGCGCAGAAGCTGGTCTATGACGGGATCGGGCTGCTGATGGCGGGCCATCTCGACGGGGGCATCGAGACCCTGGACAGGGCGATGGAGCTCGCTCGACGCAAGGGAAACTCTGACGCCCTCTACAGCGCGATGAGCTTCAAGGGCATGGCCGACGTCATGGCCGGACGATGGCAGGTCGGCCTCGCCGAGCTCGACGAGGCGGCGGCGGCGGCATCGTCCGGAGGTCTCGACCTGCGTGTCGCGAGCGATATCTTCTGCACGACGATCGGCGCATGCCGGGGCGTCGGCGATCTCCAGCGCGCGTCGCAGTGGGCGGACGAAGGCGAGCGCTGGATGCGCCGCAACGGCGCCGACGGCTACCCTGGAATCTGCCAGGTTCACCGGGCTGAGCTCAAGATGCTCCGAGGACGCTTGGTCGAGGCCGAGACCGACGTGCTCCGGGCGTGCGAGGTCCTCCAACGGTTCCGACTCATGGACGGGCTCGGGTTCGCGTACAACGCGCTCGGAGAGATCCGGCTCCGCTTGGGCGATCTCGACGCCGCGGCTGAGGCATTCGACCGCGCGTACGAATACGGCCATGACGGCCAGCCCGGCCTCTCGCTTGTGCAGCTTTCTCGCGGTCAGGTCGAGGATGCTCAGCGCTCGATTGCCAGGGCGCTGGCCACGGCGTCCGGGACCGGAGCCCTCTCGGACCGCACGGCCCGAGGCCGGCTCCTGCCGGCCCAGGTCGACATTGCCCTGGCTTCCGGAGACCTCGAGACAGCTCGGCAGGCCGTCGAGGAACTCGAGCAGATCGCCACCGACTTCGAGCGTCCGCTCTTTCGCGCCGGCGCCATGACGGCCCGCGGCGAGCTCCTTCTGGGAGAGAACAGGCCGCAGGAGGCTTCACCGGTTCTCGGCCAATCCTGGCGACTCTGGCAGGCGACCGACCTGCCGTACGAGGCCGCCCAGGCTCGCGTCCACTACGCGGAGGCGCTCGCGGCCGAAGGCGACGAAGCGACCGCCAGGCGTGATCTGCTCGCCGTCCGCGCGGTCTTCGACCGGTTGGGGGCGACGCGCGAGGTCCGGCGAGTGGACACGCTCCTCGGCGGGGCACCGGAGGGTGGGGCGCCCGCGCAGCCGGAAGAGCGAGCGACTCGGACCTTCATGTTCACGGACATCGTGACCTCGACCGACCTGGTCAGCGCGATTGGCGACGACGCGTGGCATGAGATGCTCGATTGGCACGACCGCGAGCTGCGAACCACCATTGCCGAGCACCGAGGCGAGGTCGTCAGCAACACGGGCGACGGCTTCTTCGTGGCCTTCGATCAGGCGACCGAAGCGATCCGCGCTGCGGTCGACATCCAGCGCCGGCTCATGCGCCATCGGCGGGAGCATGGGTTTGCGCCGTGGGTCCGAATCGGACTCCACACCGCCGAGGCGAGCCGCCGTGGTCGCGATTACAGTGGCCGGGGTATCCATGTCGCCGCCCGCGTCGGAGCGGCGGCTGAGCGCGAGGAGATCCTGGCAACACCAACGGTTCTGGCCGACCTGGGCGCGGATCGATACGCGGTTTCTGAGCCCCGTCTACTGACGTTGAAGGGCCTTCGCGAGCCGGTCGAAGTCAGATCGGTCACCTGGCGATCCTGACAACCGATCTCTTCCAGTGACCACATCGGCTCCTCCGGCGGTCGCGACTCCTTAGGGCTTGCGGTCGAACCCGCGGAAACCCCACGCGAATGGAGGGCGGAGGCCCATCCGTGTGCTCGGGGTCCGACTCGGACGCGAACCTCAGTGGATGAGGACCAGGATGATCGCCGCGATCGTCAGACCGACACGTGATGCGCCGCATCGATCAACCCCTTATCCACCTCTGGGGTTTGGCGAACTCGAACGCAGCAACGCTGAAGAGGATGGCGGCCGCGACACCGATGCCGACCACCAGGCCCAGGACGAGCGCTTCGCTGACCGTGTCCGTTCCCGACGCGCGAGCGAGCAGCGCGACCGCAACGACCGCCAATAGGCTCGTCACGACAGGAAAACGTAAAAGGCATTGGACGCGGACATGCCGCTCGTCGGCGAGGTGTAGCCGCTGGCGGCGATCCACGCTCGTCCGATCGGCGACTGAGGCGCGAACCACACCGCGCCCAACGCGAAGTACACAGCTGCGGCGATGACGACGGCGAGCCAGTTGAGGCCGCCAAGATCGAGTCTCATTGACTCCCTGCTTGCCCCCATGCGTGAGAGGACAGACGAGTCGAACGCCTGGCCGCGACGGAGACGGATGTGTGACGCGGGCGCGAGACGCCGATCTGGCTCAGGATCACGTCGAGCGCCGGCTTCTGGGCATGCTTGGCATGCGGCCGTCGAAGCCGACCAGGCAGCGGGAGAAGCGAAGTGGCAAACAGACCGACTCATCACCCGGTCGTCAATCGGGTGAACGCGGAACGAGCCGCGGACATCCAGCTGAGGATCGCCGACCGGATCACGGCCTTCGCCGGCTCGATGTTGTTCGTCTATCTGCACGCCATCGTGTTCGGCGTCTGGATGCTCGTGTTCGAGAAGAGCCCGTGGCCCACCCTGACCCTCGTCGTGTCGCTCGAGGCGATCTTCCTGTCGACGTTCGTCATGATCGGCCAGAACCGCCAGGCGGCCTTCCAGCAGGCAAAAGCGGATCACGACTTCGTCGAAGAGGAGCAGGAGCTCAAGCTGAACACCGAGCTGACGCGCGAGATCCACAACCTGACGCGCGAGGTCCACGAACGCATCGTGGCGGGCCCTGCCGGCGCCGCAGCCACGCAACAGCCGGGTTAGCCGCTGGCTTCCTGAGGACCCGCCGCTCGATGGCGTAGCGTTGTCGGGGTGAGCCACGAGATCGAGGATCTGAACCGGCGCCTGCTGCGCGCCCGCGACGCCATGGACCGCGCCTACGCCGAGCCGCTCGACGTCCGCGCCGTGGCCGCGGTCGCGTATGTCTCCGAGGCGCACTTCAGCCGCAGCTTCCGCGCGGCCTTCGGGGAGACGCCGCACCGTTACCTCCAACGGCGGCGGGTCGAGCGCTCGATGTTCCTCCTGCGCGAGACCGACCGGAGCGTCACCGACATCTGCTTCGACGTCGGCTTCATGAGCCTCGGGACCTTCAGCCGGACGTTTCGCGAGATCATCGGCGAGACGCCCTCGAGCTACCGCGAGGGACATGGCCCGATGGTCCCGCCCAACTGCGTCCAGATGTGGGCCATGCGACCGCGCGTCGCGGCGGCCACCGCGAACCCAACGGACAATGGGACGCAATCCAGCAGTTTTGGAGAAGCCGGCGCGGCTGCCGGGACCTAGCCTGATCGCTGTCCACATCGACACGCGCGGAGGAGAACACGACCGATGTTCACCAAGCTCAACGTCGCCTCGATCTATGTCCTCGACAAGGAGGAGGCGCTCGACTTCTACGTCAACAAGCTCGGGCTCGAGGTCGGCTCGGACGTCAAGCAAGGGTCCTATCGCTGGCTGACCGTCCGCGTCCCGGGCCAGCCCGACGTCGAGATCAACCTCGAGCAACCAGGTCCGCCCCTGCACGACGAAGCCACCACCGAGCAGCTCCGTGAGCTGATCACGAAGGGCGCCCTGAGCGGCCTCGTCTTCCATACCGACGACGTTCGCGCCCTCTACGAAACCCTCCAGGAGCGGGGCGTCACCGACTTCACCCAGGAGCCGATCGACCACTTCTACGGCACCGACATGGGCCTCCGCGACCCGTTCGGCAACGCGATCCGGGTCCTCGAGCGGAAGTCCGCTGCAGCGGCGACGGCCTGACCACCCGAAGGGAGCCAACGATGCCAGCCACAAAGACGACCGCCAAGCCGACGCGCGCGGTGCGCAACCCCGAGAACGTCTTTACCGACGAAGAGCGAGCCGCCGTGCAGGCGACCGCTCGCGAGCGCAAATCGCAGGGCCGCCTCAACCCCGCGGAGGAGCGCGCAGCCGGCGAGCAGGAGGTGCGCGCCAAGCTCGCCGAGATGCCGAGTCCCGATCGCGAGATGGGCGAACGGATCCACGCGCTCGTGACCGGGACGGCGCCCGTCCTCGTGCCTCGGACGTACTACGGGATGCCGGCCTACGCCAAGGACGGCAAGGTCATCTGCTTCTTCAAGCCCAAGTCGAAGTTCAAGGTGAGGTACGCGACGTTCGAGTTCCAGCCGGACGCCAGCCTCGACGATGGCGAGATGTGGGCGGTCTCGTTCGCGGTCACGAAGCTGTCCGCCGGGGTCGAGGCGCGGATCGCCGAGCTCGTGAAGAAAGCCGCGAGCTAGAGGTGCGGCGACGGCCGCCTAAAGGGTCGACCGAGCGATGCCGCCCAAATAAAGGGTCGGCCTCGCTGAGAACTGGGTGAATGGGCGATGGCGGGCGGGTCGGGCGGCGCGAGGATGTGTCCATCGAACACCAATCCGGACCGACCGAAAGGAACGAACGATGGACGCAGAGACCCGCTTCCAGATCGTCAACGCCCAGCAGCAGCAGCTCCGCGACGAGGCCTCGGCCTATCGCCTGGCCCGCGGCGGCAAGCACTCCTTCAGCTCGTCGAATCCGGTGTTGCGGATCCCGCGGACGATCGGCGACCTTCGGCGGCTCGCCAGGTCGATGGCATAGGCTCCACGAGGTCGTCGCAGCCCCGATCAGCATGACGATCACCCACGGCAAGAAAGGAAACGGGCCGGCACCAGCCGGCCCGTTTGCGATGCCGGGCGTGGAGCCTCTGCCTATGATCGGCAGAATGGCAACGCGCGTCTCGAGTCCCGTTCTCGTCGGCCGCGAGGAGGAGCTGCGAACGCTCATCGCGGCATGGGACGCCGCGGCAGCCGGCCGGCCGTTGACCGTGCTCGTCGGCGGCGAGGCGGGGATCGGCAAGAGCCGCCTGGTGGCGGAGTTGACCCGGCATGCCCGGAAGAGCGGCGGCGTGGTCCTGGAAGGCGCGTCGATCAGCTTCGGAAACGACGAGGGGCTGCCGTTGGCTCCGATCGCCGACGCACTCCGGGCGCTCGCTCGGCTCCTCCCCCCGGATGCGCTTCGGGAAGTCGTGGGGTCGGCCGGTCCCGCCGTCGGCCGGCTCGTCCCCGAGCTAGGCGCCACGATCGAGCTGAGCGATGCTGCGACCCGCCCGGACTGGGTGCAGGCCAGGATGCTCGAGGCGGTCCTGGGGGTTCTCGGCCGGCTCGGCGACCGGCAACCGGTGCTGCTCGTGGTTGAGGACCTGCACTGGGCGGACCGCTCGACGCGCGACGTCCTCGCCTTCATCGCCCGGACCGCGCGCGCGGAGCGCCTGCTGTTGGTGGCCACGTATCGAACCGACGAGATCCACCGTCGTCACCCGATCCGTCCGTGGCTGGCCGAGATGGAGCGCACGCCGCGCGTAAGCCGGCTTGCTTTGGAACGTCTGACCGCGAGGGCGCTGGCCGACCTCGTGGAGGCGATTCGCGCGGTCCCGCCCGACCAGGCGCTTCTCAAGGCGATCGGTGACCGGTCCGAGGGCATTCCCTTCTACGTGGAGGAGCTCCTGGCGGCGGGGGCCGTGCAGCCCCAGGACCAGCTGCCGTCCGACCTCCGCGAAGTGCTACTCAGTCGCATCGCCGCGCTGCCGGACGAGGTCGCGGCGCTACTCGGCGTGGCGGCCGTTGCCGGCCGGTCCGTCGAGCACGACCTGCTCCACGAAGTCGCCGCCCTCGGCGAGGAACCCCTCGAGGCGGCGATTCGCGAGGCGATCGCAGCTGGGATCGTGGTCGCGAGGACGGAAGGGCAGACTGCGCTGTACGCCTTCCGGCACGCGCTGCTCCAGGAGGCCGTATACGACGACCTCCTGCCGACCGAGCGGCGGCGTCACCACGCGAGCTATGCAGCGGCGCTTCGCGAGCGACCGGTCGCCGACGGCGCGGCCGGTGCGGGCCACCTCGCGGCGCTCGCTCACCATGCCTCGGCTTCCCATGACCTCGTCGGTGCGCTGGCGGCATGGATCGCGGCCGGCCGCGCGAGTGCGCGCGCATATGCGTTCGCGACAGCGGCGCGCGACCTGGAGCGCGGGCTCGACCTCTGGGACGCCGTGCCGGCCGACGATCGGCCAACCGACGTGGACCAGATCCAGGTTCTGTACGAGCTGGCCGTGGCTCGCTGGAACGCGGGTGAGATGGGCGGTGCGGTTGATGCCGGGCGACGAGCGGTCGAGCTTTCCGAGCTCGGCGCCGATCCGACCCGCACCGCCTTCCTCCTCGAGCGCCTCGGCCGGATCGCGTGGGGTGCCGGCGAGTTCGACGACGCCCTTCGGTATCACGCCGACTCGGTGGCGCTCTTGAACGGGCAAGCGCCGTCGCCAATCCTCGCTCGCGCGCTGAGCGGCTACGCGGCCGTCCTCATGCTCCGCGGCCTCTATCGCCAATCGATCGAGGTCTGTCGCGAGGCGATCAAGGTCGCCCGGGCGGTGGGAGCCGAGCTCGAAGAGCTGAACGCGATGAATTCGCTCAGCGTCTGCCTGTCTCAGCTCGGCGACTGCGCGCAGGCGGTGGACATGATGGGGGAGGTCTTCGAGCGAACGCCCGCGCTCAATGACACGTTCGAGATGGGCCGCGCGTATGGCAACTACGCCACCGTTCTCCAGGTCTGTGGGCGGCTCGAGGAGTCCGCGGAGGTCTCCGGCACGGGCTCCGACTGGGCCCGCCGAAACGGGGTCTGGCAGACCTTCGGAATCTTCCATCTTGCGAACCGGGCCACCGCCTTGATCGACCTGGGCCGATGGGCCGAGGCCAGGGATCTCCTCGCGCGTGCCGCCGAGGACGAGCCGGAGGGGGTGGCAGGAATCAATCACGCCGTCAGCGCCGGCCCGCTGGCGGTGCGAATGGGGGATCTCGACCTGGCGCGGTCCCTCCTCCGCCCTGCGGCCGAGCGGGCGCGAACCGCGTCGGATTCCCAGTTCACCGCGCCGTTGTCCGCCGGGATCGCGGAGCTCGAGCTTGCGGAAGGCAGGCTCGACGAGGCGTGGACCACCGCGACCGACGGGCTGGCGCGCGTTGCCCAGACCGACGATGTCGGGCTCCTGACATTCCTCAACGCCGTGGCGGCGCGCGTTGCGGCCGATCGAGCGCTCGCCGCCGCCGCCGCCCACCGGGGTCCAGAGCGTCTTGCCGCGATCACAGACGCGCGCCACCTGGCCGACGAGGCGGCCACGAGCATCGCCTCGATCGACCCCGCAAGCCCGGCCGCGGCGGAGCCGCGCGGGTATCTGGCGCTGGCCAGGGCCGAGGCGACGCGGGCCGCGGGTGAGCCCGGCGTCGATGGCTGGGTCGAAGCGGCCGACCACTGGGCGGGACTCGGCCGTCCGTGGAACGTGGCCTATTCCCGGTACCGCCAGGGCGAGGCGCTCCTGGCGACCGGTGCCCGCTCAGAGGCGACGGCGGTCCTCGCCGAAGCGCGCGCGACCGCCGACGCCTTGGGAGCCGCGCCACTGCGGGACGAGATCGATGGGCTCGCCAGGCGGGCGCGCCTGATCCTGGAACCACCGACTCACGTCTCGGCGGCGCCGACGGAATCGGTGGGCGAAGCGCCTGCCCCGGATCCATTCGGTTTGACGTCCCGCGAGCGGGAGGTCCTCGCGCTTGTCGCGGGCGGGCAGACCAACAAGCGGATCGCGGACACGCTGTTCATCAGCGAGAGCACGGCCGGTGTCCACGTCTCGAACATCCTCGGCAAGCTCGGCGTCGCGAGCCGGACGGAGGCCGCGGCCGTTGCCGTGAGGCTCGGCCTGGCCGACTGATGTGCCGGGTTCGCTACATGTCGTTCGCGCACCGACCGTGCCGTCCATGGGAGACGTCCCTGCCCGATCGCTTAGCCGAGGACGAACCCGGCACGCGAAGCCCCCGCGGGTGCCGGCTCAGGCATCGGCAGGCGGCCAGGGTCGGCAAGGCCGTCGTGGCCGAGACCGAGCGTGGACGCCACAAGACCCAGAACCAGGAGGACCTGGACCCCGACGACGACGATGACCAGCACCGTCTGCTTGAGTGCCTGCCCCCGGAGGCCCCGCACGCCTCTGGCCGGTCGACCGAATTGGTTGTCCATCGCGGACCGCATCGAGGGATGAGCTGCACTCACGAGACGGGCCTCCAGCGAGCTGTGATTGCCCGCAGGCTACGTCCGCTGAGACGCATCCTCGCCCGAGCAACCACTCGTTCGCGTTAGCCGAATCCGAGGGTCTGCACCGTCGTCCGCCGGCGGCTCGACCGTCCGCGGAGCCGTTAGCTCCGGAGATAAGCGAGCACGGCGAGGACGCGGCGATGGTCCTCCGCCGTCGGTTCGAGATCGAGCTTCGAGAAGATCGCTCGGACGTGGCCCTCGACGGTCTTCAGCTCGAGGACGAGTCGGTCGGCGATCGCCTGGTTGGAGCGCCCCTCCGCCATCAGGCCGAGGATCTCGCGCTCCCGCGGCGTGAGCTCATCGAGCGGTGAGTGGTTCCGTGGCCGGCCGAGCAGGCGCGCGACGACCTCGGGATCGATGACCGAACCGCCTGCGGCAACCCGCCGCACCGCGTCGGCCAGGTCCGAGACCCTGGTGACCCGGTCCTTGAGCATGTATCCGATTCCCGCCGGATCCTCCCGCAGGAGATCGACGGCGTAGCGGGTCTCGACGTACTGGGAGAGAACCAGGATCGCGATCCGGGGGTGCGCCTGGCGGATTCTCCGTGCGGCCTCGAGTCCCTCCGTCGTATGGGTGGGCGGCATCCGGACGTCGACCACCGCGACATCAGGCAACTCGCGGTCAACAACGGCGAGGAGCTCCGGCACATCCGCTGCCTGCCCGACCACCGTGAAGCCCGCGGCCGCCAGCGCGCCGGCGAGGGCTTCCCGCAGGAGGACGGCATCGTCGGCAAGGACGATCCGGATCGGTGCGGGCGCAGGGTCGTTCACAAGGTGCGCGGCTGACGCATGGCCGGATCGTGCCACCTCGACGACCACGATGCTGACGGTGCAGGCCCTTGAATAGCGAGGGGACGTCCCACGTGTGACCACCGGTTGCCCGAGGAGCGGCCGGCCTTACCGTTCCCCGCGAGCGGTGCGCCATTCGTCTGCTGAACGGCGTCTCTGGATCGTCCGCCGGCGCGAGCGTACGATGATCGAGGAGGGGCACATGCCTGGGATCAGCGGCTCACCGGACCTGGCAATGGCCTCGGTCGACGCCGACCCGAACAGGTCGACCACCCGGGCAACCACTCGCACGTCCTGGCTCGCGGTCGGCGTGGCCACATGGTTCGTGGGTGCCATCTGCCTCCTCGTCTGGGCGGTCACCCACGGAGTCGACTCCGATCCCCTTCTGTCGATCCACGCGGTGCCGCTGTACCTGGCGATCGCGACCTCCACGGCGGTCATCATCGGGCTCGCAATCCGCGCCACACGGCAGGGACGAGGCTGGCGTCGGGCGATGCCCGACGAGTATGGGGTCCTCGCGATCGGCGTTCTCACCCTGATCGCAGGCCTGATCGCGGATGTCGGGTGGCGCGAGGGCATCGGCATCCCCGGGGGCCTCTCCCAAGGGCTGGCGCCCAGCCGGTTTGTTGCATTCGGCGGGATCGTCCTGATCGCCGTTGCTCCCCTGCGCGCCGCGCTACGGTCGAACGGTGCGGCCCCCCCACGCTGGGCCGCGGTCCTGTCCGCCGCTCTGGTGCTCGTGGCCCTGCTCCTTCCCGGCGGATTTCACCCGGCCGCGACTGGATTGCTGAAGCGGGCAGCCTTCATCCCGAACGCCGAGATCTGGTCGATGGACGCCAATGGCGATCATCAGACGCGCCTGATCGAGGCTCACGACGGGATTCAGGCCTGGAACGCCGTGTGGTCGCCGGACGCGAAGCATCTGGCCTACACGCGACTCGTGATCGGCAACCACCCACCTCTCGACATCCCGGATGAGGCCGACATCTGGATGGCCGCGGCAGACGGCAGCGACGCCCACCCGGTCGTGGCAGGGCCGGGCTGGCAGTGGCTCCCCCATTGGTCGCCAGACGGCGTGTGGATTGCGTACACCGATGAGGCCGAGGGCGGACCGTGGGCGGCGACCGGACCGGCGGGTCTCGGAGGAGGTGGAATCCTCGGCACGGGGATCGGGTTCGGACCGACGAATCCGGTCCGGACCTACGCCGACATCTGGCGTGCCCGGGCGGACGGGACAGGATCGCCGGAACGGCTCACGGACGCGCCCGGCGACGATCGAGCTGCGGCCTACTCGCCTGATGGCACCCAGCTCGCGCTCGACAGCACACGTGGCGGCGGAACCGAGATCTGGATCATCAACGCCGACGGGAAAGGGACCGCGCGCCAGCTGACCTTCGAACACGGATTCACGTGGGGTGCGACCTGGTCGCCGGATGGACACAGCATCGCCTTCAACGCCTGGCGACCCGGCGGAGGCAACCAGGACATCTTCGTGATCGGGGCAGACGGCAGCGCCGAGCGGCGCCTCACGACCGATCCGGCCGATGACATCGGGCCGGCCTGGTCCCCGGACGGCAAGCGGATCGCCTTCCGAAGGCTCGGCGGCGAAGTGCCCGGCGGTGAGATCTGGTCGATGGCCGCCGATGGCAGCGATCAGGTGCTGCTCAGCCGGGACCCGGGCGCCGCCGACGATCTGACGTCGGGCGGCGGGGCGTGGGCGGCGGACGGGCGGATCGCCTTCCTACGGGCCGAGAACCCTCCGGCCGATGCGGATCCAATGCTGCGCGAGACGCTCGCCACGACCACGGTGCTCCTCACCACGATGCTCGTCGCGATCATGGCCGTGCTGCTCGCCAGGACGGGTCCGCCATTCGGCGCATTCGGGGTCCTGCTCGGCACCTCGACGACCATCGTCGGACTGACCGCCGACGGACCGGAGTTCATCCCTGCTGCGTTCGTCGCCGGCCTGGTCGTCGACGTCCTCGTGAGGTTCTCACCCGACCGCTGGAAGACCGGGGTGGCGGGGGCCGGGTTGGCGGCGGCGTTCGTCGTGAGCGCCGAGATCACCGTTGCCGTGGTCCACACCGAGCTGTCTTGGCCGTTCTCGCTGGTGACCGGGGTCGTCGTCGTGGCGGCCGCGATCGGCTGGGGGCTGGCTGCGGTGACCGGCGGTCTGGGGGCCGAGGCTGCGGGGTCCGCACGTGAGTAGCGCAAGCGAACGCCTCGTGTTGCTGAGCGCCGTCGGCGTCGCATTGGCCGCGGTCCACCAGTTCGGGCCATTCCTGTGGCCGTACCAGCCGCCCCAATCGTTGTCGGTCGCGACGCAGGCGTGGTTTTTCACCGTCGAGCTCCTCTGGGTGGCAGCGATGCTCGTGACCTACCGACGCGATCCGACAGGCCCGATGTGGAAGCTGTTCCTCCTCTACCAGCTCGTCGGGGCGATCGGGGTCATCTGGGTGATCCCGACCTCGCTGACGTGGCTGCTGAGCCAGGCTTCGATCGGGATCGGCAGCGTCGTCTTCGTCCACCTTGTAGTCGCGTTCCCGAGCGGACGGCTCTCGGATCGCTACGACCGCGCCGTTGTCGTCGCTGCGTACGCGTTCGTCCTGGCGACCAGGCTCGCGTGGGTGGTGGTCTGGAGCCCCCGGATCGACCCGGTGGGGTTCTCGCCTCGCAATCCCTATGTCCTCTGGCCGAACGCCGATCTTGCCCAGCTGTTCGGCCCGGGGGCGATCGTTCTGATGGCGCCGTTCCTGTACGTGGCCGTGCTCGCGGGCCTCGCTCGCCACTGGCGCCGCGCCAGCCCGGCGATGCGACGCGCCCTCCAGCCGATCATCGTCGCCGCGCCACTCCAGCTGGCGATCACCCTCGCCTGGCATCTCGTCGACGCCGACCCGGCCGGCCTCGGAGGCCTGAGGGCGGTCCTGGAGCATCCGATCGCCGGCCTCGCGGGGCTTGTCTTCCCGGTTGGCTTCCTGCTGGGCCTGCTCCGCACCCGGCTCGCTCGTGGCTCGATCGCCGACCTCGCCCTCGAACTCGGTCGCGGCGTCCCCCTCGGCGGTCTCCGGGAGACCCTCGCGCGCGCGCTTCGAGATCCGACGCTCGTTCTCGCCTACCCCGCGGCCTCCGGATCGGGGTTCGTGGATCCCGACGGCCAATCGATCGACGTCCCGGGTGGCCCGCTGACCCATCGCGGAATCGCGCGACTCGAGCGCGACGGGGAGACGCTCGCTGTGCTCGCCTACGATCCGGCGCTGGACCAGGAGGACCCCGGCCGGGTGGGTGCCGTGGCGTCGATGGCGCGGATGGCCCTCGAGAACGAGCGGCTCGCCGCGCAGGTTCGGGCCCAGCTCGAGGAGGTCCGGGCGTCGCGGGCCCGGATCGTCGAGGCAGGCAACGCGGAGCGACGGCGGATCGAGCGGGACCTCCATGACGGAGCGCAGCAGCGGCTCGTGGCCCTCGCGATGCGGCTCGACCAGGCGCGCGAGGGAACGACCGGCGCCGCCACTCTGATCGACGAGACGACCGCGGAGCTCCTGAAGGCGGTTCGCGAGGTCCGCGACCTGGCACGCGGACTCCACCCGACGATCCTCACCGACGCCGGCCTCGCGGCGGCCGTCGAGGCGCTCGCGGAGCGGACGCCGTTCCCCATCACCGTGACCGTGACCGACGCACGGTTCCCGGTCGAGATCGAAGCGGCGGCGTACTACGTCGTCGCCGAGGGCCTGACGAACATCGCGAGATATGCCGGGGCGACCGAGGCGCGCGTCGACGCGACCGCTCGCGACGGGCGCCTGATCGTAACGGTGGCCGACAACGGACGCGGCGGAGCGGATCCGGCTGGCGGCTCCGGGCTGCGCGGGTTGGTCGACCGCCTCGCAGCCATCGATGGCGAGCTGCTGATCAGCAGCTCGCCCAGCGAGGGGACGACGCTGACGGCGATCCTGCCGCTGGGCTCGTAGACGCGGTCCTGGCCTACCGCGGTGACACGGCATCCGGCGAGGCCCGGACGAACATCGCCCGCGACGAGCGGGTCCAGTCGTCCGGCGGGCCATCGGCATGACTGCCGGCGGGTTCGCCGGCGGCCGGCCACGGTGCCGCGACGACGCTGCCGCCTTCGCGAATCGCGAACGCGTCGAGGAAGGTCACGTCGTACTCGAGGACGTGGTCCATGGCGTACGCCTCCCGGTCGAGCCACCAGTCGGCCCCGTAGAACGCGTCCTTTCGGGCGACGCGATCTGCTTCGTCCCGGAACGATCGCAGCCAAGTGAACGTGCTCGTCTCGCGGTCGACGCCGGCGTATTCGACCCGGATGCCGTGCGGCTCGTGCTGCCGGGCCGCCTCCCGGAAGAAGGCCAGCCACGAATCGAGCCGTTCCGGCTTGATCCGATAACGGCGCAGCTCGGTGATCATCGGATGCCCTCCTTCGTTCGATCCGAGTCTCGGGGCTGAACCGGACAGGGGGCGTCAGGAACCATGACCGGGCGCAACCACGGGACCTCCGCCCGGTGATCGCGACGCGTCGCGGGATGAAGATCCGGCCCCGTCTCATGAAACGTAGAACTCGGGACACCACCAAGACCCGGGACGCGGCATGGGGGCCAGATGATCGACTTCGAGAGACAGCTCATCGCCAGACAGCGGATACAGGAGCGCCTGCAGGATGCGGACCGCGAGCGGATGGCCGGGCTGGCCCGGATGGTGAGTCGGCAGCAGGTCGGACGGCCGGCCGCTGGGCCGTGGCGTGCGCGGATCGCCGTCGCGATCGCCCGTCGCCTGGCACGAGCGGCCCAGGCTTCCTGATCCCGAGGCTCAGGCCGGTTCTCCGGCGGACCCCTCGGTTGCAACGAGCCGTTGCACGATCAGGACCGTGCTGACCAGCAGTGACGGGACGTAGACCGCGACGATCAGCCAGTTCACCCCGAGGGCCAGCGTGAACACGTCGTCGCGAACCGACTGGATCACGGCGTTCAGCGTGTCGACGAACCCGACGCCGACGCAGAGCCAGACCAGGGCGATGCGAGCGGGCAGCTGCAGCCGCAGGGCGACCAGCGCGACGATGGCGAGGGCCGCGGTGGCGAGGTCGCCGAGGCCGACCATCGTCCGGAAGTCCGTCGGAACCGCCGCATCGACCGCGCCGGGCGCCAGGATCGTGCCGCCGACGACGCGAAAGGCATGGACCCACAGGAGCGGCGCAAGGGCGACGTCGCGCGGGAGTCGCGCCAGGCGGGGCGCGACGTACCACGCCGCCACCAGTGAGTAGATCACGAGGCTCAGCGTGAACTGGATGCCGAACAGCACGATCGGTGCATGGCGGGTCCTCGAGGTTCCGACGATCCTTCGGTGATGAGCGACCGGACGGGTCTCGCCGATGACGCTACCGCGGTCGGTCAACCAGCGTTGGGCGGCTCTCGGTCGAACATGAGGACCATCTCAGCCGTCAGAATCGGCAGGGGCTCGGCGATCGGGTCGGCCCCGGGCTGACCTGAGGAGGCTCGACGGTGGACGACGAACGGATCGAGCGAGCCCGTCGGAACTTTCGATACAGCCATACCGAGCTGGACCCGCCGTCGACCCTGCGCGAGCATCTCCACGAGCTCGAGGAGGCGGCCGGACCCGAGGCGGTCTCGAGTCGGCTCCGGCCAAAGGCGGTCGGCTCTCGGCTGCCGAACGTCGCGACAGCCCGGCGCGAGCCGGCTCGAGCGATCGCTGCGACGGCCGCCCTCGTCGTCACGGTCCTCGTCGGGGGCGGAATGATCCTCGGCCTGGCCCTTCGACCGAGCCTGCCGGTCAGCGGATCGCCGACGCCGCTCCCCTCGAGCGGCCCCAGCGGGTCGCCGTCCGTTCCGCCGGCGTCCTGGACGACCCGTTCTCGTGGACCCCTGGTTTCGTCGAACGAAGAGCGCGCCACGTATGCGATCGGCGACGCAACGACCCGAACGCTCTCGCCAACCCGAACCTGATCTGGTTCGCAACGCGCCAGCCGCGAGGGATCAGACGCCCGATCGGCCGAACAGCCTCTGGACGCGGTCGTACGCTTCATCGATCCGCGCCTGGGGGATCCGAGCGGACGCTATCGCTGCCTCGACGACCTTGACGACGCGTGAGACCAGCGTCGAGTCGTAGACCTGCTGGTTCGCGAACAGGAGCAGGTCGTTGCCGGCTTCGAGGGCCAGCAGGATCGCCTCATCGCGGCCGAACGCCTCGGTGATTGCGGCGGCCTGGAGATCGTCGGTTACGACAATCCCGTCCCAGCCGAGCTCGCCACGCAAGAGACCGCTGACGGTCGCCTTGGAGAGCGAGGCGGGACGGTCGGTGTCGAGCTGGCCATTGACGACATGGCCGGCCATCACGAGGTCGGCCTTGCCGGTGGCGATCAAGCGGCGGAACGGCTCGAGCTCGTTGCGGGTCCAGGTCTTGGTCACGTCGGCGACGCCGAAATCGGTGTTCGTCGTCGAGCTGCCGATCCCCGGGAAGTGCTTGAGGGTCGTCCTGACTCCGGACGCTCGGTGCTCGTCGACCTCGACCGTCGCCCGGGCGACCACGACGTCCGCGTTTGCCGAGAAGGATCGGTCGAGGGCCCCGATCGCAGGGCTCCTGGGGTTCACGTCCAGGTCGACGACCGGAGCGAAGTTCAGGTTGAAGCCGTTGGCGGCCAACGTCGTCGCGATTCCGCGCGCCCACGACCGCGCGGCTGTCGCGCTGCCCGCCCCGATCGTGGCCTCCGATGCGAATGCCGGAAAGCCGTGGTTCGGCCCGAGGCGCGTGACGATCCCACCCTCCTCGTCGACGCTGACGATGATCCGCCGCGCGCCCGCCGCCGCGGCCAGGTCCCGGGTCAGCCCGTTGACCTGGGCCGGCGACAGGAGGTTCCGGCTGCCTCCGGTCAGCTGATCACGGTCGAACAGGATCACCCCGCCGAGGCCCGATTCGGCGAGCGCCGTCCGGACCCACGGCGCGTCTCCGAGCGCGCTGCCGCGGAACCCGACGACCATCAGCCCGGCGACCTTGCGACCGAGCGGGACCGACGTCGCCGGGGTCGGCGAGGGCGACGGGAGCGCCGCCGGAGTCGATTGCGCTGGCGAGGGACTCGGCCCCGGACTCGTGCTGCTCGTTGTGCCCGGGGCGGTGGACGGAGCCGGGGTGGCGGACGATCCGCAGGCGGCGAGGAACAGAGCGATGCCGCTCAGCGCCGCGCCACGAAGGACGTCGCGCCGCGAGAGGAACGGTGGTGACGCGCCCGAGGGGGCGTCGGGCGTTGGCGCGGCGTCACGCACCCCATCTCCCGCGCGCAGGTCCATCGACCCGAGCCTACCCGGGCTCGCCGAAGCTTGCCGCCGAGGCGAGCGGCTTGGGCTTGCGGCCCGGGCTCGGCGTCGCTGTCAGCCGATGCCAGCCGCCGATGCCGCCGGCCGCGGCCGCCCGCGGCGAGGTTCGCTGGATCGTGGGACGATTCGCCGACCGCAGCCGGCATCCGGGGGCCAGGTCGCCGGTCGCCCGGAGGAAGCCCCATGCGTCAGCGCCTCCTTGCCGCTTCCGTGCTCGCCCTCGCCTTGACCGGCCTGACCGGCGGCGCGGCGCTCGCCCACCCGGACAACGGCCAGACCCTCCATTTCGTCCTGACCTGCGACGACGGCCAGGTCTGGAACGCCTCGTTCAACGGCGGCCCGTCGGCATTTCATCTCGACGGCGGCCAGCTCTTCATCTGGAAGCAGATCGACTACGTCACCCCTGCCGGCCAGAGCGGGACGATCGGCCGCGGGATCAACGGATTCGCCGCGGCGCCCACGGTCAGGTGCACGTACACGGGCGCTGTCAGCGGCAACGCCTACACCGTGACGGGTTTCTACCCACCGGCCGGCTGATCGTCGGAGCCGCGAGCGCCGGGAGCGCCGCGAGCGCCGCGAGCGCCGCGAGCGCCGGGAGCGCCTCGAGCGCCGGGAGCGTCGGCCGACAGCGGTGATCGTGCGGCTGGATCGCGGCCCTCCGTGAACCGTTCGAACCCGTCGAGCACCCGCTCGAGACCGAACACGAACCGGTCCTGGAAGGACAGCTCGTCTGCGGCGACGACGACCTGGGCGAACGCAGGGAAGCGCGCGTCCTCGATGATCGAGCGAACCCACGGTGCGATCGTCAGCCGCCAGGCATGCTCGTCGAGGCCGGTTCGGCGTTGCGCCTCCTGCTCGGCCAGCTCGGCCACGGCCGAGCCCTGGACATAGGCGAGCAACGTCGACGTGATCGCGGCGGCCGTGGTCGCATCGCCCGTCAGGCCGATCGTGATCGAGATGACGAACTCCGCGCCACGCAACGTGTTCGGCCCGATCGTCGGCCGGGTCAGTAGCTGCGAGGCCAGCCAGGGATGGGCGAGCAGCCGGCTTCGCGCACCATGGGCGACCCGCCGGAGGCCGTCGCGCCAGTCCACCATCGGCCGGGCGAGATCGCCCTCGTTGCCGCCACCGCGGTTCACCGCGTCGACCATGAGCTCGAGCAGCTCGTCGCGACCAGTGACGTAGCGGTAGAGGGTCGTCGTTCCGGTGTTCAGTTCGGCGGCCAGATGGCGCATCGAGAGCGCTTCGAGCCCGTCCCGGTCCGCCAGCTCGATCGCCGCGTCGACGATCCGATCCAGCTCCCGCCGAGCCCGCGCGGACAGCGTCGCCAGGCGCAGCCAGACGACCTCCGGACGGGGCTGCGTCTCATCCCCGCGCTCTTGACGCTCGCGGATCGTCCGCTCGGTCGCGGCCCGCGCCTGTCGCGCGTGCGCGAGTGCGCGCCGCGCGTCGGACCGGATCGCCATCGGCTCTCCATACCTGCTCCACATTCGCCGCCGACCATCGACGACGAGCCAGGGATTGACGCCATTCTACCGACTGGTTACAGTGTTGCCAATCCGGTTACAGTGTTCCCGATCACCCCCGCGCCACCGATCCACAGGAGCATCCCATGGACCCGATGATCCAGGTCGAACACCTGGTCAAGCGCTACAAGAAGTCGGCCAGCCCCGCCGTCGACGACATCGCCTTCGAGGTCGGCGCGGGCGAGCTGTTCGCCTTCCTCGGCCCGAATGGCGCGGGCAAGACGACGACGATCTCGATCCTGACGACGACCCTCGCCAAGACGACCGGAGCCGTCCGGATCGACGGCCACGACCTCGATCGCGAGGCGACCGCGGTCCGCAGCCGGATCGGGATCATCTTCCAGAACCCGAGCGTCGACCTCCACCTGTCGGGCGAGGAGAACATCCGCCTCCACGTCGCCCTGTACGGGCTGTACACCTATCGCCCGTTCTACCGGACGATGCCGGTCGACTATCGAACGCGAATCGAGGAGCTGGCCGACGTCGTCGGGCTCGGCGACGAGATCTTCAAGCCGCTCAAGACCTTCTCTGGCGGGATGAAGCGGAAGCTCGAGATCATCCGCAGCCTGATGCATCGACCCGGCGTGCTCTTCCTCGACGAGCCGACGTCCGGGCTGGACCCGGTCAGTCGCCACTCGCTGTGGCAGTACCTCCGTCGTGTCCGGGCCGCCGACGGGACGACGATCTTCCTCACGACCCACTATCTCGAGGAGGCCGAAGAGGCCGATCGGGTGTGCGTCATCGACCACGGCCGCATCGCGACGATCGGCACGCCCGACGAGCTCAAGGCCGAACTGCTCGAGCGATCGATCGTCCTCGACGCGGCCGACCGCGCCGCGCTCCTCGCCGAGCTGGCCCGGCTCGGGTTGGCCGCGACGGTCGATGAGGTCGGCCTGATCCGCGTCACCTACAGCGGCCCGACAGCGCAGCCTCTGATCAGCCGGCTGTCCACGCCGCTCACGGTCCTCCGGGTCCACGACCCGAGCCTCGAGGACGCCTACGTCGAGCTTCTCCGCTCCACGAGGGAGACCGCGGCATGACCGCGCGCGCCGTCCCTTCCCGCCGCGCCGACCGGCCGGGCATCCGGAGCCGTCTTGCACGCGAGGCCAATGCGACCTTCGCGATCGCCTGGCGCGAGGTCCTTCGCGCCGTCAAGAGCCCGTCGTCGCTCGCCTTCACCGTGATCTTCCCGGTGATCTTCATGGGCGTCCTCGGCGGCAGCATCTCGCAGAACCTCGGTGGAGCGCTGCCCTACGCCTACCTGCCGTTCATGCTCATCGGGATGGTCGCCAACACCCTGTACCAGGGGACGATCGTCGGCGTCACGAACCTCGTCGAAGAGCGCGAGAACGACTTCACGGCCGAGCTCTTCGTGGCGCCGATCTCGCGGTACGCGGTGCTCCTCGGCAAGATCGTCGGGTCGGGGATCGCGTCGCTGATCTCGCTCGTCGGCATCGTCGCGATGATCCTGTTCATGCAGATTCCGTTGAACTTCGGAGACCTGCTGCGGGTGATCGCGCTCGCCCCGATCCTCGCCCTGGCCGGGGGCTCGCTCGGCGTCTTCTTCATCGGGTTCGTCCAGGACCCGAAGACCGCCGGCGCCGGCGTGGCGCTGCTCGTGTTCCCCCAGATGTTCCTGGCCGGGGCACTGATCCCCGTCGCCGCTTCGACGGGGATCCTTGGACTGCTCGCGAAGCTGATGCCGATGACCTACAGCATCGACCTGGCGCGGAACATCTTCTACGCGGGCAAGCCCGAGGCCGCCTTCACGGTTCTGAACAGCCCGTGGATCGACCTCGGGGTGACTATTGGGTTCTTCCTGGTGTTCACGATCGTCGGCACGTACATGTTCGTCCGCGCCGACCGCAACCGCTGAAGCCGAGCCGATCGGCCCCGCCGATGCACGCCGGACGAACGAGCGTGGCCAGCCGCTGATTTGCGGAGACCCTGCCCGAAGCGGCGTCGTCCCGCGCTCGTTCGTCGCCAGCCGATCGCCTCCAACGATCACCGATGGGCGAGCGTGGTGGGGAAGGGATGCGCCGGAGCGGCCCCGTGATCCACCGGACGATCACTTCCAAGCGAACGAGCGTGGCCAATGTCGCAGTCCGTACAGATTCCGCGGAATCAGTCCGCGACCACGCTCGCTCGATGCGGATTGATCGCCCCCGGGATCAACCCGAGTATTTGGACGCGCGGCCGGCAACGCCGGCATCGCCGTTTGGTCAGCGTCGCGGAGATAGTTCGAGGCGGCTCCCGAAGGAGCCGCCTCGATGCTGTCCCGGTGAAAGTCCGGCGAACCGGACGCCCGCCACGCGCCAAGGGCATCTATCACGTCGGCTGCACCGACTACCCTGACCCTACCTACCCATGACCTTGGTTCTGGGGCAGCTTGGCTGACAAGCAGCGCATCGCCATGCTACTCGGTGCCCCTCCGAAAGCCAAGAGTTTTGATGCACGGCGCGATGTAAATTCCTTAACGTTCATTGCGCGCGCATAAACGACCCCGCCCGGAACCCTTCGCGGACGCGTCGGCGCGTGCGTGAATCGCGGCTCAGTCGTCGTGAATTGTGATGCCGGTGATGGCCACCGGCTCGTCCGGCAGGTCCCGTGAGTTGCGTGGCGCCGAGACGATCGCATCGACGACGTCCATGCCCTTGGTCACCTGGCCGAACAGGGTGTAGTTCTTCGGCAGCTTGCCCGTCAGGTCCTGATGGCAGATGAAGAACTGGCTGCCGTTGGTGTTCGGCCCCGAGTTCGCCATCGCGAGAGCACCGCGGACGTAGTCGCCCTTGACCTTCTCGTCCTCGAACTTGTAGCCGGGCCCGCCCGTCCCGACACGCCCCGCGTTGAGACTCGACTTTTTGCCGTGCTCGCCGTCACCGGCCTGGGCAACGAAGCCCGGAATCACGCGATGGAAGATCACGTCGTTGTAGAAGCCCTTGCGGGCGAGGTCGACGAAGTTCTGGCTCGCCTTCGGCGCATCCGTCGTAAACAGGTCGACGTCGATGTCGCCCTTCTCGGTGGCGATCGTGACGCTGGTCATGTGTTCCTCCAGGTGGTCGCGGCGCTTGGCGTGGTTGGGCTGGTTGGGCGGTCCCGGCTCACGAGGGTGAGGGGGAGGGCGGGCTGGTCGCGTGCGAACTCGACCCGCCCGGGCTCGGCGCGTCAGGACTGGCGGCCACGGCCGGGCCGACCGTCACCTTTGTCATCGGGATCGGCTGAGGCGGGATCTCGACGCCCCCGGCGGCGACAGTGATCGCGTCTGCGACCTCCATCCCCTTGGTTACCGACCCGATGATCTGGTACGTGTTCGCGTTCGCGAGCGCCGTTCGGGCGTTGTCGGACAGGACGATGAAGAACTGCGAGCCAACCGAATTCGGCGCCGCGGTGCGGGCCATCGCGACCGTCCCGCGGCTGTACTGGGTCGTGACGGGTTCGTCCTGGATCGCGTAGCCCGGACCGCCGCTCCCGACCCGGCTGGCGTCGAATGTCGTTGTCCGGCCGTACTGACCGTCGCCGCCCTGGATCACGAAGTCCGGGACCACGCGATGGAAGACCACATTGTCGTAATAGCCGCACGAGGCCAGGGCGAGGAAGTTGCCGACCGCGATCGGCGACAGGTCGGACTTCAGCGTGATCTCGATCGTTCCCTTGGGCGTGTCGATCGTGACGACATTTGTCGACCCGGCTTTGGGCGCGGCGGGCTGCGCCTTCGGGCAGCTGGCAGGGATTCCGGCGCCGGCGACCACTGACGCCACCGCTGACGCGCCGGCTCCCGCCGAATCGGCGGGACTCACGCTTGCTGCTGCGGCTGCGCCCCCGCCGCCGAACTTGATCGCGCCTCCGGCGAGGGCGACGCCGATCGCGAAGACGACGATGGCGATGACGGCAAGCGTCGCCGTCGAGAGGCCGCCGGACGCGCTGCCGCCGCGAACACCGCCGGCTCCGCCCTGCGCTAAGCGACGCGACTGCCCGCCGCCGGTCGGTCGGGTCGCGCCGGATTGGACCGCGCGCCGCTTCTTCGATGAGCGAGGGCGCGGGCGGTTCGGATCGGAGCTCAAGCGGCTGCCTCCAGTGCGGCCGTGAAATCGATGGCCCCCGACAGGAGCGCCTCGCCGAGGATGATGCCCGCGATCCCCGCGTCGCGCAGGCGGCGGATCCCGTCGAGGTTGGACACTCCGCCGGCGACGAGGACGTCGATGTCGCCGCGGGCGACCAACGGCCCGATGACGGCGAGGTCCGGGGCATGGCCGCCGTGGGCGAGGACGAATCGGGCGACGCCGCGCTCGGCCAGCTCGGCGACCACGCCGGCGAGGGTTGCCTTGCCGCCGCGCTGCCAGGGAAAGGCGGCCAGCCGCTCGGGCCGTGGATCGAGCCCGACGGCAAGCCAGGCCCCGGCGACCTCCAGGCCTTCAGCCAACGCGGCCGGGTCGTCGGCAATTGCCATCGAGGTCACGACGCGCGTCGCGCCGGCGGCGAAGGCGAGCCGGATCCCGTCGGCACTGTCGACGCCGCCGGCGACCTGGATCGGGATCGCGATTCGCGAGGCGATCGTACCGACGGCATCGAGATTGCCGGGCCGTCCGGTGCGCGCGCCATCGAAGTCGACCAGATGGATCAGTCGCGCGCCACGTTCGACGAAGCTCTGCGCGATCCGCTCGGGTCGGTCGGTCGGGGCCCCGACGCCCGTCGCGACTCCCGGCCAGAAGACGACCCGGGAACGGCCGCCGTCCAGGTCGATCGAGGGGATGACCTGCACGTCAGGTGCGCGCGGCCCGGTTCGCGCCGCTGCCGCCCCGATCCGCGCCCGACTCGGCATCCGCACCACCCGCCGTCCCGGCTGCGATCCGCGCGGCGAGGATCCGGCGATGGAAGCTGATCGGGAGGGACCCGTTGCGGAGCAGCGTGTCGTGGAAGTCGCGGAGCGAGAATGCGTCACCGAGACGGGCCTGCTCGTCGGCCCGCAGCCCGAGCAGGAGAACCTTGCCCAGCAGGTACGAGAGCTGGTAGGTCGGGGTGTACGTGTAGCGGCGAACCTCGGCCCGGGCGTTGGCCTCCTCGAAGCTGGTCTGCTCCACCAGGAACCGGATCGCCTCGTCGACCGCGATCTCGCCGCGATGCATCCGGACGTCCAAGATGATCCGGCAGGCACGCCAGATCGCGTCCGTGTGCATGTTCAGCCGGAAGTTCGGGGCCGCGTCGAAGCCTTGCTCCCGCATCATCTGCTCGGAGTACATGCCCCAGCCCTCGACGAACTCGGGCGCGTCGGTCATCAGCCGGGTAAGCGACGGATGGCTGTTCGCGACGTGGAGCTGGAGGTGGTGGCCGGGGTACGCCTCGTGGATGCTGGTATTGCTGATCGAGCTGAAGTTGTGCTCGCGCATCGCCTGCGGGTCGTGGCCGACCGACGGCGTCACGATGTAGATGCCCTTCGGCTTCGGGTCGAACTTCGGCGGCGAGAAGTAGGCCGCGAAGGGAATGACGTTGCGGAGGTACTCGGGCGTCTCGATGACGTCGATCCGCTCGTCGGGCGGGACGGTCACGACCTCGTGATCGATCAGGTACTGGCGCGCCCGGACCATGACCTCGCGGTACGCGTCGAGCGCCTCCCTGAACGTGGCCGGGTGATCGGACTTGAGGCGATCGATCACCTCGGTCTCGCTCGAATGGTCGTCGAGCTCCACCGCAACCCGGATCCGGGCGGCCTTGTTCGTCTCGAGCTGGTCGTGGCCGATCTCGAGGATCGCGTCGGCGTCGAGGCCGTCGAACGCCCGGAGGTTGACGAGCTCGTCATAGCGCTCCCGACCGAGCGCCCAGTCGTCGGTCCCGGCCGCGAGCGAATCCTTGAGCCATGCGGCATAGTCCCCGATCGCGACCCGGGCGGCGTCGGCTGCGGCGGTCAGGCGGCGGAGGTCGGCGGCCGGGAGGGCGGCGCCGGCGGTCACGATCTCGTCGAAGAACGACGGCATGTCGGCCGCCGATTCGATCTCGAGCTCCTGCCAGGCGCGAACCTGCGGGACCACCGCGCGATCGCGTGATTGGGTGAGGTATTCGGGAACGGCCTCGAGCCGGCTGGCGATCGAGCCGAGCCGTTCATCGAGGGGAGCGAAGTCCTGGGCGAAGACGAGGAAGATCCCGTCGCCGATCACGTCGAGCGCGGTGGAGCGCCGTTCCCAGGTCCGCACGACCTCGGTGTCGAAGATGCCGCGGCGGAGGTTGTGGACCTCGAGATCGCGCTCGATACGGGCCGTCGCTGACAGGCCGGCGTCGTCGATCGCCTCGATCGCGGCGAGATGGGCCTTGTCAGCGCCGAGCTCGGCGAGAACCGCGTCACGGGTGGCGTCGCCCAGACGGTGATCCTCGGTATGGATGCCGAAATACGTCCCGACGAGCGGGTTGTTGGCGAGGATCCGCCGGAAGCGGGTCTCGACGAGGTCGTAGAACCGCTCGTCGAGCGGACCGGCGTCGGCCGCCGGCTCGGGGCGGGTCAGGACGACGTCCTGCAGCGTTCCAGTCAACTGTCTCTCCTGGGTCGCGGGCTCGCGGCGCGCTCCGACGCATCGCTCGGGCTGCCGCGGGCCGGGCGGCGTCTCGCCCGACGAAGGGCGTTGAGTGTCGCCCATCGCGGCGGATCGTGCCAGTCGGGCGCGGGCCGCCGTGCCGAGCACCGTTCTGGCTATCGATCGACGGTCGCCCTCGGCCTCGGCGGCGCCCCGACGTCCGCCAGGGCCGCCTCGACGACGGATGCGACGCGATCGATGTCGCCGGCCGCGATGCCACTGTTCGTGGCGGCCCGGATCTGGCCGTGCGGGTAGGCATCGAAGCGGACGCCGCGAGCTTCAGACGCGTCGATGAACGCGGCGCGGTCGGCGAGCACGCGGAACAGGACGAAATTGGTTCGCACGCGGGCCGAATCGAGCGGAGCGTCGTCGCTGCCGGGCTGGGCGATGTCACCGGGCGACCGGACTCCGGGGATGGCTGCGAGGAGCTCGGCGAGGCGTCGCGCGTTCGCGTGGTCCTCCGCGAGCCGGTCGATCATCCCGGCATCCCCGTCCCGCAGGGCGACGAGGCCTGCCGCGGCGAGGACACCGGCCTGGCGCATCCCGCCGCCGAGCAGCTTCCTGGCGCGGCGGGCCCTGCCGACAAACGACGCCGAACCGACGACGACTGATCCCGCCGGGCACGACAGGCCCTTCGACAGGCAGAACGTCACGGAGTCTGCGGGAGCGGCGAGGTCGGCGGCCGGCACCCCAAGGGCGACGACGGCGTTGAAGAACCGGGCTCCGTCGACGTGGAGCGGTACGCCCCGGGCGTGGGCGATGGCCGCCACTCGCTCGGTGTCGGCGAGGGAGATCGGCTGGTTGCCCGAATGGCTATGGGCGTTCTCGATCGCGACGAGGGAGGTGATCGGCTCGTGCGCGTCAGCCGGGTCGCGGAACGCGGCAGCGACCTCGTCCGGGTCGAGTGTTCCATCGGGCCGATCTCGGAGCTGGAGCACGCTCGCGCCGACGACGACGGCATGTCCGGCAGCCTCGTCCCGGACGATGTGGGTCTGAGCGCCGGTGATGATCTCGCCGCCACGCGGGACGTGGGCCATCAGCGACACGAGGTTGCCCATCGTCCCCGACGAGACGAAGAGGCCCGCCTCCTTGGCAAGCAGCTCGGCGGCACGCTCTTCGAGGGCGTTGACGGTCGGGTCCTCGCCCCAGACATCGTCACCGACCTCGGCGGCGGCCATCGCCCGGCGCATCTCGGCGGTCGGCTGGGTCACGGTGTCGGAGCGCAGATCGAGCACAGACATGGGCGCCGAGTATAGGAGCGGCGGGCTTCGCCCCGGGGTCGGCGGGATCGGATGCGACGGTCGCGTTGTAGGGTGACCGCATGACCGAGCGACGCGGGGACCAGGGATTCACGGTCGCGCCGCAGCGGCTCGCGCCCGACGGTGGCGGGCCTGCCAGGAGGCGGATCCGGCGGATCGGCTTCGCCCTCGTCCTGGCGATTTCGGCAGGGATCTTCACGATCGGCTGGCTCGGACCGCGGCTCTCCGATCGGCCGAGCTTCGAGATCTCGTTCTTCGCCACCCCGAAGCCGTCGATCACGCCGTCTCCGAGGCCGACGCGCCAACCTGTCGACAACGGTGAGGCCCTGGCGACGCCGCTCCCGTCGATCACCCGCCCCGATGGCCCGGTACCAACCGGTCAGGTCGCGTTCGTGACCGATGGCTTCCAGATCCTCGATCTCGCGACCGGAGCGATCTCGAGAGGTCCGACCGCGACGGCCTGGCGCGACGCGATCTTCGGGGCGTCGGCTGGGTCCGGCTGGACCTGCGTCTGCGTCGGTGGCGCCCTGGACGCCGGCGCGCCGAGTGTGCCCATTCGCATCGTCGGCATCGGGCCGACCGGGGCGACGATCGACTCCACCGTCATCGCGGAGCCGGCCAACCCGACCGAGAACGGGCAACAGGGACTCACGCTCGACGTCGACGCGTTCGACGGCGGCCGCCGCGGCCTGCTGGCGCTCGCCACCCGCCACGGATCGTCGTGGCGGTTCGCCCTGTCGCCGATCGATGTCGACGGTCGCCGGCTCGGAGCGCCCGTGCTCGTAGGTGACGTGGCCGCTCCGCCCCCGCGCCCAGTGCCCTCTCCGCGGCCGTCACTCGATCCGTCGATTCCCGATCAGGACGAGATGTACGTCGACGGCCCCCATGTCCGGGTCGCCCCGGGTGGCCGTGTGGCATTCATGTGGGGCTTGATCCAGCGCTACAACCCCGCTCGGGGCGACGACCCCACGATCAAGGTCTTCGCGTGGCGCGTGGCGCTCCGTGCCGATGGATCGATCGAAGCCGTGACGGTCCCGCCAGGGTTGCGAGCCATCCCCGCCTACTGCGCCATCTCCTTCGCGACCGCCGATCGGTTGGTCTGGTTCTGCCCGCACCCGGCTGATGGTTCGGCGGGCTACGACGGCACCTGGCAGTTCGGCACGCTCGATCTCGACGGACGTATTGCTGGAACCACCGAGCTGACGCTCGGGGCCAACGCGTACACCGGCCAGTTCCTGTTCGACCGGGCGAACGGCAAGGCCTATCTCTGGGACGCGACCGGGCTGACGATCACCCGGATCGACGTCCATTCGCTGGCGGTCGAGCAGATGACATTCGATGCGGTCGCCAGATCCTCGTCGGGCCTCGCACCCGCCGGCGGATCCGCGCCCGTTGACTGGCACGGCGCCGATTCGGCCGTCCGACAGTACGGGTACACCAACATCACAGGAGGGCTCGACGGCGAGCGCTTGTACGCGGTGGGCCTCGATCCCGAGCCGACCGGGGATTCGGGCAACCAGCCGAGTCGCGGTGTCTTCGTGATCGATCGGTCGACCCTGGCCCTCGTCGACCGGTGGGCGCCCGCAGCCAACTACCTGGCCGTCACCGCGCTGCCCGGCGGCCTGGTCGCGGCTGCGGGGATGCCCGGGATCAAGGAGGACGGCCGCTTCGCTCCGTGGGAGGGATCGCTGACGATCCACGACGGGACGGACGGACGGATCCTGGTCAGGTTCGGGCAGCTGGGCACGGACAATCCGCCCCTCGTCCTCGATCCCTGAGCCGTCGGACCCACCGGATCCCGCCGGGCGCAACGGCGACAAGCGTTGGTTCCTCTGCTATCCTCCGACCTCGCCGCAACTGGACCCGTGGTGTAGCGGCCCAACATGCCAGCCTGTCACGCTGGAGATCGCCGGTTCGAATCCGGTCGGGTCCGCCATCGTCGCATCCACCCACGCCCCGTCCGCCCGCCCGGACGGGGCGTCTTCTATCCGGCGGACGCCCGCCTGACGGGCCGTCGCTTCATGGCATCATCGACTCGGTGAAGCGTCTCCCCGTCATCGTCGCCGTCGGCACGGTGGCCCTCGCCCTCGCCCTCGCCGTCGTCGTCGCCGGGATCGGCTCGAGGCCCGCGACGCAGCCTGGTGGATCGCCGGGCTCCAGCACCGCGGTCGCCGGCGCGAGCGCCTCGTCGCCGGCCGCCCCTTCGTCCAGGCCGGGCTCGACCCCGGCCACCGCGACGCCTTCGGCCAGCCTGCCGCCGGTCGATGCGCCCCTCGCGAATGTCCCGATCGTACCTGTCGCGCAGTACCGGACGACCGCCGAGAGGGTCACGCAGCCCCAGATCCAGGCCGCGTTCGACGGCACCGGTACGACGTGGAACGGCCTCGAGCTCGTCGAGAGCGAGGCCCCGGCGATCCTGGCAGGCGTCGGCCTCACGGGATCCGCTGGGATCGACCGTCTCTTCCTCGCTCCGGACGCCGCAACCGTCATGACGGATCTCGCGAAGAACCGCAAGCGCCTCGCGATCCTCCGGGCGGACGCCGTCGGGCCGGGCGTACGAGCGCTCGGCTGGGGTGGCCAAACGCTGTTCGGGGTCGACGCCGTGAAGACCGTGGCCGCGTGGGGCCTGACCGCCCGCCTGCCGCAGCGCAGCGACACCCCGCTCTTCGATCCGGCGGCGTCATGGACGCTGGTCGCGGGCGGCGACATCATGCTCGATCGGGGTGTGGCTCAGACCCTGACGATCAAGGGCAAGGGCGCCGACTTCCCGTTTGACGGCGGAACGGCCGAGATCACCTCGATCTGCAGGAACTGCTCGCCGCTCGGCTGGGACACGCCGCGGACCAGTCGAACCGGCAATGCCGGGGTCGTCCGTCACCTGATCGAGTCGGCCGACATCGCGATCGCCAACTTCGAGAACCCGGCACCGAACGATTTCACCTATCACGCGTCCAAGACGGTCTTCACGGCCAATCCGAACCTGATCAAGGGCCTCGCCGACGCCGGGATCGACTGGGTCGGGCTGGCGAACAACCACATCCGCGACGCCGGCGGCGACGGGATCCGTCAGACGATCGCGAACCTGGAGCGCTATGGGATCCTGTCGAGCGGCGCCGGCAAGAACCTCGCGTCCGCACGCACGCCGGCGATCCTCGAGGCAGGCGGAGTCAAGGTCGCCTTCCTCGCCTATGACACGATCAACCGCAGCTACGGCGCGAGCCCGACGCGAGCCGGAAGCGCCCAGATGTCGCCGGCGGCGATGCGGGCGGATGTCCAGGCGGCGAGAAAGGCCGGGGCCCAGGTCGTGATCGTCTTCCCCCACTGGGGCTCCGAATATGACCCGACGCCGTTCGCCGGCCAGCAGAACCTCGCCCGGGCCGCGATCGACGCCGGCGCCGACATGGTCATCGGCAACCATGCCCACTGGGCGGGCGCGGTCGAGGTCTATGAGGGCAAGCCGATCTGGTATGCCCTCGGCAACTTCGTCTTCGACCAGACCTGGTCGATCCCGACGATGGAAGGGATCACCCTCGAGCTGACCTTCCACGGGCCGACGCTCATCCAGGCCCGGATGCGGCCACATATCATCCTCGACAAAGCCCAGCCGAACTTCCTCGACCCGGCCGGCGACGGCCGGAAGGTGATGGGCCAGGTCTTCGACGCCTCACGAGGAATGCTGCCCTGGTGATTTCCTCTTGTCCGGGACTGCGTTCGTCGCGGATGGGCGGTCAGGCGAAGGCGAAGCCGAGCACCGGAGCGAGCGCACTCAGGGGTGCGCGAGCGAGGAGCGCAGGCTCCAACGCGCGCATGGCCGTCCGGGCGCGACAGCTACGTCAGGCCGGCGAAGAGGTCGTCCTCGGGCTTCTCCGTTTCGACGGTCGACTCGCGGAGGATGAAGGCCTCCTTGGCCCAGTGCTCCTTCCAACCCTCCTCGCCGAAGACCATGAAGCCGCTGTCCATCGCGATCTGGGTGACATGGCGCTGGATCGCCCGCCACTTGCGGTCGATCGGATCGCCGGAGATGTCGACCCACGTCGTGATCCGCTCGTCGGGAACGAGCATCTTGGCGATGAACTCCTCGTGCTCGGCGATCTGCTCCGGCGTTGCGTCCGCCGGCGGGTCCCAGAAGCTCGGCTTGCCGGCTTCCTGCATCGCCTCGCGCATCGCGTTGCGAACCGAGGCGGGGATGGCCGTCTCGTAGAGCTTCGCGGGCGTCCACGGCTCGAGCCCGTTCTCGAGCTGTTCGGGGTACCACGCCGGGTCGCCGGCCCGAGCGAATGCCCGGATCGAGACGTCGTGGACGCGAATGTGGTCGGGATGGCCGTAGCCACCGAAGCTGTTGTACGTCGTCATGACGTCGGGCTGGTAGCGGCGGACGAGCCAGGTCAAGCGACCGGCCGCCTCGTCGAGATCGGCCTGCCAGAAGGTCCGCGGATCGTTGTTGCCGGGGCGGCCCATCATGTCCGAATCGCGGTAGCCGAGGTTCTCCCACTCGGTGACGCCGAGCTCGCCCATCGCGGCCTCGAGCTCGGCCGCTCGGAGCTCGCCGAGGCGACGATGGTTGTCGGGCGTGTCGATCGCCGGAACGACGATCTCGCCCTGCTCGCCGCGGGTGCCGGTGACGAGGACGACGCGGCGTCCGGCCGCGACCGCCTTGGCCATCACCCCGCCGGTCCCGATCGTCTCGTCGTCGGGGTGGGCATGGACGGTCATCAGGGTCGGCCGGTGCGGCTCGGCCGAGGCGGCGTCGGCTGGTGCGATCGGCGCGGGCTCGTCAGTCATCGCCGCATCATCGCACCGACCTCCGAGGGACGCCGTCGCCTACCATCCACGCGTGGCCACGCCGTCCGTTTCCGCTCGCGGGCCGCTGGCGGGCATCCGCGTCGTCGACTGCTCGACGGTTCTCGCGGGCCCGTACGCGACGATGCTCCTGGCGGACCTCGGGGCGGACGTGATCAAGGTCGAGCCGCCCGACGGTGACGCCACGCGTGGCTGGGGGCCACCATGGGTCGGGACGATCGCGGACGGGACGCGGACCGCGGTCTATGCCCTCGCGGTCAACCGGAACAAGCACTCGATCCGGCTCGATCTTCGCCAGCCCGACGGCGCGGCGATCCTCCGCCGCCTACTGACCAACGCCGATGTCCTGGTCGAGAACGCCCGGCCGGGCAGCCTCGATCGGCTCGGGTTCAGCGACGACGCCCTCGAGGCAATCAACCCGGCGCTCGTTCATCTCTCGATCACCGGCTACGGACCGGCCGCCCCGGATCCCGCGCGCCCGGGGTACGACTTCGTGATCCAGGCGGAGTCCGGACTGATGTCGATCACCGGGGACGCCGATGCCGACGGCGGCCGGCCGACGAAGGTCGGGGTCGCGATCAGCGATGTCGTGGCCGGTCTGAACGGCGCGGTCGCCGTCCTCGCCGCGCTCATCGGGCGCGATCGGGAGCGGAGCTCTGGGCCCGGTGGTGGCCGGCGGATCGACCTGTCGCTGTTCGCTTCGACCCTCGCCGCGCTCGTCAACCAGGCGCAGAACGCGTTTGCCGGCGAGATCCCCGGCCGGCTCGGAAACGCCCATCCGAACATCGTCCCGTACCAGGCGTTCGAGACCCTGGACGGCGCGCTGGCGATCGCGGTCGGCACTGAACGGCAGTGGCCGAGGTTCTGCCGGGCGCTTGGCCTGCCCGCCCTGGCCGACGATCCCCAGTACGCCACCAACGGGGACCGTGTCACCAACCGGGCAGGCCTGATCCCGACCCTGGCCGCGCGCCTCGCCGAGCGGACGACCGCCGACTGGCTTGCCGCCCTCGATGCCGCCGACGTCCCGGCCGGCCCGATCAACGACGTGGCCGCGGCCTTCGCCTCGCCGTGGGCGGTCGGTCGGACCGTCGAGCTCGAGCACCCGCGCCTCGGTCGGATCCGGCAGGTCGCGCCGCCGTTCGACCTGGCCGGGACCCCAGCCACCGTGCGCACGCCGCCGCCGTTGCTCGGCGAGCAGACCGACCAGATTCTCGCGGAGCTCGGTTACGACGCGGCCGAGACGGCGCGCTTGCGGGCAGCGGGTATCGTCTGAGCCGACCGTCGGGCCGGAGCCGACCATCGGCCGGACCGACCGGCTTGCGGCTGGCACGACCTGGAGGCGACGATGACGGACGGGACGAGCGGTCGTGCGGCGCTGCGCCGCCTGGTCGCGGTCGTGGTCGCCAGCACGCTCGCCCTCGCCGCCTGCGGCTCGTCCGCGTCGCCCAGGCCGACCGACCCCCGCAAGATCCTCATCGACGCCATCGGTGCAACGGCTGCCCTGCCGACCCTTCGGCTCCACGGCGAAGTCGCCGCGAACGCGGGCGGGATCACCGGCCAGCCGAACGCGGTCATCACGATCGCGCTGGACGCCGATGTCGACCTGCCGACCCGCCAGTTCGTCGCCCGGACCACGACCCAGGTGCCGCAGAATCTCGGCGGCGGGGTCCAGCAAGTGGCCGACGTGATCGTCACCACGACCGCGACGTTCAATCGCGACACCCGGACCGGGCGCTGGTCGAAGTTTCCGGTCGGATTGGGCGGCGGTCTGGCCGGCGGGCCGACGAACGCCCAGATCGCCGCGATGATCACCGCCCTGCTCTCGAATCCCTCGACCACGTTCGAGCTCGGCGAGGCCGGGTCGTGCACGCTCGGGACGTGCGATCGTGTCGTCGCCCACATTGACGGCCAGACCCTCGGCGCGGCGCTCGGCCAGCTCCTCGGGGTGCCGATCGACGCCGCGACCGGGACGACGATCCCGAATGTCGATGTCGAGATCCTGGTCGACCAGTCGACAGCGGTCATCAGCGAGCTGCGGACGCAGGTCTCGATCGCTGGCACGTCGGCACGCATCCTGCTGACGCTCACCAATCCCGGACAGCCGATCCAGATCGCCCCTCCGCCGGCCGCGATCACCGACGACTTCGGAAACAACTTCGGGGGCGGCGGAACCATCCTCGGCGACGTCGGTAGCGACATTGCCCCGCCGGCGCCACTGGAACCGGAGCCGTCGCTGCCCTGATCGGATCGCGCGCCGAGCCTCCGGACGAGATCCCGGATCAAAGCTCCTGACGCCGGAATGCCAACCAGGCAATGAGGGCGGCGAGGCCGATGAGCGCGATCGTCGCGCCCGTTGGAACGAGCGCATCCGGGACGGCCATCCCGAGCGCGAGGGCGCGAGCGGGTCCGCCGAGCCCGGTCGGCAGGAACCGGCCGACGGCCAGCAGGACGCCGAGGATTCCGACGACGATGAAGGCGACGATGCCGAGCCCGGCCGCGGCGAGGCTCGAGCGGGTCAGCGTGCTCCCGACGAACGTGATCGACGCCCAGGCCATCAGCATCAGCCATTGGAGGACGGCACCGGCCGCGACATGGACGTGATCGAGCTCACGACTCCTCCCGCCCGGCGACCAGGTAGACGATCGGCCCGAGGACATTGAGGAACACGATGACCAGCGCCCAGAGGAGCTTGCCGCCGCCGCGCACCTGACGATCCTCCTGCTCGAGGTCGTGAAGAGCGACGATCATCAGCCCGAGCTGAATGACCACGATGGGGGCCCGGATGGCGAGGATCTGCTCGGTCTTGAGCTCGGTCATGGCACCGCCAGCGTAGCGCCGGATCCGACCATCGCGGCGATCCGACGGGCCCGATCCCGACGGGCCAAATCGACCGGCACGCCTGCACGCCTGCACCGAACCTGCCCGATCGCGGCGGAACCCGCTGCTAGACTCGGCCGTGCTTCCAACGACCCGGAGGGACCCGATGACCGACGATCGCGAGCGCTGGGCGCTCATCCTCGGCGCCTCGAGCGGCATGGGCGAGGCGACGGCCCTGGCCCTCGGCACGGCTGGCTACAAGATCGCCGGCATCCACCTCGACTTCCGGGCCGCCCTGACCCACGTCGAGGAGGTCAAGGCCGCCATCGTCGCGGCCGGCAGCGAGGCGCTGTTCGTGAACATGAACGCCGCCGACGACGAGAAGCGCGCCGCGGCTCTCGCCCAGCTCCGCGCCCGCTTCGATGAGAGCACCGCGGCCGGCAAGAAGCCGTACGTCCGGATCGTCATGCACTCGCTCGCGTTCGGATCGCTCGTGCCGTTCCTGGCCGACGATCCCAAGGACGCGGTCGATCGCAAGAAGATGGAGATGACCCAGGACGTCATGGCGAACAGCCTCGTCTACTGGGTCCAGGATCTCTGGCACGGCGGGTTCCTCGACCGCGGCTCGAAGATCTACGCGATGACCTCGGAGGGGACGAGCCGGGTCGTTCCGTCGTACGGCGTCGTGTCCGGGGCGAAGGCCGCGATGGAGTCGCACATCCGCCAGCTGGCGATGGAGTTCGCCCGGCACGGGACCGGGATCGCGGCCAACTCGATCCGGGCCGGCGTCACCGACACGCCCGCCCTGCGCAAGATCCCGGAGAACCAGCGGATGATCGACATCACGCTCGCGCGCAACCCGCACGGTCGGATGACGACGACGCAGGACGTTGCGGATGCGATCGTGACCCTCAGCGCCACGGACTCGGATTGGATCAGCGGGAACATCATCTCGGTCGACGGCGGCGAGTTCGTCACCGGCTGACCATCCGCGCCGGGCCGTTCGCTCGCCGATGATGTAGGCAGATCGCCGTCGACCCGGCAACCGATCGTACCGTTCGCCAGCGGACCATCGGTTGACGCCGGGCCGCCCTCTTGTCCTCGACACTCGACCCGACGGCACGTTGCCGCCGACGTCGCGGTCGCTGCGGCCGCGAGGGAGGCTTCACTCGAATGACAGTCGATGCCGCTCGCCGGCGTCGCCGGGCGTCCGCCGGGAGCCCAGCTCCTCAACCGACGATCGCGCCGACACCGTCGATCACGATCGGCGAGATCGGCCAGACGATCTTCGAGTGCCCATCGTGCGCCCGGCCGCTGGCTCTCGGCGCCCGGCGATGTCCCGGCTGCGGGACGCACCTGCTCGCCGGGGTAACTCTCGGCAAGGCGTCGAGCTTCATCGCCGCCGGCCTGACGATCGGCCTGCTCCTCGGCGCCGGAGGCGGTTTCCTCCTGGGTGCCCGGCAGGCTGCGGTCATCTCGGCCGCACCCGCCGTCGCCGCGAGCACCGCTCCGCTGGGCGGGTCGAATGGTGGCGGTACGAGCTCGACGGCGCCCCAGCCGTCCGCCACCACCACGCCCGGCCCGTCGGTAGCGTCCGCGACGGATTCGCCCGAGATCCCGGCCGCGATCCAGACCGCGCTCGGCCAGGCCCTCGGGTTGAACGGTCGGTTGTCGACGGCCGAAGCCGACCTCCGGGCGGCGCTCGCCGCCCCCGCGTTCGACAGCTCGCAAGTCGCCCAGATCCTGCGCTCGGTGTCGGCCGACTCGTTGTTCGGCGAGCAGCTCGGCGAGCGCGTCGCCGGCTGGTCCGGATCGAGCGAGCTCGGAGCCCGGCTCGCCACGTTCTACGGGTCGGTTCACGAGACCGCATCCAACGGCCTCGTTGCGTCCGTTCAGAACGGCGCCGCCTATCGCGCCGCCGCGAAGTCGATGATCAAGTTGCTCGACAGCCTGCGGGCCATCGATGCCGCGGTGCGCGCCGCTGCCGAGGCGGCCGGGGTTGACCTGCCGGTGTCCACCGGAGCACCGATCGCCCCCTGACGGCCACCTCCCTCGGGGTCAGGGTCGACCGGCGGCCGCGTATCCGGTGAGCTCGACGTACGCTTCGCCGCCCAGCGGCCGCCCATCCCGGGTCGCGGCGACCCGTTGCGAACCCTCCCAGTAGACGACGCCGGTCGTCGCCCGCGTGTCCAGCTCCTGCGCCGAGACGGTCGGGGTGAGGTCGATGACGAGCCCCTCGCCGGGGATCGAGACGCGCCAGCCGGCCGGGTAGTCGGCCCGGGTCGCCGGGCTGGTCCAGTGGTTCGTCACGTCGACGGTGAACGCCTCGCGGGGGAGATGGCGCGTCGTCCCGTCGGCCCCGACGAGCGTCCCGTACACCAACGGGTACGATCCGTCGCCGTTCCGGACGAGCGACAGGGTCAGGTCGGTGCGGTCGGCCAGGTTGATCGCGAACCAGTCCCAACCGCCGCCGCCGACCGTGATGAAGTCGCCCCACTGGTGATCGAACCACGCCGACCCGGTTACATCGAGCTTGGTCCCGCCGATCGCGAGCGTGCCGCGGGCATCCATGGCCGTGCGCGAGTAGTAATACGACGATCCGCCGCCGCCGAAGTCGATCCAGCCGATCGTGTTGTGGAGCGCGGGAGCCTTGGTCGCGGTGAGCGTGAGCTGCAGCCCCAGACCGCCGGCGGAACCCGCCGTCGCGGCCTCGCCGGGCGAGAGCCCGGCTTCGACCCGATCCATCCCGTTTCCGCCGACGATACTCCACGGCGGTGTGCCCGCGCCTTCCGCGATCGCGAGATCGAACTGGGCGGGATTCGCCGCGCCGACATCGACCTGCGGGCCGATCTCGGTTCGCTGGGCGTAATGGAAGGCGTTGCCGCCCTCGTCGGTGATGGCGAGGTGCGACGCCCACGTCACCGGAAAGGCGCCGCGCTCGGCCCGGAAGATGACGAACTCGAACCCGAAGCGGCGGCCATCGTCGCTCTTCAGGTGACCGGTGTAGTACCACCATTCGGTCAGGCGTTGATGGGGCTTGTCGTCGGCGGGAAGGATCACCAGTTGCGGGTCGCTCGGCATCGACGGCGCCGGGGTCAGCGCCGGCGGAGCCGGGTGCGGTGCCGCAGGGTTGGCGAGGATCGGCCGCGCGGCCACCGCGCAGCCGGCCAGCACCGGCCCCGCGACGACTGCCAGCGCCGCCAGCGCCGCCAGCGCCACGAGCCCGCCAATCCCCGCGATGCCCGCGGTCTCGATCCGTGGCATGTGCCGCAGCCGGGCCGGCACCCACCAGTTCCAGTGGCCGAGGAGCCGCATCGTCGCCGGCACGAGGAGGGCTCGGACCACCGTCGCATCGAGCGCGACCGCCAGCGCCATCCCGATGCCGAGGGCCTTGATGAGCACGATGTCCGCGAAGCCGAATGAGCCGGCCACGACGACGACGATCAGCGCCGCCGAGGTGACGATCCGGCCGCTTCGCTCCAGGCCACGCGCGACGGCTTCCTGGTTGTCGCCCGTCCGGTCCCACTGCTCCTTCATCCGCGTCAGCAGGAACACCTCGTAGTCCATCGACAGCCCGAACAGGACGCAGAACAGGATGACCGGCTGGGTCGTCTCGACGAACCCGAGCGGCTGGAACCCGAGCAGCGCCGAGAGATTGCCGTCCTGGAAGATCCACACGAGGGCCCCGAAGCTGGCGACGATCGACAGCGTGTTCATGACAAGGGCCTTCGCCGGCAGGACGACGGAGCGAAGGAGGAGGAACAGCACCAGATACGTCGTGATGACGATGAACAGCCCCGTGCGCGGGAAGTCCAGGGCGACTCGGCCCACGACGTCGGCCACGTCGGCGGCGCCGCCGCCCACGAGGACCGTCATGCCGGGCGGCGGGGCGAGCGGGCCGGCGGGGTTGCGGAGATCGGCGACGAGGGCGCGGCCCTCGTCGCGGTTGCCACCGAACGGGGTCGTGATCGTGAACGCGGTCAGGTCGCCCTTGGTCGTGGCCGCGAGGGCGGTCGCGACGAACCGGTCGCGCGGCCCGTTCGGGTCGGCGTAGAGCAGCTGGTACTGCTCCTTGCGGATGCGCGGGTCGACATCGACGAGCGAGTCGATCCGGCGGATCCGCGGGTCCGCGGCGAGGCGTCGCGAGTAGTCGTACAGGCCCGCGACGTTGGCGGGCGCGGTCGCCGGACCGGTCGTCCGGATCGCGATCACGATCGGGGCGAACTCGCCCTCACCGAAGGCCGCCGCCAGCCGGTCGAACGCCGCTCGTGACGGGACGCTGGCTGGCAGGATCGTCGAGTCGGGCGAGTTGAAGCGGACGTGGAGGAACGGCGAGCCCAGGACAATCAGGACACCGAGGGTCGGAACGAGAACGGCCACAGGGTGGCGCATGACCCGTCGGGCAAGGCGGGCCCACGGCCCATTCGGGTCGTCCCGTGGCACGACTCGCCGGATCGCGAGCGCGTCGACCCGCGGACCCACGATCGCGAGGAGGGCCGGCAGCAGGGTCAGCGCCGACGAGGCCGCCAGCAGGACGACGATGGCGCCGGCGATCCCGACCGAGCGCAGGATCATGAACTCGAACAGGACGAGGCCCGCCAGCCCGAGGAGGACGGTCAGGCCCGAGAAGAACACCGCCCGCCCGGCCGTCTCGACGGTCGCCTCGACCGCGCCGGCCACGCGCTCGGCAGGAGGATCGGCGGCGCGGGCGGCCATCTCCTCGCGAAAGCGGCTCGTCATCAGGAGCGAGTAGTCGACGCCGAGGCCCAACCCCAGCAGCGTCGCGAGGTTGAGGACGAAGATGCTCATCGGGGTCACGCTCGCGACGAGGAAGATCGCCGCCAGGGCGACAACGACCGCCGCGCCGCCGACGACGAGCGGCAGCGCTGCCGCGGCAACCGAGCCGAAGACGAGCAGGAGGGCGAGCGCGGCGAGGGGCAGCGACACGACCTCGCTTCGGCGAAGGTCGGACTCCGACACGTTCTGGACGTCGCCGTAGAACGCCGGGCCGCCGGCCAGCTGGACCTCGAGGCCGGGCGGCTGGGTGAGCCGTTCCCGAATCCCGGGAAGCGCCGCCGGCGAATCGTCGGGCGCGATCGAGAGGAACACGATGTCGTACGCGGTGTGCCCGTCGCTCGAGACCTGGCGTGGGCTCAGCGTGTGCGGCACGATCCGGACCACGTAGGGGGCCTCCGGGACGTGCTCCGCCGCGGCGGCAGCGCCCGCCTCGAACGCCGGGGTTCCGGCCAGCTCGACGTCGCTGTGGTAGACGAGCACGACCGCCGACGGCGGGGTCGCCAGCTCGGCCTGGAGGAGCGCCTTCGCCCGAGCCGATTCGAGGTCGTCGAGGATGAACCCGCCCGCCCGCAGGACCCCGACCACGCGCGGGGCGAGCGGGATCGCCACGAGCAGGATGACCGCCCAGACCACGACGATCGCCCAGCGTCGCCGGACGGCGAACTGGCCGAGCCCGGCGAATCGATCGGACCTGGATCGCCCGCCGTCGCCGGATCCCGTGCGCCGTGGCGTCGACGCGTCGCCCGATTCTGCGGGCACCGAGCGTCCGCTGCGTCCGTTCGGGGAGGTCGGCATGGGTGCTGTCATGCTATACAGGCAACCGGATCACGAATCCGGCTGTGGGGGCTGGGCAACGCCCTACGGAGAGTTTGACGATCGACGCGAGACAGCGCGATCAGCGGCCCCGCGCAGGATCGACCGATGCCAGCACGGACTGGGCTGCGATCGCAGCGTGGGCCCGCGATCTCGCAGTGCGGATCGGTCAGGAGCAGCCGACCCAGCACATCGCGATCTTCGTTCCCACCGACGCCCGGGACGGGCTGCGGCTGGCGGCCCAGATCTGGGGTGCCGGCGAGGACACCGGCGAGGTGATCGTCGGGGAGTGGATCCTGCCCCTCGAAGGTTCGGTCTGCGGCCGGGTCTATCGGACCGGGCTGGCTGCTCTCTGCGCCGATGTCAGCATGGACCCCGACTACCGCTCCTTTCCGGGTGGCCGGTCGCGTTCGTCGCTCACGGTCCCGGTCGGTCCGCGGGAGGGCGTCGTGGCGGTGATCAACCTCGAGGCTCCGTGGGTCGGGGCGTTCTCGATCCGCGATTACGAACGCATGACCGAGCGGGCCGCCGCGGCCCACGTGTCATTCCCGGGCGTACCGACCGCGTGACCCGCCCGACCTGACCCCGCCCACGGGCCGCGGTGCCGGATGCAGCACCACCGGAGCCGAAACGCGGCCGGGCATCTGCTAGCATCCGAAGGCACGTCCGCCTGCCACAGCGAGGGCCCCGGTGCAGCTCTTCACGATCTTCTTCCAGCGGCCCGTCGAGTTCGGAATCGCGACCGGGATCAGCCTGCTGATGCTGGTGATCCTGCTCCGGTCGGCGTTGTCGTCGGAGGGTCCGTCGGGCCTCGGACGGCTCATGACCCGGCCCACGACGAAGTTCGTCTTCGGCTTCCTCTTCCTCGCCTGGGCCGTGGTCTTCGGCATTGGGCTTCAGCTCGTCCCGCACGAAGGCGCCAACTCGCCGTACGGCGGTCTCGGGCTCATCGGGATGTTCACCGGCTTCTTCATCATGATGGGCTTCATCTGGTCGGTGATCGGGGAGTAGCCCGACCGCACGACACACGATGAGGGGCGGGGACGTCCCTTCCCGCGATGCGCCCGCTCAGGCCTCGCCGTCCCGCCGACGCCCGGCCCCCGATCGGCATGATCGTCGTGGTGCTCGTTGCCGGGTGCATCGCCAAGCCGATCCCACCCCCTTCCAGCGCCCCGCCGTCGAGCGCGCCGCCGACGTCGCAACCACGCTCCTGTCGCAGCCGGTGGCCTCGGCCCCGTCGGATCCCGCGCCGCCGACCCGGGTGCCCCTGCCCGCGATCCCGCCGGACCTGTCGACAACGGCCAGCGTCGAGGGACACGGCGTGCGGCTCACGATCGAGCTCGAGCGCAACCCGTTGCCGGCTGGCCAACCGACCTGGGTCAGCAGGCAACGTTGCGACGGTCGCGCCCGGCGCCAGCGTCCACGAACAATCCCGCTCTCGTCGGATCGTTCCCGTTCGACCGAGGCGACCCCGCCGTCGAGCATCCGCCTGAGGACCGTCACGTCCTCGAGGTCCATCTAACGACCTGGATCGCCGGACTCCCCGACCCGTTCCTCGATCCGGCCGAGGCCGTGGACACCGCGCTCACCGATCCGCGTCTGACCGCGGTCCTCGCGAGCCACGAGCTCAGGAATGGAAACGGCGGGCTCGTTCGCTTCGACCCGGCTACCGGTGACTATCAGATCGGCCTGATCGAGGAGAATATCCCAACCTCCCGCGCCCATCTCGTCCTCGTCGATGCTCGGACCGGCGAGCTCGTCGGCTTCGTCGAGCGCGACTGGAGCTTCCGGGTCGACGGGTATCCGTAGTCGGGGGCTGGTACGAAGGGCCGGTGGACCGCCGCTCGACCGGTCGTCTATCATCCCGCCACTTGCAGAGTGCATACTCCTTATGCACTGTCGCCGCTCGCTCTTCGCGCACCAGGAGGCCGCCCCGCGTTGGACGCCCACGAGATCAAGGCCGCGGTCGCCCACCAGGCAGCCGAGCGAGCCGCCGCCGAGCCGCTCTTCGTCAACCGGCGTGACCCGGCGAAGGTGCTCGGGTCCGATGGTCGCCCGGCGGTCAGCCGGCGCGCGCCGATCTGGGAGGACATCCCGGACGAGAAGTGGAACGACTGGCGCTGGCAGCTCAGCCACCGCGTCAATGACCTCGAGGAGATCGAGCAGATCCTCAACCTGACCGACGACGAGCGAGAGGGCCTGTCGGCGAAGGACAAGTTCCGGGTCGACATCACGCCGTACTTCATCTC
>Ga0070706_100000309_pt1 | contig 59357 bp, 47 predicted proteins | sample KBSK5501metaG_FD_65476 | JGI IMG/M metagenome (GOLD analysis project Ga0070706, IMG submission 65476) | Corn, switchgrass and miscanthus rhizosphere microbial communities from Kellogg Biological Station, Michigan, USA - KBS K5-50-1 metaG | ecosystem: Host-associated > Plants > Roots >...
ATTTCAGCCCGCGAAGCGGGCGACCGCATAAAGCCTGGGGTGGAGCGAGGCTTTGCGAGCGCAACCCCAGGTCAAGGCGTGTTAGAAGAATTTCAGCCCGCGAAGTGGGCGACAGCGCGAGATCCCGCAGCCCGCTATCGCCGCTAATTGCTGAACTTACAGATTGATCGCGAGTAAAATGAGGAGGCTGGGGAAACGGTCCCTCGTATTTCACGGCGAAACTCGAAAGGCAGGACAAACAAATGAGTATGAAGAAATGTATCTTGATCGCTGCTGCTGTAATCCTCAGCGGATTCGCTGCGACCGTGGCGCAAACCTCGCCGGCCGCTTCACCCGATGCACTGGTCAGAGACTTGTATCGCGTTCACAACCAAAAGCGCAGCCCCTTTTTTCAGACGCGCAGCCACGCACTGCTTTATAAGTATTTCGAGAAGAGCCTCGCTGACATGATTTGGAAAGATGCAGTTACGTCTAAAGGTGAAGTGGGCGTGATCGACGGCGATCCTCTCTATGACGCGCAGGACATGAAGATCTTGCATTTTGCAATCGCCAAGCCGCGTTATGAAGCCGCCAGCGCTCTGGTTGATGCTACGTTTGAAAACTACGGGCAGAAGAAGACCATCACGTTCGTCGTGGTTAAGGGTGCCGGTGGCTGGAGAATACACGACATTCTTTACGGTGAAGGTCGAACTCTCATCAGTGAATTCAAAGAGCCACGTTAGGCGCCGTGAGTCTCTTTAAGGCGCCGAGCTCAGACCGAGATTTTTCAAAATGGCGCGCGCAGCAGCGTCCGATTGCTGCGCCCTTCTGAGCTTCTCGATGTACTTCTCTCTCACGGAAGCATTCTGAGGAATTAGTTGCAGCGTGGTTTGGTCCACTAGGCGGATGCCGCTGAGGGCCTCGCCCAAGCCTGCGATCCAACTTGATGTCTCACGCTTTGGCTGTTCGATATTCCACAAACGTTTTTGACCCTCCTCATCAATCGTGAGTAGTTGTGCTGTGCCGATGAATTTTACCAGATTCGGTCCGGCTTCGTGCCAAAGAGCATCTGACAATGCTCGACCAGTTCTGGTGTCACAGATCTTTACGTCCTGAAAACCCGTACCCACAGCTATAAGACTTCCATCGGCGCTGATGTCATAGATCTTAATAGCCCCTTGTGAGAAGACACTGTCGGGGAATTTCAGAGACATTCCAGTAGCTTCACGCGTGGGTGGGAACTGGACTTGCACCCCGAAAGAATCGACCAGAATTTGATCTCCCAACTCGTGCTTTTTTATCGATATGGTTGCACCACCATCAAGCGTCAATTGCATTGCGCCCGCTATCCGAACGTCGCGAGCACGGCTCAGTAGAGCGATTCCTAAAGCTCTCATTGCCTCATCACCGAAACGGATTTCGAAAGTCGCCGAAGGCCGAGGATCTGTCGATTGAACCACAAACGACCGTTGCCCCCTGGAGGCAGCAACGTAATAATCTCCCGTGCTGGTGAATTGCAGGAAGTCAAACCCCTCGGGCAATTCCAGCGGCTTCATCGAAATCTGTTCTCCTGACGCGGCTGTCCATTTCCATATGCGTGGACCACTCACCGGATCGTAATCTACGCCGACGAGCATTGTGCCATCTCGATTAAAGCGTAAATCGGGCGAGCCGCCATGGATGAACGAATCGGAAACAGCCCTGAACTCGGGTACGAGTTGACCATCGCTTGTGCGATACATGTTCCAAGCTGGCGATGACTCATCTTCACGGACAGAAGTTAACAGAAACCGACTACCGTCGAGACTGAAGATTAAGCCGGATTGCACAGCGTCAAATGAGACCGACACATCCTCACGCCATTTTGGCGAGCCTGATCGAATGTCGAAGAGCTGCATCTTCGCTGGTTTACCCTTCTCGTTGTACCAAATGACCAAAACCTCATCTCCCTTGGGCGTCAAGTAGATCTTATGTTTGTGATTGCGATCGGGCACTAACTGTTTCTTCTCTGCTGTTGTCTGATCTACAACCAGATTCCAGGTCATTAACGAACCATCGACCGACGACACTCCAACGATCATGTTTGTAGGCGAGACAGCACTGCTTACCGTCTCCCCTGGCAAAGTGGTCCGCGGCGCGATCATATGTCCGGTTGTGGCATCCCAAACGCGTACGCCGCCACCTGAGATTGTGGCAGCCGAATAGTGAATTGAATCCTCTACGATGAAACGGCCGTCTTGCGAGAAGAAGTATTGACTGGTCACACTTAGTTTGGGGTCATCGTTCTGAACATCCGGATCCAAATATGTAATCCGAGTACCGTCATCTCGACGATGCCAGACTTCGAGGCAAACCCCCTGCCTGCCTATCAGAAGGTCGTGGCCCTCACGGCTGATGCCCAACACGTCGGCCCGGTCAGAATCATAGACGCACCCGCCATCATAGCCGGCCGGCCTTTCTATTGGCGTTGGGCTGCCTGAATCGATGTCCCAACTACGCAATTCCTTTTTATCAGCACTCTTGGACACAGTAATCACCGTTTTGGCATCGGGAGAGAAGTCAGCGAAAATGATTGATTCCTGAGTTGGAATTTTCTTGATTAATCCGCCATCGCCGATCCTTCTAATCTCCAACACGTCGTTCCAGTCTGTTCCTTTGGTGATGTTCAGGAACCAGTTGCGACTCGGCTCACGACTCAACGGAACGCGTGACTTGTATGCCCCCGGAGTGTCAAGTGATGACCAGCTTTGGCTACGTATAACGGGCTCTACGAACTTCGCTATCGAACCCGCAGCCCTATCCCATACGCGCACACCCTCGGTGAACTCGAACCACCCAAAGACCACAACCTCATTTCCTGTAGGACTGAAAGCGAGATCCAACGATTCGTCAGGCGGCTGATACGAAACGGGAATATCGTGCAGCAATGCAGCGGTCGTTCCATTCCAAATCTGTAACCGATACTGTTTCTCACCTCGCCCGATTGTTTTTTTCGTCGCCGCCACGTCCGGTAATAGCGCGGCAATCCAATTGCCATCACGGCTGAAAACCAGGAGGATATTCTTCACTGGTCCAACATCTCCCGCCGGAGTTGTCGGTACTCCCGCCGCTAATGGACGGCCGATTTGACTGCCAGTTTTTAGATCCCACAAAGCCAACTCGCCATTTTTAGCCAGCACCGCAGCTTTGTCTCCGGTGTCATTGAAATATGCAGTCTGAATCGGGCCCGGTGTGTTGATGAGAGTCATAGGCATTTTTGACGCAAGATGCGTTGTTGCCAGTTGATAGATCGATCGTTTCGCATCCTCTTGCGGTGCCGTTTCAACCGCGTTGCCGGCCCATACAAGCGCGCGACGCGGATCGGTCGCGAGTTGTGCCTGTGTAAAATAGTTTTCAGCGAGACTCGTCCTGGCCCTCGCCGTCTGCTGGTCAGCTCTAATCCTCGCTTCTTTGGCTCGTGTCTCAGCGGCAGATGCAATCCTGGTTTGCTCATCTGCTCTTTTGCCGGCTGCCTCCGCCAGTTTTGTCTTGTCCGCTACTTCTTTACTCAAGTCCTCTGCCTGCTTTCTCAGTTGATCTGCTCTCGACCTTTCGGCTTCGGCCGAGCTCCGCGCCTCACCGGCAAGCACTGTCTGTCGGTCGGCCTCGTTAATGGCAGCCACTGCCTCACGGCTTTTTGCTGACGCATAAACGCCAGCCGATACGCTTACGATGGTTGATATCGCAAGCACCGCAGCACCCGTTAGCAATTGGCGTCGAGTTTTTCTAACGAAGCGACAGGTGTCGGTGATTCGCCCTATTACCCCTTCTGGCGCCTCGTTATTTATTAAATTCGCGCATGTTTCCGGCTGAAGAGCGAGACCTTGAATCAGTGGCGCCCAAACAGCGTCGGCAATAGTTTCGTCTGCCGGCACCAGGGCGCCGTCTCTCGACACGAGATCCGATGCGCGCACACTGTCAAAAATTATGGGTATGACAGTGCGACCAGTCGTGTTGAACTCCGCAATTTCCTGACGTACATGATCAGATCGAGCAGCGCCCGGAGTGCCGAGTACGACGAGCACGGAGCATCGCCTCAGCTTTCGTCGCAGAGACGCGGGCAAATCTTTTCCAGGAGGCGTGGTCCACTGGTCGAAGTAAACCGAAAACCTCAGATCAACCAGTTTCTTTGCGAGATTCGCGGCGTAGCCTGCGCCGTCGCGTCGAGAGTAGGAGATGAAGATGTCATCCCCACTGAGGATCTTTAAGAGTTTCTCAAACATCGCTGACTCTCCCTATGAACCGGTGACAGTGCGGAGTAGGAACTGGACAGGATTAACGAGCTTTCAGGACCCACAGAATGGACATCTTGTCGAATCCTGTCAATACTGAATTACCGCTCCAAATGGTAGGGCACGCTCGTGACGATCACGCCTTTCTTGAAGAGCAGCGAGCCTTTCAATAACAACGAGCTTTGATTGTGAAGAATGTGCTGCCACCATTTCGCGGGGATGAATTCCGGCAGCACCACAGTGATGATGTTGTTCCCGTTCTCTCGGGCCAAACGGTGGATATATCTCAGTAGCGGTCGAGTCAATTCTCGATAAGGTGACGGCAAAACCACCAATTGCACGCCGTTTCCCCAACGTTGCCACTTCTCTCTCAACATGGCGGCGCCGTCCTCTTCGAGGTCAACGTATACGGCCTGCACGTTGTCGGAAGCAATCGATTTTGCATACTGCAAAGCAGCCACGACGCCACGATGTAGACCCGAAATCGGAACGATTACGGTGTGCGTCATCGGCGGCATCGGCTCCAAGCCCTCGGTGGAGAGCTGCCGTGCGACCTGTACGTAATGTCTATGGATAGCGCGAAAGAAAAGCACGAGTAGCGGAATCACGAGCACGACAATCCACGCGCCGTGAATGAATTTGGTGGCGATGAAAACACACAGCACGATGAAGGTTGCCAAAGCGCCAACGCCATTGATAACGAGCGACTTCCGCCAGTTCGTGGGTGCAGTGACTTCATCGGTTACGAAATACGACCGGTGAATCTCTTCCTCAGGATCCACCCGCGAATGAGATCTACGCCGAAGCTTGGCTCGTTCTCGCAACCAGTGGATCACCATTCCCGACTGCGACAGCGTGAACGACAGAAAAACACCAATTGCATAAAGCGGAATCAAGCGAGACGTGTCACCACCAAAAGCGATCACTAACAGTCCCGAGAAGATCGCGAGGATCACGATACCGTTGGAGAAAACCAGGCGGTCGCCACGATTCGCGAGCTGGCGTGGCAGGAAGCGATCGCGCGCGAGCAAACTTGAGAGACGCGGAAAATCAGCAAAGGCAGTGTTCGCAGCAAGCACCAGTATCGCTGCGGTCGCGGCTTGGACCACGTAGTAAAACCAGCCCAACGGTCCTGTGAACATGATGCGCGCGAATTGCGAAATCACCGTCTCACTCTGCTTCGGATGCACGTGATACAAGTAGGCCATCACACTCGTGCCGAGGAACATGGTCGTCAGGAGTATGGCCATCCAAATCAAAGTTGTCGCTGCGTTGTCGGCTTCGGGTTTCTTAAACGCCTGCACGCCGTTTGAGATCGCCTCGATGCCTGTGAGCGCAGCGCAACCATTGGAAAACGCGCCAAGCAACAGGAACAACGTCAATGGCTGTAAGTGGTAACCTTCAGCAAACTTTATTTCCTCTTGCGTCGGAACGGCCGCGGCCCCGCCGTAAGTGAAGTAATGAAAAAGCCCGAACGCGATCATGAATAGGAAACTCACGACGAACACGTACGTCGGAGCGGCGAACAGTGCGCCCGATTCGCGGACGCCACGCAGATTCGCGGTCGCGATGAACGCGATGAAGACGAGGCAGAGTATGACCTTATGCTGGTCCACCCAAGCATAACTCGTGCCCTGCGCTGCCGACGTGATCGCTGCTACACCTGCGGCGATCGATACTGAGACTGTCAAAACATAATCGACAAGCAACGCCGCTGCTGCAATCAACCCGGGAGTCGTGCCGAGGTTCTCTTTCGCGACGATGTACGCTCCGCCACCGGAAGGGTAAGCATGAATCGTTTGCCGGTAACTTGTCGCGACGATTGCCAGCAATACCGCGATGCCGATCGAGATCGGTACAACGTAGCTGAACGATGCACCTGACGTTGCAGCAGCAGCAACGGCGAGTACGAGCAAGATTTCTTCGGTCGCGTACGCTGTTGACGAAAGCGCGTCTGATGAAAAGACGGCGAGCGCGGTTTTCTTGGTGAGACGCTCGTGGATCGCTTGTTCGGTTCTCAGCGCCCTTCCAACCAATATCCGCTTGATCGCAGTTGCCATGAATTATTTATCCTTCACCTTTCTCCAGCTCTCTATTCGGGGAACAAGTCAGGAAGGGTGGCTTGCCCCCGCTGTGCATTCATGAGCGGGGGCAAGCCCCTCTTCCTGACTGATAGTGGGGTCACGCTTCCGCCTTCCATCTGGCTGCAACAACGAGCCTGTCCGGTTCGAGACTCCTCAAAATGAGTCTTCTCATCGGGGGCGTCTTACATTCGTTCCACAAGAAATCACTCAAGAGATGTCGAGCTTGTGAGGTCCAAAAAGAGTTTTCGGCCGGCAATTGCCGCCCTGTCATTCGCTGGACGTAGGCGATTGCCGCTTCGTCGATCTCAACCAGTACATCGTGCCGTTCACCTTCTGGACTGATTACTACGAATCGTCTATGCAGCTTTTCGAGCCGTGGCGCTTCATCGTCGTCGAGTATCGTGAAACCATTCATCGTTATCGTTTGAATCAACGGCTGCGGCTCGGTGGGCCTGGTTTCCAGTGGCGACTTTGGCGACTTTGTTAGCGCCGCGGTTACTGCATTGCGAAGCACCTCGGGAGTCATTGGCTTGCGCACAAAATCAGTTGCGCCGAGCTTCATCGCATCGACGGCGAGATCGATCGACGCGTAGGCTGTGGCCATCACTACAAGCGCACTTGCGTTTAGCTCTTTGAGGCGACGTAACGTTTCCAGGCCATCCATTCCCGGCATTCGTTGGTCCAGGACCACCGCATCCCATTTGGAACCATCCGCGTAAAGCTTCAGTCCTTCCGCACCGTCTTTTGCTTCTGCAACTTCGTAACCCGCAGCTTCGAGTGTCAGGCGCATCATGCGGCGGATGTGTTCTTCGTCATCGATTATCAGTATTCGTTCGTTCATAACTCGTTCCGTTGACAACGGGCAGCGTAAAAGTAAACGTCGAGCCCTTGCTTGGTTCTGATTGCACGCTGATCTGTCCGCCATGTGCTTCCACGATCAGTTTTGAAATAGCCAAACCTAATCCAGCTCCTCCGTTGGCTCCGCCTGGCACTTGCACAAACTTCTCGAATATATGAGGCAGGTACTCCGGTGCGATTCCACTACCGCTGTCGGAGACGGAAATGGCGACGGAGTCTCCGCGCGGCTGCGCGCTGATCTTTATTTCACCTTGCTGGGTGGAGCGAATCGCATTCACGACGAGGTTGGTCAGCACACGTTCCACCTGCGAGCGGTCCACCTTTACAGCCGGAAGATCGAATGGCGCATCAACCGTGAAATTCAGTCCTTTCGACTCGACCTGGGACCGCAATTCGTCAACCGCTGCATTGATCAAATCTCTGGTTTTGATTGGTTCAAGGATGGGCTTGCTCTCACCTGCCTCAATACGCGAAAGGTCGAGCAAGTCGCGCATCAACTTCTCCAAACGCTCACAGTCTTCACGACAAGCACTCAACACTTCCGCTTGTTTACCGTTCAGCTCTCCAGCGGCGCCTTCGAGCAACAGATGCACACCCATTTGCACGCTGGTTAACGGAGTGCGCAGCTCGTGTGAAGCGGTGGCTATGAATTCGGATTTCAGACGATCGAGCTCGCGCAGGTGAGTGATGTCTTCGAGTAGAGTGACGGCGCCGAGCAAGTGATGGTCAGCATCGCGCATCGGTGTTGTCCGCAAACGAAATGCTCTCTCGGAGCCGGCTACGGCAACCGGTAAGACGGCGGACATTCCCTCACCGGCGACAGGTCGCTGTGATTGCAATGCTTCTGCGACAGCTCCAGCCACACGCGCATCGCGCGCGACTTCGCCGACATGCATCCCGGCGTTCTCATTTTCCGAACCGAATATTTCTTCCGCGGCGGGATTGAGTTTGGTCACGCGACCTTCACCGTCGGTGACGATCACGGGATCGTAGAGCGAGTCGATCGCGGCCTCGGTAGTTTGTTGGGCCACCAGCAATTTGCCCATATCAGAACTGCGCAGACGCCGGAGACTCTCAGCCATTCGATTGTATTCCGTTGCGAGAATGCCGACTTCATCATGCGAATTGACTACTACTCGGGCGTTGAGATCTCCAGCAGCAATCCTCGCGGTGCTTTCGGTAAGTCGTCTCAGTGGTCCAACAATGTGTTCCGCCAAAACAAACGCGAGGATGAGGCCGGTCGCAACCAGCACGCCTGCAATCAGGAGCGTGCGATAGAACCAGAGTTGTGCGACGCCCGCCGCAGCTTCTGACTTGCCGAGCATTGCGCGTTGATTGAGTTGCAGCAGATGTTCGCAGTCAGCGCGCAGCTTGTTGAATTGCGGTTCGAGCTGCGTGAAGTATTCGTTGCTTTCAGGGCTTGGTTTTCTGATAAACGCATCAAACCTTTGATAGTAGATCTCGCGATCGCTGCGGATTGCTTCGATTGCTTCGCGCTCACCAACCTCGGTGATATTGTTTGCCGCTTTCGCGAAGTTCTGATCGAAGCGAGCGCGGTGCTCGCGGAGTTGGGCGAGTGCCCTTTCGCGCGCACCGAGTAGAGCAAACAGCGCAGCGGAATCCTGCCGCTCGAGACTTTCCTTCATCTCCTGGGCAGCAACAACCGAGTCGTAGTTCTCGGAGATGATGCGACGCGAGACCTTGCCCATGTCGTGTAAACGCCAGGCGCTCCACGCGCCGAGCACGACAAGTGCGGCGATGAAGATTCCATATCCGGTGAGCAGCTTCGCCCTTAAACTCATCTTCAAAACTCTTCTGCTTTTTGTGCCTCTTTGTGGCGATTTTCGACGGGCACAACCTGCACGGTGGCGTCACGCACTTCACTCAAAAATCGATTGATAATTGAGCCGTGCAGCAGGATGTCCCAACGAGAACGCGCCGTCTGCCCAAAGATCACATGCGTGATCCCCTCGCGCCGCGCAAAATCGATCAACGCATCAGCAACGTTCCGAGCTTTCAACTTAACGACCCTCGCGCCCAACTGCTGCGCGAACTGAATGTTCTCCTGGAGCGCCGCGTAATCCTCGGGCTTGATTCTTCCCATCTCTTCACGCGGCGTCTCGACATAAACCGCATACCAGTCGGAAGCGAGACGCCCGGCGATGCGCGAACCCGTGCGCAGTAATTTCTTCGCGCTGCCACGAGAAGCCATCGCCACCATCACTTTTTCAGGAATGACTGCGTGGCCCAGACCCTCGCGCTCGCGATAGTCGTACGCTTTCGCCGCCTGATCCTGTGCCACCTGCCGCAACGCCAACTCTCTCAATGCCGATAGATTTCCTTTCCGAAAGAAGTTGTTGAGCGATTGCTCGATCTTCTCGACGCCGTAAATCTTTCCCTGCCGCAGCCTGGTGCGAAGTGTGTCAACCGAGACGTCGACGTTCACCACTTCATCAGCACGACGGAAAAAGTGGTCCGGCACAGTCTCGTGCACACGCACACCGGTCGTACGAGCGACCACGTCGTTCAACGACTCGATATGTTGAATGTTTACCGCAGTGATGACAGAGATACCGTGGTTGAGAAGTTCGAGAACGTCTTCATATCGTTTGCGATTTTTCGATCCGGGCACGTTTGTGTGGGCCAACTCGTCGACGATCGCGATCTGCGGATCGCGCGCTATCAATACGTCGAGATCCATCTCCTCAAGCGTGACACCGCGATATTCGATCTGGCGCATCGGCACGCACTCCAATCCATCCGCAAGCGCCGCAGTTTCAGCACGCCCGTGTGTTTCGAGAACCCCGATGACGATGTCGACTCTCTCGCGCTCTAAGGCGTGCGCGTCTTCCAGCATTTGCCAGGTCTTCCCCACGCCCGGAGCAGCGCCGATGTAAACACGCAGCGTCGACCTATCGCTGACTCTGAGTTTCGCGAGCAGTGCTTCGGGCGAAGGTTTTTTGAGTTCAGCTACCATCCTGCTAGCGTTTCATAAGCTTCCGGCCGTCGAGATCGAGATTGAGCTCCAACACGTTCACTCGCGGCTCTCCCAGAAAACCGAACTGCCGCCCTTCGGAGTGCGCTGCGACAATGTCGCGCAACTCCGCTTCACTCATTCCGCGCTCGCGAGCGACACGTGGAACTTGAAATTCCGCTGCCGCAGGCGAGATATGCGGATCGAGTCCGGAAGCTGAGGTTGTCACCAGATCGATCGGCACGGGCTTGCCCGGATTCTCCGCTTGTAACTTTTCGACATCGCCCTTCACGCGATCGATCAACTTCTGATTCGTTGGACCAAGGTTCGAGCCGGATGAACCTGCTGCGTCATAGCCGTTTGTACCTGCCGCCGACGGACGTGAATGAAAGTATCCGGGCGAAGAGAATGGCTGACCGATCAAACGAGAACCAACGATCGTGCCATCTACTCGCCTGATTAATTCGCCGTTGGCTTGATCAGGGAAGATCACCTGCGCAAGTCCGGTGACAACCAGTGGATAAATCAATCCCAACAAGATCGTCGTCACGATCGTCATCAGAATTGCCGTTACTAGATTCTTCTTCATTAAGCCAATCCGATCGTATGAATCACCACGTCGATAATCTTGATCCCGACAAACGGCACGACGATTCCACCGAGTCCATAAATCAGAAGGTTGCGACGCAACAGCGCCGCGGCACTCATCGGACGATACTTCACACCTTTCAGCGCCAGCGGAATCAGGGCGATGATGATCAAGGCATTGAAGATCACGGCCGAAAGAATCGCAGATTGCGGCGTGCGCAATCCCATGATGTTGAGCGCGTTGAGCACTGGAAAAGCCGCAGCAAACATTGCCGGAATGATTGCGAAATACTTCGCCACGTCGTTCGCGATCGAGAAAGTCGTCAACGCTCCGCGAGTCATCAGCAGTTGCTTGCCGATTTCAACTACTTCGATCAACTTCGTCGGATTGCTATCCAGATCGACCATGTTCCCGGCTTCTTTCGCGGCCTGCGTGCCGGTGTTCATCGCTACACCAACGTCAGCCTGGGCCAACGCCGGCGCATCGTTCGTTCCATCGCCGGTCATCGCGACGAGCTTTCCGCCGGCCTGCTCGCGTTTGATAAGCGCCATCTTGTCTTCGGGAGTCGCTTGAGCGAGAAAATCGTCAACGCCGGCTTCGCGTGCGATTGTCGCGGCAGTCAAAGGATTGTCACCGGTGATCATGACCGTGCGTATTCCCATCTGACGCATTTGATTGAATCGCTCGACCATGCCACCTTTAATGACGTCCTTTAAGTGAATGACACCGAGTGCGATTCGATCTTCGGCAACTACCAGCGGCGTTCCACCTGCTTTAGAAATCTCCTCGACGATGTGGTCCAACTCACGCGGCACGTTCTTTCCATGTCCGTTGAGATACTTCTCGACCGCGTCAGCAGCGCCTTTACGCACTTCACGGCCGTCATAGTCGACACCGGACATACGTGTTTGCGCAGTGAAAGGAATGAAGTGAGCTTCGTGGGGCGCCAGCTCACGCCCGCGAAGTCCGTACTTCTCTTTCGCGAGGACGACTATCGAGCGACCTTCAGGCGTTTCGTCTGCAAGTGATGACAGTTGCGCGGCTTCGGCCAACTCCCTTTCATCAACTCCAGGCAACGGAAGGAACTGCGCCGCCTGTCGATTACCGAGCGTGATCGTTCCCGTCTTATCAAGCAGCAACGTATTCACATCACCCGCCGCTTCAACCGCGCGTCCCGACATCGCCAACACGTTGTGTTGAATCAGACGGTCCATGCCGGCGATGCCGATCGCACTCAACAATCCGCCGATAGTGGTGGGGATCAAACAAACCAGCAGAGACACGAGAACGAAGATCGTCTGCGGCGCATTCGAATAGATCGCAAACGGCTGAAGCGTAATGACCGCCAGCAGGAAGATGATTGTCAGGCCGGCAAGGAGAATGTTTAGCGCGATCTCATTCGGCGTCTTTTGCCGTTCAGCGCCTTCGACCAGCGCGATCATGCGATCGATAAACGTCTCGCCCGGATTCGAGGTGATGCGAACTTTGATCTGATCTGACAAGACCCGCGTGCCGCCGGTAACTGCGGAACGATCTCCGCCAGCCTCACGAATCACCGGCGCACTCTCACCCGTGATTGCCGACTCATCAACGGAAGCAACTCCTTCGACGATCTCACCGTCACCGGGAATGAACTCTCCCGCAGAAACGATTACCAGGTCACCTTTGCGCAGTTGTGGGGCAGGAACGTCTTCCGTCAGTCGTTCGGAGACAACGCGATGAGCAATCGTTTCGGTCTTTGATTTTCGTAAGTTGTCAGCTTGCGCCTTGCCACGTCCTTCAGCCATCGCTTCGGCGAAGTTTGCAAAAAGAACGGTGAACCACAACCAGAGAGTGATCTGTAGCTCGAAACCTGTATTAGCGCCGCTAGTAAGGTCGCGAACCAATTGAACTGTTGTTAAGACGCTCCCGACCTCGACGACAAACATGACGGGATTTCGCATCATCTTGCGCGGATCGAGTTTGATTAACGAATCCACAATCGCACGTCTGACGATCTGTGTATTCCAGATAGCTTTTTTCGAATCCGTATTCATCCGATTAATCCGTGGCTCCGCATCACTAATTCTTCGACGATCGGCCCGAGGCTAAGCACTGGAAAGAACGTCAACGCGCCGACGATCACGATCACACTCACCAACAACGTCGTAAAAAGCGGCGTCGTCACTGGAAACGTTCCCAGCGACGGCGGCACGATCTTCTTGCTCGCGAGACTCCCCGCAATCGCCAACATCGGAATGATCATCATGAAGCGGCCGACGAGTGTCGCCATTCCGATTGTCGTGTTGTACCAAAGTGTGTTTGCCGAGATTCCGGCGAACGCAGAGCCGTTGTTGCCGGTCCCCGACGTAAATGCGTAAAGCATCTCAGTGAGACCGTGTGGTCCTGCATTGTTCAGTTGCGAAATGCCGAACGAAGGCGACACCGCCGAGATTGCGGTGAAGACCAGAATCGTCAGAGGGAAGACAAGCACGACCAGCATCGCCATCTTCACGTCGTAAGCTTCGATCTTCTTTCCGAGATATTCCGGAGTGCGGCCAACCATCAGCCCGGCGATGAATACCGAGAGCACAACAAAGATCAGTATCCCGTAGAGCCCTGCGCCGACTCCGCCAAACACCACCTCACCGAGCATGATGTTTGCCAACGGGATCATTCCGCCGAGTGGAGTGAAAGAATCGTGCATCGAGTTGACTGCGCCGCACGAAGCATCCGTCGTCACCGTAGCAAAGAGCGCGCTATTCGCGATGCCGAAGCGAACCTCTTTGCCTTCCATGTTTCCGCCCGCCTGCGTCGCACTCGCAGTTTGATCTGTTCCCACGAGCAGCGGACTGCCGCGAGCTTCGCTCCAATACGCCACGATCACACCCGCGAGAAAGAGCACCGCCATCGCGGACCAAACAGCCCAGCCGTGTCTTTGCGAGCCGGTCATGCGGCCGAGTGTGTAAGTCAGGCCGGCAGAGATCGCGAATATAGAAAAGAGCCCGATTAGATTTGTGAGAGGTGTCGGATTTTCAAAAGGATGAGCGCTGTTGGCATTAAAGAAGCCGCCGCCGTTTGTGCCCCACTGCTTGATAAACTCCTGTGAGGCCACCGGGCCTTGCGCGATCAATTGAACCGAATGCCCACTCGTCGGATCGACCAGGTTGGCGGTGTCGTAGGGTTTCAGATTCTGGATCACTCCTTGTGATACCAGGACCAACGAGCCCACTAAACAAAACGGCAACAACACCCACAGCGTCGCGCGAGTTAGGTCCACCCAAAAGTTTCCAATGCTTTTCATCTCGCGACGCGCAATGCCACGAATGAAGGCAATAGCGAGCGCAATGCCCGTCGCAGCAGATACGAAGTTGTGATAAGCGAGTCCGGCCATCTGCGTGAGGTAACTCATCGTGACTTCCGGCACATACGACTGCCAATCTGTATTAGTCGTAAAAGACGCTGCGGTATTGAATGACAACCCCGTGAAGCCGGCGGAATCGACACCAGCCAGATGCTGCGGATTCAACGGCAGGAACCCCTGGACCCGTTGCAGCACGTACAGCACCAGCATTGACATCAAACTAAAGAGCAACATCGCCGCTGCATACTCAGTCCAATGCATCTCGTGAGTTGGATCGACGCGCGTCAGTCTATAAACCACTCTCTCGATTGGCCCAAGCACCGGATCGAGAAACGTTCGCTCGCGGTTGAATACGTGCGTCACGAAAACGCCGATCGGTTTCGTGACGAGCAGTATCAGCGCAAAGAAGAACAGAATCTGTAACCAGCCATTAATCGTCATGATCATTAAAACTTTTCCGGACGCAGCAGTGCGTAAGTCAGATAGACGAGCAGGAGAGCCGAAGCTGCCAAACTGATGATTGTCTCTGCCGTCATTTCAACATTCCTCACTGCAACTTCTCGCACCCGCGCACATAAGCGAGTGCAACCAAAAAGAACGCGATTGTTAGGCTGACAAACAGCACATCAAACATTGCTTATCCTCACTTCAGTGCGGGCGAATCCAATGTGAAAATCGTCGCGAAAATCAATAAATGTTGGCGCGGCGTTAATCCCACACCAGAAGGCGATTCCGCGCCTCGGAAGAAACCTCCCTCAGGTCCCCGCGAGTCATCGAAGCGATGCTCGAGGCGAAAGATTGTGTTGGTCGATTTGTATGGAACGCGGTATTCGAGCGTGGAAGTGAAGGCTTTGACGGTTTGTCTGGCTAAGGTCCAGCGTCCATCTCGATCCCAGAACACCTCTGGACGAAACGACAAACTACAACGCTCATTCAGACTCCAATGAGTCGGTAACTGCCACGCCATCATCAAGGCGCGCGGCCTACCCGCAGCATCAACTCGTTCGGTAGAAAATATGTATTCGGAAGCGAGAGTGAATTTGTCCGTCTTGCGTTCGACAATGGTGTCTGTCAGGAACCGCCAAAACTCGAATGAAGTGTTCCGTTGATGTGGCCCAAAGAGAGTTGTCTCCTTTAACGTCACACGGGGCGTCACCTTATATGCGATCTGTCCGCCGGCACTCGGAGCGCTGTTAGCCCGAGCCAGATGCCAGTAGCCGTTGATTAAAAAGAACGTACCGGTGAGTTTTTTGGTGAACGGATAACTCGCGTTCGCCCCCGTCATGAAATAGGGTGTGAAGTCTGCTCCCCACGGTCTCGTATAGTTGAAATTATCTTTTGCGTAGAGCGAGTCGTAACCGATCAGACTGTTAAAGATGCCCGCTTGCAGCGTCAGACCTTTACCGGCAGGCGCGAGATAAGAAACATTGGTTGGACCAAGATGGCGTAGGAATTTGAAGCCGGCGATGTTGGGTGCCGTTGCTGAAAACCCGAAGAACTCGTCATCTTTGCCGGCCTGCGCCGTAAGCTCAACGCCCCATCGCGACTCCTCCGACGGTCTTTTTCTGACATACAGAGCCGCCATGTTTAGCCACACGCTATCGGTGCGAAACGCTGTGCCGCGACTTCTGAATAAATGGTTTGCTGGACGATTGAAATCGAGCGGGTAAGCCAGGTCGACGAATCCGCCGTACTGCCATTTGGGATCCGATTGTTGTTCCGCAGATGTGGGCTCGGTAGTATCAGACTCCTGTGCGCTTACTTTGCTGGTACCCATCAACAAAACACACAAAAGGGCCATGAATGCCAGAAGCACATGCACAGGCTTGTTACTGCTGCTTTCTCGTCGCTTTGCCTCGGAGACTTTCTTGTCTCTGAGGTCCATGAAGTGACCGCCCAAAATCAAAATCGGGATTCCGATGATGAGCAGGACGAGGCCTGTGTCGTGCAGCCATGGATGAAGCTGCGCGTCGAGCAAGAAGCGGGTGGTAAATACAAACCCGATCGCCAGGCATACCGGCGCGCTAACGAAGCAGACGGCTGCTGCCACTTGTTCCCATCCGACCGAGCGTTTGATTGATTCTTCGCTCATGAAACCAAACTACGCCCCGCCGCATAAAAAGGGCGCAAAGGTTTCATAAAAAGTTTGTAAAGATTGCAACCACAAAGAGGCACAAAGAGCATAAGGGCCTTCACTAAAATCTTTTGTGCTTTTTGTGCCTCTTTGTGGCTAAGAAATGGTCTCGCCAGGATCGAATCGATATCCAATCCACGGCTCGGTGAGGATGTAATGCGGCGTTGCAGGATCTACCTCAATCTTCTTGCGCAGGTTGCCGACAAACACGCGCAGGTACTCATTCTGCTCGACGTAATTTCCGCCCCACACAGCCGCGAGCAGCGTGCGGTGCGTGAGAACCTTGCCGGCGTGCTTTATAAAATAAACAAGCAGCTCAAATTCCTTCGGCGTCAGATGGATCGGATTACCGCGCACTGTAATCTCGCGCGACTCGAGATCCACGTGAAAGTCGCCCGAATCAAGCGTCGTTTGCGCAGTCTCATTCATCGACGGCGCATTTGCGCGGCGTAGCGACGCCCTGACGCGCGCGAGCAGTTCGTCAATCCCAAACGGCTTGGTAACAAAATCATCGGCGCCAATGTCGAGCGCTTCCACCTTCGTCTTCTCTTCCCCTTTCGCCGACAACACGATAATCGGCACCTGCGAAACCGCGCGCAGTTTTCTACACAGCTCCAGCCCATCGACATTCGGCATCGCCAGATCGGTGATCACGAGATCGGGATGCCAGTCGCTGAACGCCTCGAATCCTGCCAGTCCATCGGCCGCCGCGCGCACGTCGTAACCGCGCGATTTCAAGCCTGTGCGAAGCACGCGCGTTAGTTGTGGCTCATCATCAACCACCAGAATCTTAGCGGGATCATTCATGTCTGACTTTTCTTCTCTGTGCAATCTCTGTGTCCTCTGTGTCTCTGTGGTGGCTATAAGATCTGAAACCACCGAGACACAGAGGACACAAAGATTGCACAGAGAAAACTATCCAACATCCTCGTCGCCAATTGGAAGCATGAACACGACGCGCGTCCCTTTGCCTCGTGTGCCTGACTCGATCCAGATTCTTCCTTCGTGTGCCTCCACGATCCCTTTTGCAATAGCGAGGCCCATGCCTGTGCCGGTCGGTTGTTGACTGACGTCGCCGTCGCGTGTGGCCCGGAAGAACTTATCAAAAACCTGCTCGCGCAGAGTAACCGGAATCCCCCGCCCTTCGTCTTCCACTGCCATCTGTACTTGCTCGCCGTCGGCGCGTTGCGCCGTGATTCGAATTGTCGATCCCTTGTCGGAATACTTTGCTGCATTGTCGATGAGCGTGTACACCACTTCACTGACTGCGTGCTCATCGACACGCACACCCGGCAACTCCCTTTCGACCTCGACTGCAATGCGATATTGCTTGGTGATGGGCTCGGCTCTTGAGAGTGCCGTGGAAATGATCTCCTCAACCGCGCCCCATCGTCTGCGAAGGTGCAACTCACCAGCTTCAATGCGAGCCAATTCGATCAATCCACTTATAAACCGGCTCAACCGATCGCTCTCTTCATCGATGATCTCCATCATCTCCAGTTTCGACTCAGCGTCGAGTGAGACAGGCGGTTCGCCGTTGACTCGTCCGCGTGCTTCGTCGAGTAGCGTGGTGATCGAAGCTTTGATGGAAGTAAGAGGCGTACGCAGATCGTGAGTCACTGCGTCGAGGAGTGCTGATTTCAGTTTTTCACTTTGCCGCAGTGCTTCGGCGTGACTCGCGCGTTCAAACGCATCGCGTAATTCGGCGTAGAGCCGTTCGATCTCGAGCTTTCCGGTTTCTGCTTCTTCGGCTCGTTTCTTAGCGCGGGCGGAGAGTTGTCCGGCTGTCACCGCGGTGACGAGAAAAGCGAGCAGCGCAACCCAGTTGTCAGTTGCCGCGATGGTGAAAGTGCCGAGGGGTGGTAGGAAGAAGAAGTTGAAACAAAGCATCGCGAGGATTGAGGTGAATAACGCCGGCACGCTGCCCCAGCGAGTCGCGATGAATAAAACGTTTAGCAGCAATGTGAGCGACACGGTTGCTGCATTTACGTGTGTGCCGACGATTTTGAGAACGAGTGTTAAGGCAAAGACGCTCAACCCCGCCACCACATAACCAGCCCACTTGTGGTCCAACATCGAGCGTTGCATGTGGTGTATTGTATCCCTAATTCAGAGTATTGTGTCTCTTGTGCCGCTTTGTGGCGCTTTAAAGATGCGGAACAGGTAATAGTAAGAAGGAAAGAGTAGGATCGCGCCGAGCGCGAGTGCGACGAGCAGTAGTTGAAGTGTGGTACGTGGTGCTGCGGCAGAGGTGATCGTGATGTCAGGTTCGACGAGGTCTGGAAACTGCGCGAAGGCCCAACCGAGCAAAATCAGTGTGACTTGCGCGGCGGCACAAACGCGAGCCAATCTATATCTTCTGGTCCAGAGTGCATAGAAGGCGCTCGTCGCAAATACAGCGGTGAAGATGTGTAAAGCTAAGGCCCACCAGCTTCGACTGATACCAGCTCGCACCGTCGGCGCGCCTCTTTCCGCGAGCACAAAAACGAGCAATGCCAACAAACCGACTGCCACGCCTGCCGCAAGTGCGCGCCGTCGAAAATCTTCCTGCAACTCCCACACTCGCGTTTCCAACGTCAAATAAACCGCCGCCAGAAACGCAAACAACGCGAGCGCAAAGAATCCGACGGCAAACGGAAAAGGCGCAAGCCACGATCTGAAAAACCCGCTGGTGACTACGCCGTTCTCGACACGAATTGTGCCGGAAGCGATGGCACCTAATATGATGCCCAACAAAACGGGCGTGATAATACTCGCGATCGAAAACAGTAAACTCCAACGGCGTTGCACATCGTCGCGCTGCACATCGTAACTGCGAAACGTAAACGACGTGCCGCGCAGCACGATTCCGATCAGCAGCAGAGTGATCGGAATATGAAGCGCTGTTGCAATCCCAGCGAATGCCGGCGGGAACGCTGTGAAGAGGATCACGATGACAAGTATCAGCCAAACGTGATTTGCTTCCCAGACTGGACCAATAGCCTCAGCAATCAATTTCCGTTGTTCACGCGCGCGTTTTCCAAAGGCGAATAAATCCCAAACGCCACCGCCGTAATCGGCGCCACCCAACAGCGCGTACAGAACGAGTGACGCGATCATCACGCCGGCGATGATGGTCTCAAGCGGCAAGTGCTGCCTCCTTGGCGATCGGCTCAGGACTTGGCGGACTTGCGGCGACTTGTCGCAACAACAACCAAACAGTAATCACGGCGAGCAGAATATAAAGCAACGTGAACGTGATGAAAGGAACGATCAAGCCAGGCATCGGCGTGACTGCTTCACTCGTTCGCATCACGCCGTTAATAATCCACGGCTGCCGCCCGACCTCCGTAACAACCCAGCCGGTCTCGATGGCGATGAAGCCGAGCGACGCGGCAGCGACCAGCACCCGCAGAAACCATTTCGACTCCAACCACCTGCGGCGCGCTCTCACGTAACGCCACGCGCCCCAGAGGGCTATCAACATCATCGCAACGCCACAAGCAACCATGATCTGAAACGCGACATGCACAACGGCAACAGGTGGACGTTCGTCCGCGCGGAAGTCGTTCAGTCCTTTAACGGTGGCATTTGGTTCGCCGTACGCCAGTAAGCTCAGTCCGTAAGGCACTTCGATCGCGTAACGCGTGACTCCGGCAGTTTCATCAGGAATGCCACCGATCCGCAGCGGCGCGCCCTGCTCTGTTTGAAACTGCCCTTCGAAAGCTGCGAGTTTCACCGGCTGAGTCTTTGCCACTGACTTCGCGAGAAGGTCGCCACTCAATGGTTGCAAGATCGCGGTAGTGCCACCAACGGCGAGTGCGATCGCCAGTGCCGCTTTGTGAAATCGGTTGTATGGATCGCGCAAGAGCATGAAAGCGTGAATGCCGGCGACGACAAATCCTGTCGCGGCATAAGCAGCAAGCGTCATGTGGAGAGTTTGTGGGAAAGAAGCCGGATTCATCATCGCGGCGATTGGATCGATATCGACAGGTTTGCCGGCGACGAGTCGAAAGCCAGTCGGCGCATTCATCCATGCATTGGCGATGACGACAAAGATGCCTGAGAGTGCGCCGCTGACAGCAACCATGGCGCCCGCGAACAGATGAGCGCGAGGCGGCACACGTTTCCAACCGTAGAGGTAGATACCCAGGAATATTGCTTCAGTGAAAAATGCGAAGCCTTCGAGCGAGAACGGCATTCCGATTATCGAACCTGCATAACCCATGAAGCCGGGCCACAACAATCCCAGCTCGAAAGAAAGCACTGTCCCCGAGACTGCGCCGACAGCGAAGAGTATCGCGGTTCCCTTGGCCCACCGCTTGGCGAGGGTGAGATAGATCTCATCTTTCGTGCGCAGCCATCTCCATTCGGCGATCACCATCAGAAACGGCATTGCGATCCCGATGGCCGCAAAGATGATATGAAAAGCGAGCGACATCGCCATCTGCGATCGCGCCGCAAGAAGGTCGTCCATACAACCCGATCATAGCCACAAAGAGGCACAAAACGCACAAGTGCAAACTGAATTCTGATATCCCTTCGAGTACCTTTTACGTTAGACTTGAGTTGAGTCTTGTCATGAGTTCAAGTGTTTCACCGCGAGTGTGTATTGGCGAAGTCATTCGCAATGCAGTTCTGTTTAATCCGGAAAATTCTCGAGCCCTTCTCATGAATTCAGACGTGCTTATCGAAACTGTTGCACGTTTCTTCTCACTCCTTCAGGAGCGCCACGTTGATTACGTTCTCGTTGGTGATATAGCTTTGCTTCAATACGTGGAAGGTCGCAACACAGAGGATATCGATCTGATAATGGCCGTGTCTGCTCTTGAACGTTTGCCTGAGCTGCAAGTCGAAACTCGTGATGTTGATTTCGCCCGCGCGAAGTTCGGAGATCTGAAAGTTGATATGCTTCTCACCAGCAATCCGCTGTTCGACGAAGTCCGTAAGCACTACACAACGTCGAAGCGTTTTGTAGAACAGGAAATTCCATGTGCGACAGTCGAAGGATTGATTTTGTTAAAACTCTATGCCCTTCCTTCACTCTATTGGCAGGGAAACTTCACGCGAGTGGGTCTATATGAAAATGACATTGCGACTTTAATGCACTTCCACAATCCGCCAATTGAATCACTTCTCAACAAGCTCGCAAACTATCTGAGCGATACTGATCTGAATCAAGTTCGGGACATTGTTGGTGAAATTCAGCAACGCCTCAGTCGCTTTGAGAAGCTAAGCTAAAACAGGTTTTGTATCAGGTAAGTTACTCGTGCTTTTTGTGCTTCTTTGTGGCTGACGATGTTACCGCGTGAGGCGGTTGCCGCGGCCGCTGAGGCCGCCGCCGACGTAAGTATGAGTGCCTTCACCACTGCCGAATGACACGTATAACCGAAAGAGAATGTTGTCCAGACGCCGCGGTGCGACGACGACGCCGGCGCCGTAGGTGTGTCTCATCCGGCCCTCATCAAAACGACTCACGCTCGCTGCGACTTTGCCGAAGTCGTAAAACGTGATGAGATCGATTGGTCCATACAACGCGCGCAAGAACTCCGTCTGCACCAGGAAGTGATCGCGGTCGCGAAAACGATAATCTCGAAAACCACGCAACGTATCATCGCCGCGAATGTTTGATCCGCCCAACGTCTCCATCAAATAAAACGGAACTCGCTGACCTGCACGCGTCTCAGCCAACGACAAACGACCACGAATACGAATCTCATTCTTATCACCCAACGGAAACTTGTGTCTTAGATCCGCGTTGAAACGTCGAAACGAGTACAGATGGTCCCCAACGTCCCGGTAGAGATGATAGAAAAACAGATATTCGACCTTGCGTGCCTCCTGCTGGCCGCTTGAATGCAATCCGGCAAATGCAACCAGATGAAGGTAAGGCGGCTGCGAATTCAAACCCGGCGCAGTTGCTTCGGTGTACTTTCGCTCAACTGAAGTTACAGTCGGATTGGCAATGCGAATGAGATCGGGCCAGATGCCTTCGACTGCGCCACCGAGATCCAGCCAGCGACTGATCGGTCGTGCAATATCCGCGCCGGCGACGGCCTCACGATAATGAAACAGCGCACGATCTGCCTGCTGAGTTTCTGGTCCGATGCCGAAGAAATCCAGCCGCGGCATATCTTTGACAAACCCATAGATGTTTGACCTCAAGTCGCCGACATCAGGCGATGCTGTAGTACTGTCGCTGATTCTCGTCAGATGAAAATTACCGTCGATCTCCCAATACTTTTTGATTGACACTCTCGCTGATGAAACGAACTCAGTCTGCAATGCTGAACTAGTAGTGCGATGGCCGTACCCGATTCCGCCGGCGAGTCCACCACCAGGAGCCACGCTACCGACGACCAGGCGAAAGCCATCCTTGCGGGTGACTTTATCGTAGAGATGCTTGCCACATTTGAATAAATATTTGAGGCCTTTGCTCTGATCCGGCTGCGTTTGGCAAGGATTGTTCTGGCTCGGTGTTAACGCCGGCGCAACGGGCGGCGGCGTTTGCGAACGCGCTACCCCGCACGCGATAAAAATAACCACCACGACGACAACAGCCTTGGGTTTTAACGTTTTCGCGGTTGAGACAAATCGCATGACTGTGTTCTCCATGATCTCAGCGTTTCTTATTTGTCGCCTTCTTCGTTTTCTTCGCCTTCGTTGCTTTGACAGCCTTGCTGCTCGTTTTACGAGTTTTGGGTTTGGCGTCTCTACTTGTCTCAATCGACCCGCGGAGCTGATCGAGATATCTCGCCGCTTCCCGCTCGCTGCTCATCGAAGTCACCTGCGACGCCACTGTGTGGCCTGGCAGAATCTTATCTGCCACGACAGCCTGGAAGACCATCGCCTGCTGAAACTCATTGAGTTGTCCGGTGGTATTGGGAACAATAGTTCCAGACTCTGCGGAACTCGATGCGACATCATTCGCCGAAGCTGCAAAGGCAAACGACGACGACGGCGCGGACGCGACCTTAGGAAACTTCACCTTATCAGCGCGAGGCGATGAGAGATTGAGACAGTCTTCAAACGTGTTCGCCTGGCGGTCGCGTTCAGTGAGCGCAGACTTTTCCCAATCGGGTATGAATAACTTTCTTGCCGTCGCAATTATTGAAGTGTGATCGAAAACTTTGTCGTGAATGATTGTTCCCTTTTTAATGAAAGGTGAAACGAGCACTGCCGGCACACGAACACCGAGGCGCGTGAAGTCGAAAACCTCGGGAGGTCTGTCGCCAGGATTCACAGTTTTCGGAGGCGGCACATGATCGTAGAGCCCGCCGTGTTCGTCATAAGTGATCAGCAGCAGCGTGCTCTCCCATGTCTGCTTGTTGCTCGTGATCGCCTCGTAAACGGCATTGATGACGCGTTCGCCCAAACGCATGTTGTGATCGGGATGCTGATCCGAAGCGAGGAAGTCAACGGAAGCTGACAGGTCGTTGAATCGCGGCTCGACAAAACTCACAGTGGGCAGCTTGTTCTTCTTGCAGTCGTTGCGAAAGTCGTCGAAGAAAAACAGAAACTTCTTGGCGTTTTTGATTATGAATCCAACCGCCAGGCCGAGCGTGTAGTCGTGGTAGTAGATCTTGGAAGAAACGCTGTTTTTGTCGAGCACTTCAAAGATTGTTCTCAACGAAAGGTAGTTCGGGTTCATGTCGACGCGACCGAGCGAAGTCGCGCCGAATGCAAATGCACGGTTTGGCAATGTTGGACCAGGCACAGAGGCGAACCAGCGATCGCAAACGGCATATTCCTGCGCGAGTGTCTGTATGTTCGGGAGCCGATTTGGCCCGAAGCACTTCATCACCCTGTGTGACTTCTGCACGTTCTTCGTTTTGCCTTCGTAAGCTTTGACGAAGCCCTCCATCGTAGCTGGGCCAGTGCCGGCAAGATTCCCGAATATCTGTTGATTGACGCTGAGGAAGTCGTGCGGTGGATCCGGATTGAGATCACCCGCGTGCTGCGCATCCTTAGTGACTCGAACTGCCGTGCCCTGGCTGTCGGGATTGGTCTCATCGCCGTTGAGACCGTCGATGGGCCACGCATTACTTTTCAGGAAGCCAAACACATGATCAAACGAACGGTTCTCCATCATCAAAACAACCAGATGCTCGATTTTTTTCGCCATGAGGCATTCCTCCCGTCATCTGTTCGACGGCCAACCCGACGCTACCGCGTTGCGGTACTGACCCGATTCCCTCAAGGTACGGTGCTTGGATCCGGGTCCAGTACCGCAACGCGGTAGCGTCGGGTCTTAGCCAGTCGACCTCTTATTGATAGATGTCATTTACACGTACTTTTGTTTCGAGGATTCTCTGACACGCGCAAAAAGCAAAAGATGCCACGCTTTAACTCGTGGCATCTTTTCGAATCAGTCACTCTTGTAGTGAGTTGCTAATTCGCCTTTTTTCCGTTCACGACGATCATCTGTGCCGGGAATTTCATCTGGTTATCAGGAAAGAATTGTCGCACCGCTTGCTCGACTTCACGGGCAACTTCGGCCCGCTCATCGCCCGAAAGCTTTGCTAGTTTTGTCCTTAGGGTATCGGACGTTTGCGAGCGCATGCCCCAAAACTCACGAGGTGAGATCGGCGCTGCGATATCGAAACTGATCACGTGTTCCATGACGTCAACAGCCCCGGATTGTTCCATCACCCTGGCGAGTTTGCCGTGTTCGGCAAATCGAAAAGCATTTGGCGCGTCTGTGTCAGCCGGAGGTGAGGCGATATGTTGATCCATGATGCCGCTGACAATGTAACAAAATGGATTGATGTCACTCTTATGCCAGACTGCCAGAGCAAGATTGCCACCCGGTTTAGCAACGCGAAGCATCTCGCGTATTCCGGCGTGTGGATCGGGAAAGAACATCACGCCGAGACGACAGACAACGGCGTCGAATGAGTCATCTGGAAACGGCAGTGAGTCGGCGGAGCATTGGCGAAATTGAACGTTCTTGATTCCGCGCTGCTCCGCTTCACGCTGCGCGGCTTCAACCATCTCGAGTACAGCATCGGTGCAGGTCACCGAGCCGGTTGGACCAACTACTCCCGCGATTGTCAGTGAAGGCTCACCCGCACCACCTGCTACGTCGAGTACTGATTGTCCTTCGCCGATCACTGCGTGCTTGATCAGGGCCTCAGTAAGAGGCGCGAACATAATTCGTATCGTCGCGCTATGTTTGGCCCAGTACTTCGCAGTCTCGCGCCACTCGACTAGAACGTTGTTAACAGCATTTGCGGAATTGGTGCTCACAGAAAGAGTTTTGAAGCTAGGTTGCTACCGGAAATGGCTGATAATAAATGTAAACTTAATTCTTCGGCAACTGACCTGATGCAGACTGGCTCTGTGCGATCTTTTTTCGTCGCAGCAAATTCCGCCAACAAACAGCAAAATACGCCAACCAGCCTAAGTTGACATTCAGATTGTTAGGGATAGTGTCTAGCAGCATCGCGGCTTACTTTAATCTGCTCAGATCCTAAACCCCCGGCACTTCGGGTCAACGCTTTGCACCGGTTTCGCCTTTAATTAAGACGCAAGCCTCGAATTAAGACGCAAGCCTCGTTCTACGTTTCATTTCACGCTTTACCACCTCTTCAGTGAATCTTTTCTAAGGTTCACAATCCATTCCCTTGGCTCGATCACTCCTGCCAAGCATCGCCCAAAAAGGAGAGTCCTATGGTGTTTATCTCAAAAAGAAACAGAAGATGGGAAAGAGAAAAACAACAAGCCCTCAACAATAGACTTGAGTTAGTAAAAGAGGGCTTCACTCGGCGCACCCTCATGAAAATGGGATTAATGAGCGGCGCTGGAGTTCTGTTTCCCAAGGTCGGGTTAACCCATCCCTCGGTCCAATATCATGATCACGGCAGCGGGTGCGATTTCGGTAACAGCCCAATGCCGGCTCAGGTCTTTGTCGATCCGATGCCGATTCCTCCCGAGCTGCCGGCGCGTCCGTTGACTGATCCCGGATTGCAGTTTGGCGCTCCGCCGCAGATATGCCCCAACAATGCCCCCAATCCCAACAACAACAATCTTCCATTTGAGGGACGGGGCCAATTCAACGGTCTTGTAAGACCAGGCTCGGACTGTTTTCAGTTTTTCACGCAGTATCCGGTACAGAAGTATTATGTGCAACGCATTAGAGCCAATAACAACTTCAGGATCTGTTCCGATACAAACATTCCGGCGCAGTTGATTTGGGGATTCAATCTGGGCGGCACGCTCGCGAGTGATGTCGCGACATTTCCCGGACCAACTATCGTCAGCCGCTACCAAGAACCATGGCTCATTCGCCGCTTCAATGAACTACCCACACAAAGTCAAAACGGCGGTTTCGGAGTGCCAGAAATGAGCACTCACCTCCATAACTTCCACTCCGCTCCGGAAAGCGATGGTGGTCCATGTCGCTGGTTTTTCCGCGGACAGTATTTTGATTATTACTTCACCGCACAGCAGGCTGGGTTTGCCTCTACTCATCCACCTAACGGTGACATCAACGAATCGCTGAGCACGATGTGGTACCACGATCATCGCATCGACCACACCGCCGAAAACACTTACAAAGGGCTCGAGGGCTTCCACCTCATCTTCAACCAGTTCGATACAGGAAACGAAACCACAGGCTTCCGACTGCCGAGCTATCCGCAGTTTGATATTCCGATCATCCTCAACGACAAACTGCTCGATCCCGACACCGGGAAGATCTGTTTCGATACCTTTGACTTCAAGGGACTGCTCGGCGACATTCAGTTGGCAAATGGAATCATTCAACCGTTCCTCAATGTGAATAAACGGCGATATCGCTTCCGCGTGTTGAATGGCGGGCCTTCACGTTTCTACGAACTATTCCTTACCGATCCGCTTTCTCCCGGCACGGTAATTCCGTTCTGGGTGATCGCCAATGACGGCAACCTTCTGCCGAAGCCAAAACAGGTCACCAGCTTCCGCATCAGCGTTGCGGAGCGCTACGACATCATCATCGACTTCAATCAGGTCAAGAACCTGATAGGCACTCACACCAACGTTCGCCTCGAGAACCGAATGATCCAGAATGATGGACAAGGTCCAACCTGTGACGTGGCGTATCCAGGGCAAGGCACTTATTGTGTCGAGTTCCGCATCGGCGCCGCAGTGGCCGACAACAGCGTGGACCCGGCCACTCAGCCATCGTTCTACACGCTCCCATCAGTCATCGCTCCGCGCATCACGCGCCACTTTGAATTCGATCGCGACAACGGTCAGTGGGTTATTAACCAACGGTTCGCGGACTGCAATGAGCTTCGCTTCACTGTGACGCAGAACACGGCCGAAAACTGGGTACTGACAAATCCGCGCGATGATTGGCAGCACCCGATTCATATACATCTGGAAGAGCACCAGATCCTGAGCCGTGTAGATAATAACGGGCGCTATGACAGTCGCAGCGGTGACAGCCGCACGCGTGACCGGAGCGGCGCCAATTGTCCGTGGCCTGGGGGAGGTGCTGGTATCAGCACGACGCGCCCCGGCGTTCCTAACGTGGAGGTATCACGTAAAGACGTGACTACACTTCAATTCGATGAGGACGCCACAATCTTCTTCCGCTTCCGCGACTTCCGGGGAGACTGGCCCATGCACTGCCATAACACGGTTCACGAAGATCACGCCATGATGCTGCTGTTCCAAGTGCAACCTAACGTGATTGATAACACCTACGAACCATAAACAGCCGCCAAATGGCGAAGCAATCGAAAGGAGCAAATAGTTATGCCAAAAATTACAAGAAGAAAATGGCTGGCGGCTGCTGGAACCACTACGGCCGTAGTTGGGGCCGGCGCTTTGACTGGCGCGATTCCTGTGCTGGGCCAGGAGGCAACACCTAAAAGCAAGCAACACTACGACTACAAGAACAGCTCACCACGCGTGCTTTTACAGCGTCGCCACCTTCCTAACGTTGAACTAATCACGCAGGATGGAAAGAAGGTCCGTTTCTACGACGATCTCGTCAAGGACAAACGCGTGGTGATCCAGTTTATGTTCGCACGCTGCAAGGATATCTGCCCGGTGATTACCCACCACTTGGTTGAGGTTAAGGAAATGTTGAATGGCCGCGTCGGTAAGGACATTTTCTTTTACTCGATCACGCTGAGTCCCGAGGAAGACTCTCCTCGGGACCTGAAAGCTTTTGCCAGGAAGCACGGAACAGGTCCAGGCTGGACGTTTCTGACCGGAAAGCCGGAAGACATTCTGAATTTGCGGAAGTCGCTTGGCTTCTTCTACAAGAATCCTAAAGAAGACGCCGACAGAAACAACCATTCGGGAATGATCATGATCGGCACTGAACCACTAATGCGCTGGGCGCATTGTCCGGGAGGATCAAAACCCGAATGGATCGCTACTGTTATCCGTACGGAGATGGAGGCGCCGCTCCAGGGAACGGTGGACGGCGTAACTCAAGCAGATGTCGCTTTTCGGGCGAAGGAACCCGTTAATGGCATGAACCCGTCCGGTTCTGGTCACGTTCATAAGTAGAACTGTAGAGTGGTCAGCTAAAGACGCTAAACAAGGGGAGCCTGTATTAAGCTCCCCTTGTTAGGTTAAGCTCGATTCCAATCCATCACGCCGCCGAGTAAACCACTAATCTCCTCGCGAATAAAAGCCTTCACGCCCTCACGTCCAGTCAAAAGCAGCCAAACTGGTCCATCATCAGGCTCGACTTCGATAGAGAAATGCAGGAATGGGCAACAGAGTTTCTCAAGCGAAACGAACTCAGCCATCTTCACCAGCAGATCCGGTCCAGTCGCCAAGCGAAAGCCGTAGCCGTGTGGCAGTTCGCGGACCTCCTGGATTTGTGAAAAGAGCTCGCGACTGTTAGCAAGATGCGATTGCCTCTGGTCCGGCAGCAGCGCGCTCATATCACAACTCAATGGTGATTGCAGACGATTGTCCGAAACAAACTGTCTGAGCCGATCGTGGATCTCGTCGCGCACTCGGCGAAAGACGGCGAGTCGGGCAGGCTCGTCGCCTTCTGCGGCTGCCGGATCGTCAAAGCTCCAATGAATGCGGCTGGTCCCGCCGGGAAATATAGGACACTGTTCATTTGCGTTGTCACACACGGTAATGACGTAATCGAACTCGCGTCCCACAAAATCGTCAACAGATTTCGAGTGTTGCTGTGAGATATCGATGCCGATCTCGCGCATCGCTTCGATCGCCTCTGGTCTGACGCTTGTTGGTGCCACGCCGGCACTGGCGCCGTCGAAACGATCTCCGGCGATGTGTCGCAACAGACCTTCCGCCATCTGGCTTCTGGCTGAATTACCTGTGCAGAGAAACAACACGCGTTTGCGCTCACTCATGTTCACTTCTCACTTCTAAAGATTCCGTTCGATTCAACCAGCTGAATAAAATCGTGGCCGCTCCAGCACCGGCGATTTGGGCAACGATGAACGCCGGTGTGTCTAACGGCCTGATCCCGGCAAACGTATCAGTGACGGATCGTGCCAGCGTTACAGCCGGATTCGCAAACGACGTCGAAGCCGTAAACCAGTAAGCCGCCGTAATGTAGGCTGCCACCGCAAACGCCACCGTCGATCTAAATCGCGCGCAACCCCAAATCACCGCTAACAGACCAAAGCTCGCGACAAATTCGCTGAACAGTTGTGCGTTTCCATTTCGCGCGTGCCGTGAAGCAAAAAACAGCGGCAATCCAAACATCAGGTGCGCAACGCCCACTCCAGCAAAAGCGCCGGCGATCTGCACGAGCACGTACGCAGGCACTTCACGCCACAAAACAACTCGCTGCCAGGCATGCGCAATAGTGATCGCCGGGTTGAAATACGCGCCCGATATTGGACCAAATGTGAGAATAAGCACAACGAGAGCACCACCGGTCGCAATCGAGTTTGCCAATAGCGCAATCGCAACGTTGCCGGCCGCCAGCCGTTCGCCCATGATTCCTGAGCCTACGATGGCGGTCAGCAGCATTGCAGTACCAACTGCTTCAGCAACAAGGCGCTTGAGAAGTGGTTGACTCACGCACGACTCCTATCGGTGCAGTGCCACAGCACGATGCCGATGCAACAGCGGCAGTTGCGGGTTCCTCTTCAACCACTTTGGTGCCACACTCGCAGGGCGCCGTTTCCGCCAGATTGTCTTCCAGAACAACAAACACTTCCCATTCGTTGCCGTCGGGATCTCTTACCCACGTCTTGTCCTGCAAAGCGTAGCAACAACTGGTTTGCATCTCGTCGCGTGTGAGCAGTCCGGCTTCGACCCACTTTTCGCGCATCGCGAGCACGTCGTCAGTTGACGCTACCTGAATTCCGAGGTGTGACAACGCTCCGCGATCTGCAAACCTGTATTCATTAAGCGTCAGATTCAACGGCGGATTCTGCACGTCAAACTTTGCGTATCCCGTTCTGACTTTGCCTGGTTCAATACCCAACATCTTCCTGTAAAACTCGATACTCCGCTCCACGTTGTGAACATTCAGCGCCAGATGCGCCTTTAGAGCCTGTACTTGTTTCTCGCTGGTCATCGTCTCTCTCCTTCTATCGGGCAAATACCACATTCGCCTAAGCAAATATGTGCCACAGTATCAGGTAAGCCCAGACATATGTCAAGGCATATATTCAATCTCGTGCTAAAATAACCGGCATGAGCAGGAAATCTAAGGAATTCGACAAGGAATTCTTCTTTCGCGCACTGGCGGACCGTACTCGTCTGCGGTTACTTAACCTCATTAGAGGCGACGAAGTGTGTGTTTGCTTCTTCGTCGAGATCCTCAAAACCAATCAACCAAAGATCAGCCGGCACCTGGCATACCTGCGACGAGCGGGGATCGTTGGAGCACGAAGAGAGGGACAGTGGATTCATTACCGCGTGGTTGAACCCAGCGATCCTGATGCAGCTCGAGTATTGAAGGATGTGATGTCGTGGCTGGCGAATGATAAGGAGATGCAACACGATCGCGAGCGTCTGGAGAAAGTGTGTTGTGCGCCACAACTTCCTATCAGTATTCAAGGCGCGCCGCGTCCACTCAACCTCGCAACTCGGTAAACAAAAACTTAACCAAGCCAGCCGTTGCGGAAACCGGCGCGGCGGAGACCCTCTATAATAAAAGGACAGCGGCGCATCAGTCGCCAGATCAAACCTGAACGGTAGTTTTCGATCATCATCACGATCGGTCCCTGGTCCAAGCCGTAGTATCCGTCCGACACCCAACCTTTGCGTTTGCCTGAAGTGAACGTCGAGTTGTAACTGCACTTGAATCCGTACTTGTTCGTTATCTCCGGATAATCTTTGTTGAGACGATTCAAAGACGGCAGCACGACTTCCGGAGCAAACGGTAAAGACGCAACGACGGCCCACGGCGCCAGTGTGCCGTCGTCCGGACCGTACGGAATCGACCGCGCTTTGTAGTCGAAAAAAGCAATCCTTCTGCCGTTGATGCGTCGTACGGCTGGGCCTGGACCATCACTGGCCGTGATACCCCAGCGAAATCGATCGTAACCGTTAAACTTTTTCGGATTGTGCATGGTATAAGCCTGCTGCGCGTAGATAGCGCGTCGACTGTTTTCGAAATAGTTGATGGCCTTGCCACGCATGTATTCATCCTGAATGCCGCGAAAGTCGATCCAGATGTGTGAGAGGTGATGAATGAAAAGTGGTCCAGCGTATACAAACTCGTGGCCGTAGAGCTTTTTCCATTTGTAAGTTCTGGTCCAGGCATTGTAGCTCTCCGCGGGCAGAGGAAATGTCGGCGAGGCAAGACCAAGAACGTAAAGGATCAAAGCCTCGTTATAGCCGGTCCAACGATATCTGATGAATCCTCTCTCCGGTTTCCAACCATGCGAAACCGTCAGCGCGCCGTTCTGCGCCCAATGCCAGTCGGCGCGTTTGTAAAGAGTCTCAGCCAGCGCCCTGATTTCGCGTTCATCGTTTGTGTCACGATTGAAATAGCGAGCGGCTGTGAGTCCTCCGGCAATAACATACGTTGTATCGATGGTAGAGATCTCCGACTTCCATGCGCGCCGGCCAGTCTTCATGTCGAGAAAGTGATAGTAGAAGCCTTTGTAACCCGTGGCGTCAGGTTGTTTGCCTTGCGGAGCGTCATGAAAGAACCGGAGAGTCGTCAAGGTACGCTTCACGGCCTCGGCTCTGGTCATGTACTTCCGTTCAACTCCGATCGGATAGGCAGTCAACGCAAAGCCGACGACGGCAATCGAAGCGGGCGATCCGTGGCGCGTACTATCAGGAACGAGACCATTCTCGAGATTCACTTCGTCCGAGAAGTACTTAAACGTGTCGCGTTCTATGCGCGCGAGTTCTTCATCTGATAAGGATGGTTCCAGTACTTTCATCTCGGTTTGAAGTCTATGGTAATTGCGGCAACGGCGTGTGCCGGCAAATTTGCTTTTAGAAACACTGAGCCGTTGTGAAAACTTATCGGCTGCGTCTCGGTGACGAGTTGGGACGCTTCTTCCAACTGATCGACTTGCTCGCGAGTCAAGTACTCCGGTTGGCCCAGCTCCAACCACAGTCGCTTAGGATTTGCATGTTCTTCGTCGATGCGTTGTATTCGCGCCGACACCGGTTCGCGTGCATTATTTAATCGCAATTCAACCTGCTCTGTTTCAATCGAGTGACCCGGCGTCGTGTGATTTGTCAACAACACAGTCACACTCGACTCTTTCTGAATCACGTTGCAATCGACAGTTTCATGCAGCCCATCGACCAGCGACAGCCTGTCGCCCAGATGATGAAGCAGCTCAAACGTGCGATAACTCGGCTTCGGAACGCCATGAAGCGTGAGCAAACCAAAGCCACCGTGAAAAGGAACGGGCGGTAAATATCGTTCTTCGAAGATGTCTGACAAAGTCCAGAAGCTGTAGCCGTCGACCAATCCGTTCGCTTCCATCAGCGTCGAGGCGACGAAAGCTGCTGCGTAAGGCTCATCGTGCAGTGGATCTCCCGGATCGGACGAAGAGTTCCATTCAGTGTAGTAAACCGGCCGGTTGCGTGCGTGGTAGCGCGTGTTCTGTGCAACCTCGCGCATAGTTCCACGCTGGGCTTTGAAGAGTTGCACTTCCGTGTCTTCATCGCGCTCGAAGCCATCGTTTGGATAATGATGCGTGCTGACAAAATCCGCGGGCACGTCGTTGCGCTCACAGAAGTCAACGAATTCTTCGATCCACTCACTTCTAGCTGTGGCGGGTCCGCCGACTTTGAACGACGCTGAAGATCGCTTGATCGCTTCGGCGGTGTGACGATAAAGACGGAAGTAGTCACGTTGAGTTCCAGCCCAGAACGCTTTCAGATTCGGTTCGTTCCACACCTCAAACAACCACTCGCCAACTTCGTCTTCACCGTAACGCTCGGCGCAGTGTGAAACGAGACGCCCGATCAAGGTGGTCCACTGTTTGTAATCTTTCGGCGGCGTGATGTTCGCTTCGTAGTTGAAGACTGTCTTGCGGCCGGAGGCGAGTGCTATCGGCATGAAGCTCAACTCGACAAATGGCCGCATGCCAATCGAGAGCAGGAAGTCGAAAATCCGATCGCAGTTGAAGAAGGAATGATGAAACCGGCCATTGTTCTCTCGGACCACCACGCCCATATCGGACAACAGTCCATGAAAGCGCACGTGACGAAAGCCCAATTCATCATGAGCTCGTTTTAACTGGTGCTGCCAATCGGCACGCAACGCCACCGGCGCGTGGTCGCTTCCGACGGTGTGTTCCCAGAAATGCGGGAGCGGAATCGTTGCTTCTGCCAGATCACAGAAGAAAGTGAGTCTACTCACAGCACCTGCCGCAATGCCCGGCGGCTGAGTTCAGCCGTCGCTCCATAGACAAGATGAGAAGCAAACGCGTAAGCATGCGTTGAAAGTGGATACGCAGTTGGCCCTTTTGAGAGTCCGAGCAGTGGCACCGTAACTTCGTCGGCGACCAGCCAGAAGACTGCTCCAAAGGGAAGACCCGCACCTGCGGTGACTTCCGGCGAAATCTCCGCAAGCGCTCCGTACAATCCGCCAGTGGCGGTACCAAAGGCATAATGGACCGCGGCGCCCGCAGGTTTCTTCTCGCTCTCCTGCAACTCATGACCAAAAACATATTCGGAGATCACTTTGGCTGTTTCAACTGTCGCGTCGTCCTGCTCGCTCATGTCCTGGCTTTGGTCGCCAGTGGATCCGTCGCTTGGTTGCATCGATTGCGCTCCGTGTGGCTTCTGAGAGTCTCCTGCGAGTTTGGTCCATGCCGCCTGAAACTGGTTCATGGTCCATGATGCAACTAAGCCGGCAGCTAGTCCAGCGACGATTCCCTTCCAAACATTTCCTTCTCTGTTTTGACAATGCATATCGGTTTTCCCCCACCTCGAGTCATACGTCGAAAGCTGTGCAACTTCGCTGCCAGAAACCTCGCGTTTGATTTGTTCGAATTTTCTTTCCGTGAGGACTTCGACACGCGCGCGGCTGTACTTCTCTAATACGGCCGTGTTTCGCAATTTGAAGAGGGTTAGCAGTGGTTTAGGCCACAGCCTTGCGGGGTCGGACCTCCTTAACGACCTGTGCTCCGATCTGATCCTCGGCAATGTCCATGTCGTACCTGGCTTGAAGGTTCAGCCAGAAATGCGGACTCTGGCTAAAGTAGCGGCCGAGCCGCAAAGCAAGCTCGGCAGTAACTGGTCGTTGGCCATTGATGACGTGACTAATCCTCATCGGCGCTACACCGATATCCTGGGCCAACCGATATTGCGACAGGCCGAGCTCTTCCAATAACTCTTTTAGATATTCACCAGGGTGTACGGGTGTAATCTGTTTTTTGGGCATAACTCCTCAATGGTAATCGACGATCTCAACTTGTTCCACATCGCCATCACGCCATACAAAGCAGATCCGCCATTGATCGTTGATGCGGATGCTGTGCTGTCCCTTGCGGTCGCCTTTCAAGACTTCAAGTCGATTTGAAGGAGGCAAGCGAAGATCGTCGAGTCTGGTGGCAGCGTCAATCGCGTTGAGCTTCATAAAAGCTCGTTGCTGAATAGTTCGGGGAAAGCGTCGAACAAACTGCCGGCGGAAAATTCGTTCGGTATCGCGGCAGCGAAACGACCGTATCACAAGCCTGATGGTAAACAAAGTGTTTACTATCAGTCAAGTTTTGCGCTTTGGCAGTTGAGAGAGGGTGATCGAAATATAGATCCTGTTGACCAATAGGATCTATATTTCTTGCGGTGCCGCAGGTTCCTCAACAGTAGCTCCGATCTTTTGTGAGCGGCGGGAGCGGAAGAAGGAGGTGCGATCCAGGACCTTCTCCTGAAACTGTTCGAGGTAAAGATAAATCACCGGAGTGATGTAAAGGGTAATAAACTGCGAAACGATTAGGCCGCCGACGACAACCAAACCAAGAGGCCGTCGTGAAGATCCGTCGGCACCATAACCCAACGCGATTGGCACGGCGCCAAACACAGCCGCCAGCGTCGTCATCAGAATCGGACGGAAGCGGTCCATACTGGCATCGTGAATCGCCTTGTCCGCCGCTTCACCGGCCTCAACTCGATGGCGCGCGAAGTCGACGATCATGATTCCGTTCTTTTTCACAATGCCCATTAACATAAACATGCCCACGAACGCGTAGAGCGACGCTTCCTGCCCAAACAAGATCAGCGTCAACAACCCACCGACGAGAGCTGTCGGCAACGTCGAGAGCACCGTCAACGGATGAACATAACTCTCGTAAAGAATCGCGAGAATCACGTACATGACAAACACAGCCAGCGCCATCAGGATCGTCAAACTCGTGACTGTGCGACTAAACGTCTGCGCCTCGCCCTGCAACTCCGCCCGCACACCGGACGGAACGATCTGCGCCGCCGTCTGCTCGATGTGGTTTGTCGCAGTGCCGAGCGCCACGCCCGGCTTGAGATTGAAGAACAGCGTCATACTGGTGAACTGGTTCAAGTGATTCACAACTTGTGGACCAAGCACCGATTTCCATGTGACCAATTCGCTGAGCGGCACGAGTCTGCGCCCGTCATCTGATTTGATGTAGAGCAGCGAGAGATCCTCTGGCTTCTCGCGCACGGTGTCTTCCATCTCCAGGATGACCTGATACTGATCTTCGGGTTTCTTGATCAGGTACAGATAGTTTTGCGAATAAGCATTGCGCAACAACGTCAGAATTCGTGCCTCGGAAACACCGTACGTCTTTGCCTGATCGCGACGAATGTCGATATTCAGGTTAGGTGTGTTGTTGTAGTAGTCCGAAGAGACAGTTAAGAAGCCGGGATATTCCCTCAACTTGGCCATCAGCTTTTGGCCCACATCGTAAACCTGACTCGGATCCGCGCCCGAGACTGTGAACGCGTACTGACCTTGCTGTTGACTAGTCACACCCGTGCTGATCTCGAGCACGGGAAACGGCCTTAGGAACGTCATGATTCCAGGGATCGAGTTGAGCTTGCTCATCATCTCGGCCGTGACTTGGGGGATAGGTTTTCGTTCTTCGGGCGGCTTGATAAACGTGAACGTGATGCCCTGATTCGAGGAAAGAAAACCGGTCGCGCCGGTCATGGTGAAATCAGTGATGACATTCGGATCCTGCTGCAACATCTGAGCGACGCGATCCTGATACTCGTGCATCTGTTTTGGCGACGAACCTTCCTGCGCGATGAACGCGCCGAAGATCACGCTGCTGTCGCCCGGCGGCAAGAAAGTTTTTGGCACGAGCATAAACAGCCAGATGGTGCCGGCCAAACAGATGGCCCAGATCACGGGCGAGACCCAACGATTACGCAAAAACCACCAGAGCGATCCGCCGTAAAAAGCCAGTATTCGTTTTTCGATACCGCCGATGACGCGTTCCATCCACGTCCTGCTCGAACCGTGGCCGCGTTCTTTCAACAATCGCGCGCACATCAGAGGCGTCAGCGTCAGCGATACCAAACCCGACGCGAGAATCGCGATAACGATCGTGATCGCAAACTCGCGGAAGATGCGTCCGACTAATCCGGTCATGAACACCAGCGGTATGAACACAGCCGCGAGTGAAATCGTCATCGACATGATCGTGAAACTGATTTCCTTCGCGCTGCTGATGGCTGCCTCAAAGGGCTTCTCACCACGCTCCATCCGCCGAACGGTGTTCTCAAGAAAAACGATCGCATCGTCAACGAGAAAACCGATCGCCAGCGTCAACGCCATCAACGAAAGGTTGTCGAGACTGTAGCCAAGACCACGCATCGCGATGAACGTGATCAGCAATGAAAGCGGCAACGCCACGACTGGAATGAGCGTGTCGGTCACGCGGCCGAGAAAAGCAAAGATCACCATCACAACCAACACGAACGCGATGATCAGCGTCGCCTGCACGTCGGCAACCGAGTGAACGATGCTTGCAGAACGATCGTAGATTGGCATGATCCTGATCGACCCCGGCAACTCCGAGCTAACCAGCGGCATAATCCCGTAGATCGACTTCGAGACTTCGACAGCATTCGCGCCGGCGCGTCGATTCACTGCCAAAATCACGGTCGCACTGGGCACAGAGTAACCACGCACCCAAAAGCGCATGTTCACGCGCTCGTCCTGGACCGAATCCTTCACCGTCGCCACATCGCGCAGGTAAATGGGCGCATTGCTCGTGCCGCCGACAATGAGATTGCCGTATTGTTCGGCGGTTTCGAGTTGACCCTGTGGCCGGAGAACTGCGGTTCGCGATGGACTGTCTAACTGGCCAGCGCCGGTGTAACTGGTCCCATTCTTAATGGCATTGTTGAGGTCGTCGATCGAGATACCGCGCGCCCACAGCGCCGATGGATTTGCTTTGATGCGAATCGCCGATTTGGTTCCGTAAACGTTCACCTGCGACACGCCCGGCAGGATGCTGATGCGCTGCCCCACGCTCGTGCTCGCGTAGTCGTACAACTGACCGGACGTGACCGAATCACTGGTCATCGCCAGATACATGATCGGCTGATCGTTGGGATTGGTCTTTGAATAAGTCGGCGGCGATGGCAGGTCTGCCGGCAGACTGCTGATCGATTGTGAAATTGCAGTCTGCACGTCGGTGGCTGCGGCGTCGATGTTCTTGTCGAGAGCAAACTGAAGCGTAAAGGTAGCCACGCCCTGCGCGCTCTGTGAAGTCACGACTTCGAGGCCGTTGATCTGCATGAACTGCCGCTCGAGCGGCGTCGCGATGTTGTTGGCGATCGTGTCAGGACTCGCGCCCGGATAACCAACCCGCACTTGGATCACGGGATAATCGACTGCGGGCAGATCGTTCACCGGAAGCTGAAAGTAACTCATCACTCCGAAAAGAATCACGGAGAGAGTCAATACCGCGGTCATGACCGGCCTGCGAATGAATGGTTCAGAGAGATTCATGACTTCGATCCACTTGCTGCTGCCGTCGCGGGCGGTTGCTCGACGACTTTGCCGCCGGGCGTAACGCCGAGTTGCCCGTTCGTCACAACCTTTTCTCCTGCGGCGACACCCTTCTCAACGACGATCAAGTCTCCTTGTCGTTGGCCCAGCGAGACGGGACGTTGCTCCGCAGTCGAGTCAGGCTTGATCACGTAGATGTATGAACCGTTGGCTGACATCTGCGGCGCCGAAGCAGGCACCAGCACTGCGCCTTCGACTCTTCCCAACAGCAGTCGAACGTTGACAAAACGCCCCGGCCAAAATCGATGATCGGGATTTGGCAGCGTCGCGCGCAGAGTTACCTGACCAGTCTCGGTTTGCACTGAATTGTCAACAAACGTCAGTCGACCGGGGATTGCATCATCGGCAGAGTCAGGAAGATGGACTTCGGCGATGAGTGTCCCGGCCCGCATCTGCTCCTGCACCGCTGAAAGACGATCCTGCGAGATCGTGAAATCGGCGTAGATCGGATCCAGTCGCTCGATCACCAGCAACGTATTCTTCGGAACGCCGCTGGTCGTGTCATTCGAGCCGCCAGGATTGACAACATTTCCAGGGTCGACGAGTCGTTGACCGGCGCGGCCGTCAATTGGCGAGTAGATGTAGCAGTAACTGAGTTGTACCTTCGCGGTATCGATTGCAGCGTTATCGACTTTGATCGTCTCCTCGGCGCTGCGCACTGCGGCGGCTGCGGCTTCGGAGGTGGCTTTGAGTGAGTTGTAATCAGCACGCAGTTGCTCGTATTGCTCGCGCGGCACGACGCCCTGCTCGACCAGCGTGCTATAGCGCTGGACTTGTGCGAGTCCCCATTTCTCGCGTGCAACCTCACGCGCATGGTTGGCCTCAGCCTGTTTTTGCGCCGCAATATCTCTGGCGAGATTGGCCTGTGCCTGTTTGAGATTCGCGTCAAAAGGTCGCGGGTCGATCGTGAAAAGTAGTTGGCCCTTTTTGACGTTTGCGCCGTCAGTGAAATGAATCTTATCGATGCGGCCCGAGACTTGTGGCTGAATCGCAACGGTTTCACGCGATACGATCTTGCCGAGCGCGTCCATGTAAGTTGAAACGTCTTGAGACACTGCGGTGCTGACGACCACTGGGGCAGGTGGCCGGGCAAAGTTCTGCTGGGCCTTGTTTACACAAGCGGAGAGAGCGGCGCAGAGTCCACTCATTGCCAGGAGAATTGCCACACGACAAGACAAGCTCTGCTTGGATTTCATAGAGTTACTTCCTTAGCGCAGAAAAGCGCCAAGCACATTGTGCCATTAGACAGCGATAATACTAAATGGACTGCCCAGAACGAGTGTTAAGTGCAGGTAAAAATTTGTTAAGAATTGTGAACAGGGCCGCGGATTTGCGCGGATAAACGCGGATCAGATCCGTGTTCATCCGCGGTCATCTGCGGCTCAATGTCAAATCTTATCCAGCAAGTCGATCAGGTGGGTTTCGTTCTCGCCGACGATAACAACTTTGTCGGCAAAATCAGGATTCGCGGCAAAGAACGCTTTGAGACTGTGCTTCTTTGGTGACCAGTTTGGTCTCACTTTAGCTTTCGGATTTTTCTTCTTCCGCGTTTTCTCTTTCCCTTGTTCTTTTTCCCACGTCTTCTTGCGCTCAACGTCGATCTCTTCGATCGGATAAGTCAGGTGAATGGTGAAATCCTCTTCACCACGTTCGTCGAGTAACATTTCCAACGTCTCACATTCCGGATTCCCATGCTCGCCGTTGCCGGAAAAGACGTAATGGTCGGCAGTGACGCGCCGGAAGAAAATCGGATCCATATTCCTATCGCTGCCGTGATGCGGCACTTTGAGAATATCGACGTGCATCGTGCTCTCGTCGTCATCCTTTAAAAGGCCGGCCAGCTCGAGTCCGTCCAGAATCTTGTCGCCGCGCGCGTCGCCGGTCAGCAAGATACGTTTCTTACCGACCTCCGCGAGCACCACCAGACTCGATAGGTTAGCAACTGAGGTGTCGGTAAACGCAGCGAGTGCAGCCTCAGTCTTCTCGCCTTTCTGTTGTTTTTCGAGAAAAGTATCGTGTGCTTTTTGCAGTTTCACCACTTCATCGTTCATTGGCCCAACTATGGTGAACTTGAGCCCCTTTCCCAGGTCGACCTTTTTGCTCTTTTTCGTTGCCACGACCAGCTTGCCGCCAAACTCCGGATTGATGCGCAGGCTGAGTCCTTTCGTGTCGTCGCGCAACCGAAATCCCTGACTGACACTGGCCAGCACTTTAGCCGTGTCAGGATCGAGTCCATCGACGTCTGCTTCACCGGAAAGCGACGCGGCACCAAACTGCGCTGTCACTGCCGCCGTCAACTCTTTTGGAGTGTTGCCAATGATGTCGTCGAACGTGTTGTGCCAGACTCCTTTTATTTTCACCGGCAGCGGTTGCTTCGTGGCCTTTGCCTCCAGCAATTCTTTGGTCAACTCGAGCACGCCGTTGATGTGATCGTCGTCAATGTGGCTGACCATCAAGAAGTCAACGGGCAGCGAAGCATCTGGACCAAGCTTGCGAGCCTTTCGTATCTGTGCGAGGCGCGGCTTCAGTTGCGGCTTGTAAACGTTTGATGGCCCGCCGTCGATCAAGGCTAGTCCCGGATCGTCTTTCGTGCCGTAGTGAAGAATGAGACAGTCGCCTTTGCGCGCGCGCCGTACGTCGAGTGTGAAAAACATGAGATGCTCCTTTAGATGCTTTGAAATGCTCGCAGCACGTCGAGCATGCCGTGCCCCTGGAAACTTCGTTCACGTCCGAGATCCGTCGCACTCTCGCAGAGAATGCTTTTGATCCGGCGCGGTTCGCCAATGAGCTCGTCATAACGCGCCATCAGCATGGCTGCTGCACCACTCACATGTGGTGCTGCCATGCTTGTTCCATCGAGTTCTCCCCACCCGTTGTCCGGTAAACACGATTCGATTCTCTCGCCCGGTGCAACCAGATCCGGCTTCAAACGTCCATCACCAGTTGGACCACGACTTGAGAAGAAACTAACGCCATAGGTGTGTGGTCGATAGCGGTGAGTTGCGCCAACAGTGATAACGCCGTCAGCATTGCCGGGATCGGTGACACTGAAAGCGGTGTAACCTTCGTAAGAACCATCTTTCGTTTCAAAGCGTTGATAACCAAGATTACCTGCCGCCGCCACGACGACCACACCGCTTTCAACCAATCGTTCACACTCATTACAGATCGGCGTGCGGCCACATGCGAAGTTGCGCACGTCGTGCGGAATCGACAAGCTGAGGTTCGCGCCGTGAATGCTCAAATACGTGTTGCGGTCATTTAAATACCGCAGGTATTGCAGTGCCGCGATGATCGCGAATTCAGTGTCATGTAACGACTTCGCGAGCACACGAAAATCATAGAACCTGATATCCGGGCACATGCCGTCGTAGAAACTCGAATTGACTGGTCCTTCCGGTGTTTCGCGTCGCGAATACGCGCCGATAATGCCTGCGACGTGCGTACCATGACCGCTGCGAGGTGGTGTTGCAGGATCGATCGAGATGAACCTTTCTACGAGTTCCCAGTGAATAGGTCGATCGTTCTCAGCGTCGTGGGCCAACTCTTGCAAAATCTTCGTCGCTTCCCTCGCGCTGAGATCCTTTTCACGTCCCTCGCGTAACTCCGCGAGCCGGGTTTTAAAAACATCAGTGGTGGCATCGAGGTTGTCGAGACTGACGATCTTGCGAATGTTGCTGAAGTCGAACGCTTTGACGATACGACTCTGGCCGTCTCGATCTTTGAACACCGGATGCGTGCCGTCCATACCGGAATCGATAACAGCCCATGTGATCTTGTCGCACTTCACATTAAACAAGGTTCGGGCTGCATCGCCCTTGACCGAAGGCACGGAGCGGTCGAGTGCAGGCATGGCCTTTCGATTCAGCGAAACTTGCCAGATGTGCGGCTCGTCGTCGCCGTCAGTCATCTCGTTATTGAGTATGGGATTGAACACGCTACCGAGTAGTGAGACGATCTGGTCGGGTTTAGTGAGCTTAACGAGTGCGTCGCCGGCGCCGAGTGATGTTTTTTGCTTATTCTTCGGTTGATGCGCGGCCCATAAAATCACGCCAGCCAAACTAATGTACCGATCGAGTGACGTGAACTCTGCGAAGGCTTCAGCCGCCTCTGTCTGCGCGTCTTCGTTCTTCGCCTTTGCCCATTTGATTACAGCCTGGAGCCTCTTCCTCAGACGATCGCCCCCGACATACTCTCTCAAACCAGCCTGAATCTTGCGGTCATTCCACCACTGCGTCATCGGAACGATCACGCGAAGCAGCTCGTCAAAAAAGAGGCGCGCCGCGACGAGTCCTTGTAGGTATGCAATCTGCGGCTCCTGTCCCTTGGCGCGCTTCACGTCCAGCTTTCTAATGCGATTGGCAATGAGTACGGCGACCGGGCCAGCGGGACGCGTCTTGTGCGGCGTGATCAATAGATCGATCGCATCGGCGGGCTTAACTGCATAAGCGATCCAAACATCGCCGAGCACTGGAGAATCTTGTAACTGTCGCCGATCGTTTGAAGGACCAAGCAGAACCAACTCGACAAGGGCACGGGAAGAAACAGTCATAACAACCTCTTAGGAAACGTGAAGACAATCGATGGCGCGGGTTATTAAATGACAGGATTGCCAGAATTGACAAGGGCCACAAAGAGGCACAAAAGCTCGTTAAACTTGTGAATTCTGTAATCCGGTCTTTAATGCGGCGCTAAAGGACGCACTGCGACGGCGTGAGACGGGAACTTTTACTCCGCTTTCAAGCACGGCAATCAACGCACCCGCGCGCGTGCGCATGAGTTGTCGCACACCGTCGAGACGGACAAGTGCGCGGCGATGGGCGCGTATGAAGCCATGCTTTTGTACACGTTGCTCCAACAGTTGCAACGACTCGCGAAGAAAATAGCTGCGTGTGCCGACCCACAATTGACTGTAGTTCCCGGCGGCTTCGATCCAATCGATCTCGTTCAAGTGCAATACGGTTGCGCCGCGTGAAGTCGTCACCACGATCGTCTCCCCACGCCGAGATCCCGACTGTAAGCGTCGAAGCAAACGCTTCATCGTGGTTGCAAAACGCTCCTCGCTTACAGGCTTCACGAGATAATCGAGCGCTTCAGTTTCAAAAGCTCGAATCGCAAATTGATCGAACGCCGTGAGAAACACAACCGCCGGCATGCGTTCGACAGTTCGTCGTCTGATTACTTCGAAACCATCAATGCCCGGCATTTGAATATCGAGAAAGATTACGTCGGGCCTCGACGTGTCGAGAGCGGCAAGTACTTCGGCGCCGTTGCGACATTCTCCTGCAACGGTAAACTCCGGAAAGCTCGCCAACAGTTGTCGTACGCCGCGACGCGCGGCCGGTTCGTCGTCGGCAATCAAAGCTTTCCACCTAACTTGTTTCATCGTTCGGCTCTGGACGCATTTCGCGATAGGTCAGCCTAAGTGTCGCGATTGTACCGCCTTCGGCACGTGGCGAGATCGTGAGCGAGGCATTGTCGCCGTAAAGCGCGCGCAAACGCTCGCGAGTGTTTTCGATTCCGTGCCCCGGCGGTATCGCGGCATTTGGATCGATGCTGATCCCATCGTTCACGACTGTGATTTCCAACACATCGCCCGCGCGCTCGGCGGTGACGAGCAACAGACCCGCATCGGGATGTTTAGCGATGCCATGCCGGATCGCATTCTCGACGAGATGTTGCAGCGCGAAGCTCGGGACAGCGGCAGACATCAGCGAGTCGGCGACTCTGAATTCCGGCCGCAGTCGATCTGAAAAGCGAGCCTGTTCGATCGCGACGTATTGTTTGACCAGTTCGAGTTCTTCGCCGAGTGTGACTTCGTTAGCGCGGTGTCGAGTGAGCGTGCGCCGCAGCACCTCGCTCAAGTGTTCGATAATGCGTACCGCGCCACGTTGATCGTTGTCACGAACGAGCACCGCGATCGTGTTGAGCGTGTTGAAGAGAAAGTGAGGATTGAGTTGCGCTTGCAGTGCCGCGAAGCGCGCGCTTGAAAGTTGGTCGGAGAGTCGCGCCACTTGCACTTCGCGTTCTCGTGCCTCGATGAAATAGCGAGTGGCGTGTTCGATACCAACCATACAAAGATAAACTGCGACGCCAAACGGCAGCGTGATGAAGATCCAACTGAGCCACTCAATACCCACTCGAGCCCAGAACTGCGCCGAGCCGCCCTGTATTAGATTCGGAGCGAAGATTCGGATTAACAGTATTCGCAACACCTGGCCGCAAGTGGCCCAAGCGACGCAAAACAATAACGAGAACAAAAGATGAAGCAAGGCACGGCGCGCGAGATGCGGTCGCGTCAGTGGCCAGCGTTTTGAAATAGCGAACACGCCGGGCGTGAGAAACGCGTAGAGAAACCAGTCGCCGCCTTCGAAAATCAGTTCACGCGCGGTTGCGGGTTCCCAACCTTGCAGAGGCGCCTGTGCGATTCGATTGATGACGGCGAAGACGGCGGGCAGGATCCAGGCTGCCGAGACTATCATCCATGGACGCAGAGTTGGCAGTCGCATTGCGACACAGTATCGCTGGTCCAGTCAGGCCGCAATACCGTTCACGTCACGAGAGAAGCCGCTCGCGTATTTGTTGTTGTCGTCGCGAGAGGGGGCACATAGGATGGACCACAAAGAGGCACACAAGAAGCAAAAGAGGCACAAAGATATGTTTTGGAAAGTTTTGGTAGTTGGAATCATGGTGGGCATCGCTTTCGTGGTGCGAGCGGATGAACCGGAGCGCAAAGAGGATGCGGCTGCGATTCGTGCGCACATCGAAAGCATCTTTCAAGCTTTCATCGATGGTGACCAGGACAAGATCTTCGCGACACATTCCGAAGACTGGCGCGGTTTCCTCGAAGGCTCGCGTGCGCCGATAAAAGGCATCGACGAGTACATGAGGGCCAATGGCATCGAGTGGCCGCGACCAGCCAATGCGCCGAAATCGACGCCTTACCTTCCCGCCGGCACGACATACAAGGTCAGCGATTTCGACGTGCACTTTTATGGTCCGGAGTTGGCCGTCGCATCTTTCTTCGGCGAGTTTCAACGCAAAGACGGTAACGCTACGATCACGTTGCGGCGTTTCCGCATCATGGACGTTTACGGCAAGCGCAAAGGAAGTTGGATTCAGGTGGCATCACACACCGTGATCGATCCCGATTGGCGTGCCGAGCAGATGTCGCAACCAAGGACGATCACGCCGCAGATTCGCGACCGAATACTGGCCGCGCGCGAAGCTGTTTGGCGCGCATGGTTCACAAACGATCGCGCGCAGCTCGAGAAGCTGATTCCCGAAGAAGCGATTGCCATCGATAGTGGAGGAGAAAACTGGTCCAACAAAGCAGCGATCCTGGCCCAGGCAAAAAGTTTCGCCGACAGCGGTGGGAAGCTGGTGAGACTGGAATTCCCGAAAACTGAAATTCAGGTCTACGGGAACACGATCATTCTCTACACGACTTACATTTACGAGACGGAGATTAATGGTAAGCGAACTACATCGAGCGGACGCGGAACGGAGATGTTCGTCAGGCGCGGTGACGAACTCATCAACGTAGGTTGGCATTTGGACCAGAAGTGAGCCGCGGATTTACGCGGATGAACGCGGATCACTTTACCGTGATTTCAAGTGGCGCGTTTAGTCGCTCGACAAAGTCGTCAACATACTTTCTCCACGCTTCGGCGGTCGTGATTTTACCGGCGCGGTCCCACGCGAAGCCGGCCCAATAGGTAACAGGCGTGTTAATGCCCGGCTTCATGACCACAAGATGATTTAGCTTGTCCTCAACTACTTTATCGGCTGCGCGCGGATCGACAACGACGGCCAATCCCTGCATGCCGAGGTTCTTCTCCATCGGCTCCCAGATCGTTAACCAACCGCGCGCGGCGTTGAAGTGCTTTTCTTCTTCTTTTACTTTCTTCAGCCCGACAGCGGGGGCTAGCGACTCGCCGTTCCCCTGCATTTGATAAGAAACGCGAAAACGATTCAACTGGCTTCCCGCGTCGAGTGAGACGCGCAAAACCTCCGATACCTTCACGCCATTCACGTCGAATGGCTCATAGACCAATTCAAACAGCACGCGAATTGGCCCATTCGACAGCACTCGTGAATCGACGAAGTTTGTCGGGACGTAGAGCTGTTCGTTACTCCAGATTCCGTTGCCGCCACAGCCGCGTGTTGGACCAGCAGAATAAGCATCGACACCTTCACCCATATCGGCGTGGTAGTTGTCGACCATGTACCACTCGTTGATGACCAGTCTTTCGGTGCGCTTGGACCAGATATCGATCGAGCTGCTGGTGAGTGGCTCGCCTTTCCAGGTGATTAAGGCTTTGCCGTAAGTCCGATGTGCGACGCGATCGTTTTCCCACGCGAAGTCGTCAAAACGCTCACGCACGAAGCGGCCGTAAGCGCGAAAGTCTTCTTTCGTGTATTCACGCTTCTTTCCCGCTGTTACTGTAAAAGTCTTCGTTTCGTTTGGTGCGAAGTCAGCCTGGAAGATCAGCAGATCCGGTTTGTGATACTCGTCGTAGTCGGTATCGACGGCCTGGCACAGAATCTCTTTGCCGGAACTGTCGCGCACGTGCAGCTTCATCAGATCTTTCTCAGCGAGCGGAGCAAGATCCGCAGCGCTTATTTCGATTGTCTCATTCTGTCGTGGAACTTTGAGTTTATTTACCGCGCTGACGGTCAACTGATTTTGCGAAGCGGCGGGTGCCTGAAAACGATCTGTAACAAATGGGGCAATCAGTACCAGAACCAAAAGTAGACTAAGCTTCATCCAAGAGCGCTCCTCAGAGATTCAAAAATCCGATGGCCAGAAAATATAATCCAAGATCGTAAAGCCCAAGTGTATCCAAGCTATTCGCAGGCGTCTCTGAAACATTGCTGCTGAGCCCGATCGACAGATCAGACATGAGCCACAAAGAGCTGCCAAGAAAGATCGGAACGTAAGATGTGGATGCTATCACGTTAGCAATTATGAGTATGCCGAAATAAGAGACCTCGAGTATGCGCTGTGTTCCCTTGAGCTTCGGTAACACCCAGCGCAGAATGAAAATAGCTATCACGATGTTGGTTAAGGACAGTGGCCAAAGCACGCGACCCGGCAGTGGTCGTTGGTAATTGACGATCGAGAAGCAGACGAGGGCGGCGGCAAAGGCGATCGCGCCGGCGTTGAAAGCCCATGAGACTTTCTCTTCCGGAAGATCTAACAGGATGTCGCCGGCTGCGCAGAAAGCAAACCCGAGCGAGACGAGCTGTTGATCCAAATAGCACGAGAGTCCGCACAAAAACAGCGCCGGGCCGGCCTTAATTACAGCTCGGGCCCAAACCGGTAACCACCGCAATGATGTAGTCTTCGTGAGTTGAGTGAAAACCGCGAGGAGGACCAGCGCAAAGAAAAGCAGAGTCCAGGCGAGTGAATTACCGAGCAAGAAATTGAATTTCATGGCTGTGGGGACGGAATCATTCTGTCAGAACGCGCCGGACGATATTATCGTTTCACACATAAAGTCAAGGATATCTCTGTGCAAGCTCTGTGTTCTCTGTGTTAAGAAAAACCACAGAGACACAGAGAGCACAGAGGATGCACAAAGAGTAACAAGACCATGCAAAAACTAGATCATGATTTTCGTGACGCCCTAAACGTCGCTTTCGACAGTGCCGTTTCGCATCTCGAGCACCTCGACGAATCGTCGGTTGCCGCAACTCTCAGCGTCGCCGCATTGAGAAAACAGCTCGACAAACCGCTCGCTCAAACAGGACTGCCGCCGCAACAAGTGATCGAAGAGTTAGCGCGCGACGTTAAGGGTGGACTGTTGGGTTCCGCCGGCGGCAGGTTTTTTGGTTGGGTGATTGGCGGCGCACTGCCCGCAGCAGTCGCAGCAGATTGGCTCACCTCCGCCTGGCAGCAGAATGCGGGACTTTATGCCTGTTCACCGGCCGCTGCTATCGTCGAAGAAACGGTAGGCAGATGGTTGAAAGAGATTCTCGGCTTGCCGTCGCAAGCCAGTTTCGCTCTGGTGACCGGTTGCCAGATGGCCCATGTGACCTGTCTGGCCGCCGCGCGTCACGCGTTGCTCAAAAAATACGACTGGAACGTCGAGACTCAGGGACTCTACGGCGCGCCACCAATTCGCATACTCTCGAGCACCGAACGCCACGGATCGTTTGAGCGCGCCGCGCGTTTGCTTGGATTTGGAACAGCCCACATACGACTGCTCGAAACTGACGATCACGGTAGGTTACTTCCAGACGCGCTCGAAAATGAGTTGCGAAATCAGCCGGAGGGTCCAACGCTTCTGCTGCTGCAAGCGGGCGACGTGAACATCGGGGCATACGACCCGTTCGAAACGTTGATTCCCATCGCGAAACGTTACGATGCGTGGGTACATGTTGACGGTGCGTTTGGGTTATGGGCAAATGCGAGTCCACAGTTGCGTCATTTGCTGAAAGGAGTTGAGGATGCAGATTCATGGGCCACCGACGGCCACAAATGGCTCAACGTTCCTTTCGATTCGGGTTTCGCTTTTGTGGCCGATGCGGAAGCGCATCGCGCATCGCTTTCGCAGCGCGAGGTCTATCTCACACACGCTGCCGACGCGCGCGATCAGATGGACTGGAATCCAGAATGGTCGCGTCGTGCGCGTGCGTTTCCCGCGTATGCAGCCTTGCGACAACTCGGTCGCGACGGAGTTGCCGAGCTGATCGAACGATGCTGCCGCAATGCTTACGCGATCGTCACCGGCATCGGCGAACTCGCCGGCGCTGAAGTGCTTTGGACACCAACGATCAATCAAGGCTTGGTTCGCTTTCTGGATCAGCGACCCGGCGCGACGCAGGAAGATCACGATCGTCGTACAGATGAAGTCATCGCCGAAATACTAAAGACTGGTGAGGCATTCTTTGGCGGTACAACCTGGCGCGGACGCCGCGCAATGCGCGTGAGCGTGTGCAACTGGCAAACGTCGGACGAAGACGTTCAGCGTGTGATACGCGCGGTGGCGAGCGTCTTGGACAGGATTCACAGGAAGTGACAGGATTTACATGTAAATCCTGTCACTCGAGTGGTTCGAAGATCGTTAACGAAGACTCAGCTTCGAGACTGTATTTTGACCGTGCGTCACCCACATACTCGTCCCATCAAACAGGAATGCCGCGATGCCTGGTGCATAGCTGAGATTCGAGACTGTAGCGCCGTCGCTGGCTCGCAGTTTAGTAATCTTGTCGAACGCATTGGCGACCCAGATATTTACGCCGTCAAAGCCGAGTGCAGTCGGTGTAAATCCAACTGGAGACGTCCTGACAATCGCGCCATCGCTCGGCCTCAGTCTGGTGACACTATTGGTGCCGGCATTCGAAATCCAGATATTCACTCCATCGAAGAGGATATCGATTGGCCCTTGTCCAACTGGAAAAGTTCCCAGCACTGTGCCGGTACTGGCGTCCAACTTGCTGACGTTATTGCTGAAAGCGTTAAGCACCCACATGTTCGTCCCGTCGAATTGTTAAGCACGTTCGTTTCTCCTCGAGAGATTTTTGACTACGTCGTTCCCACTCTTAGTGGCGAGTAACACCAAAACGTCACGCGCTATGGACCAAAATAAAAGGCAGGCAACACGTGCCTGCCTACTTGAAAAAACAGTCTGCGATTCTGAACAGCCGGCCTCTCTTAGAAATCGATGCTGCCGACTATAGTGAGTTCGTAAGCTCCGGTTAACAAGTTCTGTTCGACAACGTAGGAAGTGATGCCGCTGGCGTTCGTGAAACGACCGGTGCCGCCGACAAACCGAAAGTGACCGATACCGATACCAGTCGTAAGATCGGACGACCCGTCTTCGACGATGATGTTCAGCTTGTCGCCATTGGCTGCTGTAAGCGTAGCCTGACCCGATGGATAAGCAATGGTCGGATTGTTCGGATCGGGCGTGAAAACAACTCTGCCGGTGTTGGTGTACGCGCCGAGATGAGTTGCAGTGCCGGACCCGGTGACATCGGCGACCGCGTTGCCGTTACTGTCGATCGTGAAAGTCGCAATGCCCCTTCCATTCGCCGCAAACGCGCGTTCGGCTGCCGCTACTGCCACGGTTCCGACGAACAAAGCCAAAGTAACTGCGAGAACTTTGATACTGATAAACCGCTTCATTATTTTCCTCCTTCAAACTAAGAGCAAGTAATTTTGCATTCTCGTCTTAGAGTGGCGACGATCCACAAAACATCACACTTTCTTGTGTTTGCTTGTGCCTCTTTGTGGCTACTTTTGCTTCGGGTGACATTCGACGCACTGAAACATCGAGATGTCGCCGAGGTTGATCGGATGCCGGAAGGGTTGGTTTGCTTTGTGGCAGGTTTCGCACTTGCGATCGGCGAGGCCGCCGAGATCGACAGGATGTTGGAAATTAACAGTAGCGGGAATTGTTGATGGACTTGCAGAGTCGGACAAAACTGTGTGACAGATGTTGCAGTCGTTTCGAATCACTCTGCCGGTGTTGCTGACGTGCTCACCATCATGACAACGAAAACAGCCAGAGGAATAGAGATGCCCGATGTTGCTCGGATGAGTTTCCCAATTGGTCTTCATTTCCGGGAAGAAGTAGGTCCTGAAGATCCGCTGTGTTTCGCCAATCGCTCCCTTAATTGGTTCTGATTTCTCCGCATAGAGTGAGCTGTAGTTGCTGCGATAAAAACCGTCGAGATGATCGGTAATCCCCTTCATCGCTTCGGCTTCGGTAGCGTACGGCTTGTTCAAGGCCTCGACTGCTTGTCTCTTGAGATAAGGTAACGACGGATCGAGCCGTGCCGCTGCAAACGACTGGTCCACGGCTACGTCAGGCGGCAGGTAGGTATGCGCCGGACGGTTGTGACAGTCGATACAATCCATACGCCGCTTCTCGGCTGTGGCGATCTGTTCGGCACTGAGCGGGCGACCGCGATCGTAATACTCAGTCACGTTGCCATTTCGATCTTTAACGCGGATCCAGGGAATGACCTGTCGCTGCTTGTCCCTCGCGATAAAAATGATTTCGTTTGCGAGGTTCATGTGCCAGTGAATGCCCGCCACCGGACCAGTCGCAGGATCACCACCGCCGACATTTATCAGCATGCGCGTTTGCCGCAACGTGTTTTGTTCGTCGTAGGCGTAGTGATTAAAAGTCTTAAGCTCAGCGCCGTGGAACTTCGATGGCCAATGACACTGTTCACAAGTCTGATTGGCCGGACGCATGTTGCGAACGGGTGTCTCGATTGGGCGTGAATAATTGTTCATCACCAACGAGACAAGCTGGCGCGCGCCCGACAGTTTCGAACGGGCATACGATTCGGCTCCATGGCCCACGTGACAATCAACACATCGAATTCGGGCGTGTGACATCGCGGCGAATGCGACAGCTTCAGGCTTCATCACCGAATGACAGGTTTGCCCACAAAATTCTACCGACTCCGTGTATTCATACGCGCGATAACTTCCGAACGCACTCGCAAACACGAATATGAAACAGAGCGCCAGAATCGTTAACGCCAGACGGCGTTGTCGTGGCTCGTTAAAATCGACTTTAGGATACGGTGGAATTTCTGAAGTTGGTGAGCGGCGACGCCTTCGCCGCTCAATTAACATTCCCACGACCATTACCAGCAGACCAAAGGCGAGGAACGCAGGAAGAATGATGTAGGTGACAATGCCGAGGTAAGGGTTATCGTTTGTTTGCGTCAGCTCGATGAAGAAGAGCAACAGAATGCTTACCACCGCGGCGATGACTATCACCGCGCCGGCGAAGCTGATGTAGTTTCGGAAGAGCGTCGGGGAGCGCTTTTCTTCGGCCAAACTAACCTCTTACTGAGACGATCGCAGTTGCTTCATGTAGTCGAGAAGTGCTTTTGCTTGATCGGGGGTCACACCCTTTTCTCCATACGCCGGCATGTTAGGTGGCTTCTCCGGTTTCTTACCTTTGAGTATTGCTTCGAGGTATTGCTCGTCGGTCAAAGACGCGTCAAACCTCTTCTCTGCTTTCGGTCCGTGACACGCGACGCACTTGGTTTTGTAATAAGCTGCGGGGTCGGATGGTTGTGCTTCACCTTGCGCCAGTGCCGCACCCAAAAACAGCGCGCTTGAAAAGAAAACTGCCGTCATCGCTATCGTTATGATCTTTATTCGACTCATCATGCCTCCACTGCGGTAAATCCGCTCTGCGAAGCACGGGTGCAACGCTCATGCCTCCTGAGATTCCAAGGAAAGAGGCCCATTTGCCTGTTTCGTGACGCGAGCCTTTGCCCAGACCTGCGAATCTTTCCACACATCTGATGCGTGCTTTTTTCGTCTTTTTGTGCCTCTTCGTGGCTAAAAGTGCCAGGCCGAACCTTTGTGGCACCGTTTGCACTCCGAAAAATCGTCACCACCAAACGTGCGCTGCCCGTTGTGGCAACTGGCGCAACTAAACGCACGAGCGGGCGCGTGATGATTTAAGGGCAGCGGCGCCGACACCTGTCGGCCCTGCGGCAATCCAGCCCTCACTTTGTGACACTCAATGCACGTCAACTTCTCCGACGCATCATGACTCGCATGACTGAAACCAACGCGGTAAGCGGCCGCTTGCTCTGAAGTGCGAACCAGACGTCCGAGCTGATGACAGGTGCTGCACGATGAGATGTCGCGTCCACTGGCCCGCGCATTCGGTGTGTGACAGCTATAACAAGTAACGTGTGCGTTCAATCGCGATGGAATCGAGAGCCTAACGCCAACGCGGTTTCGTCGATGACAAGTGGAACAGCCCGCACCCTCCGCTGCGTGTGTTGCGTGATCGAATCTGACATTGAAACTTCGCAAAGGCGGAAACGCTTTCACTTCTCCCGTCTGAGCGTTTGTATGACAGATCGTGCAAATCTCACTCTGTTTGTTCGCAAACTGCTGTTCGTGACAACCGGTGCAAGGCGCGTGTGCAGCTTTGCCCGGCAACGTCGGTTGCGCTGAGTTATTTTCGCGGCGATGACAAAGTAAACACGGTAGCCGCGCGTGATTGCGATCGTCGTGCTTGAATTGTGAGTAGTCGGTAAGTGAGCCTGCGTGAGCAAAGGCTCTTCGGTAGCTAACGACAACCGGCGGTTTCGGAATTGCATCAACGTGACTGGCCGGTATCGGGCGTGTGCCGAACACGATATGACACTTGGTGCAGACGAATTTAGCGTCCTTATTTCTCTGATCGATTTCGTAGTTGAGAATGCCACCTTCGTCTGTCGTTGCGGTGACGTGACAACCTTCGGCGCCGCCACATGATTTAACCGAAACCTTCTGCCTGACATTCACCGCAGTCGTTGCGCTCACTTGATGACATTGCGTGCACTTCAAATCGCCGTGCGTTTCATGTCGAAATGCGCCCGCTGAGACGCGACTGCGCCAGGCGGTCAGAGTCCACCAATCTTTGCTCCCGATCGTTCTCGCCAACTCTTCATCGAAATCCTCGATTCGGGTTTCTGAGACTGGCACCTTGTGACACGCATCACAGTTTTGCGGCAGCGGCGCCAACTCGCTTTCCTGATTGTGACAGGTGAAACATCCGGCGTGCGTTAATGGTCGAGTTTTGAAAGTCCCCTTCTTCAACCAGAACCCTTCACCAATATTCTTAGGCGGTTTGGTGACGAATTGGTCGTCCGACTTGTCCTGCGGTTGGTATGTTTTATGACAGTCCGTACAACTCGCATCTGTGTGCTTGTCATGTGGAAAAGCGACACGGAAGTCAGAGACGAAGGTCGAACCCCTCACGATGGAAAGAAAAGCCTCACCAAGACTCGGAAACGCATAACGCGAAGTATCGATTGGCGTTGCTTTCATGTGGCAGTTCGAACAGATCTTCGGCACCGGTCGCTCGCGTGCGAAGAACTGTTGCCGGTGACAACCGAGACACGCCTGATGCTCCGGAAACTCTGTCACGTCCGGAAACGCATCGTCACGTTTTCGTACCTGTTTCCAGTTCTTCGATGGAAACGTATGACACGTATTACAAGCCAGATGATGTTGCTCGGTGCGATGGGAGAATTGCGAATAATCGATCCAATTTTTGCCGGAGGCCCGCCTGCGAGTTTGAGCTGACGCCGATACTGCCACAGCCGCAACGCAACAGACCACTAGCCACGTGGCTCCGTTTCGCACCCAGTTAGTCGGCCGCAACGCCATATCCGAGCTTATTCACGACGACCCAAGTAAATGCGCAGCGAAGTGTAAGGCAAATGCGCGTGATAGTTCTGCGGCCGTGGACCTACGATCGTGCTCTCGTTGTAGTTGTAATACTGGTAGCCAACGTTCCAATCGAGCCGTTGGTGCAACTTGACCGCCAACCGCGCTTCTGGCGATTGAAAACTCATCGGATACGATGCGATCAACGTTCCCGGATTTCCAGTGGGATCGGCGACGCGATTCCCCTGCCCGTTGTCCCTGTTAATTCGATAAGCCGTGAACAACGTCAAGCGTGGAGCAACACGGGCTACCGACTCGATGAAGAAGAAGTTGTTCCTCACGTAGTACAGACTGTTTCCGAACGGATGCTGAACGCTGTTGAAGAAATAGTCGACTATCGCCTTGCTGTTTATCCAATGGTAGTTGTAGCCAGTGCTAACGGAGAACCTCGAAGTTGCGGTCCAATCAAGTGACGACGTAAAGATTCGCGATTTCACGTTCACACCAAAATCTTCCAGCGAGACTCCCGCGATTTCCGAAGGGTTGGAATTGTCTTTCGTGATCACTGCAAGATTGAAAGCGACGTTAGAAGTAGGTTTATAACGACTCTTAAACCGTACGTTGGTGTAGTTGTAGTTTCCGATACGGGTGAAGACGTTGTCGGCAGTGCCGTGCTCCGCGTCGAAGTACAACGTCCACTCGCTCAGCGGCCGTGCCTTAAAGCCGCCCAGTATGGCGTGAGTATTGTTATGCTCGGCGTCGCTTTCGGGCACCAGTGGGGTCGGAGCATTTGCGCCGAGATTGAATCCGCTAATCGCTTCTTCCACGCGTCGCCGCGCGTAGCGATAGCCGAGATGGACTGAGTAGCGCGGATTAAACTGATAATCACCTTCAATCGTGTTTTGGATCTTGCGGTAGTCTGTGTTTGTGTTGACGTTGCGATTACCGATCGCGATCGTGTCAGTTCTGGTGCCGCGCGTGACGGAGAAGAAATCGTCGAAAAGTGCGGCGCCGTTGATTTCAAATGTTTCGACTCTAAACGTATTTGAGATCCGAAACTTGTCCGTCGCCATGAACGTGAGACCCAGGTCTCCCAGCCAACTCGGTCGATCGGTGTCGCCGGCGAGATTGTACCGGCCCAGGTTGAGAATATTCGGAGTTGCCGCCGGCGGGCTGGGAGGAAAACCTGTTATTCGCGGGTTCCAGTTTCGCCCGGTGAAACTCTCGACGAAAGCATAGTTTTGCTTGGCCTTGCTGTAGATAATTCGGCCGGTGATGTCGAGTTTTTTGGCGACGAGCGTTTGCAAGCTCAGACGCGTGTAGTTAACGCTGCCGCGTGCCGGCTCGTTGCGATCGAAGCTGGTTAAGCTTGCTGCCGTTGGATTCAGGTTTATTCCCGGAGTAACTCCGAGATCGATCACGCTGTCATCGCGAAAGCGCCGAAAGCCTTGCAAAAAGGAGAAGTTGAGTGGTCCAAGCCTGCCGTCTGCGCCGACTCGGAAATCGTTAGCGCGAGACCTGACTTGCGAGAGAAAGTTGAATTCGTTTCCGCCGGCGTGATAGTTGGTGAACGCCGGGCCACTGTAACGTTCGGGTGAGTAACCGATGTTGAAGCGAATACGTTCGTTCTTCGGCAGAAGAGTCAGATCGAAGTCTCCGAGATGGATTCGCGTGTCGTAACCGTGCTCTCCAGTCGTGAGCTTAGGTGGCACATTGAAGGTTGCCGGGCTGAACACCCAGTTTGGATTCGCAAACGTATCGAGGAAGCGGAAGTATTTGAACCGTCGATAAGTCGCGTCGAAGCGATACCACTTCGGTTGCTCGACGCTCACGCGCAGGTTGCCTTGCGGATCGGCTCCCCATCCCGTTGAAGTCACGAGAAAGGTTTCAAAGAGATCGGCCTTGCCGTCTTTTGACCTCAACAAAAACGAGCTATCGAAGACGCGCGGCCCAGCCTTGTAATTTAGATCGCTTTGGTACTTGTTGAGATCGCCGTCAACTCTGAGACCACGATAACCAAATTCAAGACTCGAGATGACAGTAAAATCTCCAGCGTCTTCACCAGCCTCAACCGGAGCGTTAGAAGAGTCAGACTTTTGTGGAGACGGAGACGGCGATGGTTGCTGGGCCGCAGCCAAACCGATCGTAGCCAGCGAGGCCAGCACCAATCCGATTATGCGCAGCGAAATCATTTGCTTCCTGCTCATGGTCTAATCCTCGCTCAGTTCACAGTTCGAATAGCTAACGGAAAAACACCGGGCTGGTTCGCGAGCCGTGTATTTTGATATGACAATTCGTGCAATTCGCGTATTGCGCGTTCTGGTTATGCTGTGGGCCGGCAGGCTCGTCCGCACCAACGCCATGCGCGACGCTGTGGCAGGTCAGGCAGAGTTGCGACACCCGACTCGTGATCAATAAGCGCGGGTTCGACGAACCGTGTGGCGTATGACAAGCAATGCAACCTTCGGTCTTAACCGGCGCGTGCTCGTAAACGAAAGGTCCCTGCTTATCCGCATGACACTTGATACAGGCTGCATCCACACCGGTTGCCAGTCTCGTTTGTTTGAGCTCAAAACCGCCGTGCGGATTGTGACAATCGCTACACTTCATCGCACCTTCCAGCACCTTGTGATGGAACGGCAAATTGAACTGATGTTTGGTCTCACCATGACAACTCAGACAGAGTTGCGGTTCGCTGTTTCTGAGCAACTTTAGATCGGAAATACCGGGCTTCTGTGCGTTTGCTCGGGAGACGAACACATTCGAAGCCGCTAGTTGGCGTCCGCCTGGTTGGGAGTGGGTTGAGTGGCAATCTGTGCAACCGATGTCGTTGCGCCAGTGCTCGCCGCGACGGAAGTTGTTGTGCTCTTCCCTGCCGGCATGACAGCCCAGGCACGTTTCTGAGATTTCCTTCGACGATTTGTTCTTGAAGGAAATGATCTTTTTCGGATCGCCTTCTTCAGCGTGAGCCTTCCCTGGTCCATGACAGGACTCGCAACCAGTTACCTTCTCTTTCCAACTCGCGAGTCCGATTAGCTGAGCGTGAGAAGTATGTGAGAAAGCCTTGAACTGATCTTCGTGGCAATCTTTACAAGCCTCACTGCCGACGTAGTCTCCAGACTTGTATGTGGCGGGTTGGGTTTGATCCGGTTGGGCAGAGTGCGACGAGCTCTTGGAGCTTAGCCAACCAATCGCAGATAAGACTAAGATACAAATCAGGAGTGCTTTGATGAGTTTATACAATCTCCGGCCCTCCTTGAGTTCTTTGATTAAACTGACCTTGAGTTAGAAATGCGCTTGGGCATTCTAAGTCTTCGCAGGTTGTGGGGCTGTGACATTCGTCACATTGGCGCATGCAAATCATCCGCCTCTCCAGTTCCGGCGTCAAGACTTTTCAACGCCTTGCGATATTCTCCAATGCAGCGCGATCCCGAATCAGAATGCTATCTCCGGTGATGCGAATTATGCGGCGCTTGCTAAGACTCGCCAGCATGCGTGTCACTGTCTCTCGCGACGAGCAAATCATTTGCGCGATCTCTTCCTGCGTAAAGAGCTTGTCGATTCGCCCTCTGCCTGAGCCGTCTGCTGCCGAGCCATCACTCCATTCAATAAACAATCTGGCCAACCTGGCACCGGCTGTTTGTGGCAGCAGTAGCGACCTCGCGCGGTTTGTGAGCTCAACCAGCTCCCGGCTCAGCAATCGCGTGATCGCTCGAGTTCCTGACTGACTTTTCTCCATCAGCTCCATGAGTTGCGAACGCGCGACGAAGTCTGTGCGGCACGGTTCAATGGTCTTCACCGTTATGTTGTAGGAAGAATTGCGCAGGACGGAGTTCCATCCTAAAACATCACCGGCTTGAGCCAGCCGCAGAATCACGACTTTCCCTTCGCTCGATGAAATCGAAACGCTTGCTCTGCCCGTTCGTAGTATGTAGATCCCTCGAGCTGGTTCGCCTTCGGCAAACAACACCTTCCCGCGAGCATGCAAAGAACTCAGGCTGCTGATACTTGAGGCATGGAGCGCATGCAAAAAGGATTGAAGATCTGCTCGCACTTCATCTGTGTCCGGATGTTTAGGCTTTTCTAATTCCCAATGTTGCGCGCTCTGCATGACGAACCCCGACCAAAAAATCGGTCGACCTTGTAAGCGCAACGCTTATGCCAGCAGAGAATCGCCTAAACTCATTGATTATCGGAATTTCTCGGCGAGAACTGAGCGAAATATTGCGCACTTGGTCGATCCCTGCGAGAGTTTCCCCACAACCTGGTTAACGCCGAAGGCGTTGGCGTAGACCCCAATATTGTAACGCCGAAGGCGTTGGCTAATTGGAGCCCAAGGTCGGAGCGTAGCGACAACCTTGGGGTAGCCATGCCAGAGTTTTCAAACCCTGAAAGGGTTCGACACGTTGCACCGGCACAAACCCTTTCAGGGTTACCTAATCATTTCGTGATCTGACCCATCTATGAAGCGGTCTCCGGTGTCAAGAGATTTTTAGGCACACTCTGACCACGACGCCGCAGCGTCTGCGTTTGCTCTATTGCTGTTTTGCTCTTTGACATGAGACTGCTAATTTAA
>Ga0070706_100000312_pt1 | contig 59056 bp, 51 predicted proteins | sample KBSK5501metaG_FD_65476 | JGI IMG/M metagenome (GOLD analysis project Ga0070706, IMG submission 65476) | Corn, switchgrass and miscanthus rhizosphere microbial communities from Kellogg Biological Station, Michigan, USA - KBS K5-50-1 metaG | ecosystem: Host-associated > Plants > Roots >...
AATTAGAAAATAAGAGCAGAACGCTGAAAGCGTTCGCCAATAGCCGAACCCTTGCAGGGTTTAATAAAACTATCGACTTGTAATCCCAGGGTTGTCGCTGCGCTCCAACCCACCTAACCCTTTCAGGGTTAATAAAATCTTTCGGAATTGCTACCCAGGGTTCTCGCTATGCTCGAACCCTGGGCTGGAATTGGCGAACGCCTTCGGCGTTAACAAGGGAGTTTGCCGGCTTCGATCACAGCGATCGCCTGTTCGCGCTTAACAGTTGGAAACGCTTCGAGGAAATCCTCGAGCGATTCGCCGCCCTCCAAATAATCAATCAAGTTTTGCAAGGGCACGCGCGTACCAATGAAGACAGGCGTACCGCCCATGATCTCTGGGTCAGAGTGTACAATTCCTTTGAAATTCTCTGACTTCATCACGAAGAAAACATACGATAATCAGTTTAGGGAGGCATTGAGAAGACGCACTGAGGTTTGGTCCAGTTGGTAGATTTTGGCGGAGGGGACGGGGCCGAGGTTTAGATTCACGAGGGGGATGGCGTGATCGCTGAGGGTGGTGATGAGGGTGTCGTTGCTGAAGTAACGGCGTCCGCGTGCGATGATTATGAAGTCTCCGACGCGGAGTTGGTTCAAGGCCTCTGCGTCTGACAGGGATACGCAGACCAGATCCTGTCGCCCGAGGCGCTCGGCATAATACGTTGCCAGTGATGGACTCTCACTCGCCACGCGTGCGCCGGCTCGAGCGCGACTCGCTATCTCAGCCATCACGTCGCGCATGCTCGCGTCGTAAAACTCGTCATGCGGAAAATAGTATCCCGCCCAAGACGTGCCGCCGCCGATCGAGTTTGTAAACAGGCGAAAGTGTGGCGCAGCGTGAATCGAGTTAACTACCGATGCGGTGATCACCGCGACCGCGAGACAAGCAGGAATATAGTGTTTCAAACTCGCGGACCATTCGAAGCTCGCAATCCGATTGGCTAACCAGCGACCGGTCCACTGAATTCCGAGTGCGCTCGTAATCAGCACGGCCGGAAGCACGGTCGTGTAGTAACGAGTGAACTTGCCACCTGGAAAACAGAACGCCACTACCCACAACATCAACCAGAAGAGAATGAAATAACGTCCATCTCCGAGCTTGCGTCGAAACAACAACGGCAGGCCAATCAAGAAACTAATCACAGTCAACAGCGGAAGCTTGACGGCAGTAAATACGAGATAGAAGTAGACCGGTATGCCTCGCAGCCAGTCTTCGAAGCGTTGGGTGTAGAGCCGGTTCATGAACTCGTAACCGTCGTGACTGATGCGCTTGCCGCCCGCGAAGAGTCCCATCTGACGCCACGTCTCTGGCAACAGAATCGTCGGGCTCAACACCAAAAATACCAGGCCCATGATCGCGAAGAACGCGATGAGTCGCTTCTTCCCGAGCCGCCAACGAGTTTCGGGAAGGTTCTGAAACATCCAGTAGTAACACAGGCTGATCGCAAGCAAGTGCGGCAGGTACTTCGACGCGATCATCGCGCCGTATGAAGCAGCGGTGGCCCAGTAATATTTGTTGGGACTCTCGTCAGTGCTCTCAGCGACGCGCTGACCTCGCAACCAAAGCACGTTAGCCAACAAAAAGAAGAAGAGTAAAAACGAGTCTTCTTTTGCGATACGACTGAAGCCGATCGCACTCGGATCAAAAGCCCACAATGCGGCGCCGATCAGCGCAACTTCAACACCAAAGAGCTCACAAGCAATCAGAAAGATCAGAACCGTGCTCAATGCTCCGACGATCGCGCCCGGTAATCTCAATGCGGTCTCCGGCGCGATCTGATTTGCTGGTCGAACGGCATTCCACTTTTCTGCGAGAATGATTGCAGCGGCCTGAAAGGCCTTCATGAGCATTGGATGTTCGCCGTTGGCGCCGGTGAGTCCGTGAGCACGGTAATCAGCGACAGCGTTAAGCTTGTTGAGCTCGTCTTCGCTTAAACCTTCGGCACTTAAACCACTGACGCGAAAACCAAAGCCCGCGACCGTCAATACGAGTAGCGCGACGAATACAAGTGTGCGGCTGTTGGATAAGAGACCACGGCCGGCAAAGAGGTCAGGTCGCAAACCGGCAGTGATTATCGCTTCAGCTTGTGCGGACAAATCGGCTCCTTAGCAAAACGCGAAAGGTTATCGGAAGACGCGCGGGTGTGTCAAAAACCTCTAGCCACAAAGAGGCACAAATCCGCGAAAAAAAGAAAGCTACGGATTTTATGTCTTTTGTGCCTCTTTGTGGCTACAATCTCGTGACTCCTGATGGACCAAACAGACAATCACGCGCAACTGGCACGACGACTCGGCCTCTTCGACGCCACCATGATCGTCATGGGTGGCATCATCGGCTCCGGAATTTTCATGAATCCGTCAGTCGTCGCGCTTCAGGTTCACACGCCCTTTCTCATTCTCGGCGCGTGGATCCTCGGCGGACTATTTGCACTTGCCGCCGCATTTATCTGGGCCGAGCTCGCCGCGCTGCGACCCGACGTGGGCGGGCAGTATGCTTACCTGCGTGAAGCATTTCATCCCGGAGTCGCTTTTGTTTATGGCTGGGTCCTGTTGCTCGTGGTTCAGACCGGCGGCATGGCCGCGGTCGCTGTTACGTTCTCGCGTTACTTCGTCGAGCTGACTCACTTGCCGATCGCGTATCCCTACCTCGCCACCATCGTGCTCGCCACGCTCACATTCATCAACTGCCTCGGCGTGCGTGCAGGCAGCACCGTGCAAAGCATTCTGATGGTCTTAAAGATTGTGGCAATCGCCTCACTCGTCATCTGCGGATTCTTGTTTGCTGACAGAAGCACAAATCCGGCAAATCTTTTGGATAGACCACCATCGCTCGATCTACTGACCGCATTTGGCGCGGCGCTCGTACCCGTGATTTTTTCATACGGTGGTTGGCAAACAGCGACGTTCGTTGCCGGCGAGATCAAGGAGCCGCGCAAGAACCTGCCGCGCGGACTGATTCTCGGTGTCACTGGCGTGGTCTTGCTTTACCTGGCAGCGAACGTGGTCTATATCAGCGTTCTCGGAACGACGGGGCTTGCTTCATCAGCGGCGCCTGCGTCAGACGTCATGCGCCGAGCACTCGGAAACTTTGGTGCGCGGGCTATCGCGTGCGGCATCGCGATCTCTACCGCAGGTTTTTTGAGTCAGAGCATGTTGACTGCGCCACGCGTCTACTTCGCGATGGCCCAGGATGGTTTGTTCTTCAAGAGCGTAGGTTTGGTCCATCCGCGAACGCGCGCGCCGATCGTCGCCATCGCTCTCCAGGGACTGCTGGCGATCGTGATTGCGTTGCTCGGCACTTACGAACGAATTCTCAACTACGTCGTCTCCGTTGACGTGATTTTCTTTGGACTCACCGCGTGCTGTATCTTCGTATTTCGGAAGCGAGAGCCGGCGGACACGGGTAAGATCACGAGAGTCCCGGGACATCCGTTCACGACGCTCATATTCGTCGCGGTCTGCTGGCTGGTTGTGATTAATACCGTGTACCGTTATCCGGAGAACACGTTGATCGGAATTGGCATCATGATCGCAGGTGTTCCGGCTTATTTGTTCTGGCGACGGAGGAAAATGAATGACGTGCGCGAGTGAAGTGATAGGCTCGTCGTACATGCATTGGGCCAAGACGAGCTCGAGCGCAAAGTTCAACCTGGCGACGAGTGGTTTAGGGAATCTCAAGCTGCGCGAACTCGACGTCTCGCTCGACGACCTGGAGATCACCGACGGTGGATACGGTTATCAACCACTGATGCAGGCCATCGCGACGAGATATCGAGTCAATACAGAGTCAATAGTGACTGCGGCCGGAACAACCTTCGCCAATCACCTCGCCATGGTTGCGCTCATCAAGCCCGGTGACGAGATCTTATTCGAACAGCCGGCTTACGAACCGATGCTCGCCTTGGCCCATTATCTAGGCGCGCAGGTGAAACGTTTCTCGCGCACGTTTGAAAACGGCTTTCGCCCAGTGCCGGAAGAGATCGAGTACCTCACCAGCAGTAATACCCGCTTGATTGTCTTAACGAACCTGCATAACCCGAGCGGCGTTTTGATCGATGACTCGACGATCACACAAATCGGGGAGATCGCGCGACGAGCCGGTGCGCGTGTTTTGGTCGACGAGGTTTATATCGAGACGCTGTTTGAAGAATCGCCGCGCACGGCTTTTCATCTCGGCAACGAATTCGTTGTGACGAGTAGTTTGACGAAGGCCTTCGGACTGAGCGGGCTGCGCTGTGGCTGGATCTTTGCCGAGCCCGAACTTGCCAGGCGCATGTGGCTGCTAAACGATCTCTTCGCAGCGACGCCGGTACACGCGGGTGAGCGTTTGAGCGTCGTCGCGATGCGACAACTCGGGAAGATCGCGGATCGCGCCAAACAGTTGCTGGATCGAAACCGTCACATACTTAATGAGTTTCTCGACACGCGTGAGGATCTGGAAGTGATCAGACCGGAGTTTGGGACGGTTATGTTTCCACGGTTGCGCCGCGGCATGTCTGACGAGCTTTGTCAGTTGTTGCGAGAGAAATACGAGACGTCAGTTGTGCCGGGACGCTTCTTCGAGATGCCGGCGCATTTTCGAATGGGGATGGCGGGTGATACGGACGTCTTACAAGCTGGATTGGAGCGATTAGGGAAAGCGTTGGACGAAACCGGCCGCGGATGAACGCGGATGAACGCGGATTATTGATTTGAGGCCTTTCGGATCTCCTGGACGACCAACCAGTCGCGCACCTGTTCAGCAGCCTCGATGCCAACCGCTTCGGTCGTAATCCTGATCGGAGTGCCGGTGGGCCAATTGTCTCGCTTCAACATTGGCCCGCCAACCGCTTTGTAGTACACCTTGCCTTCAAACTTCTTCTGTCCGGTGCGTGGCTCGAAAACCAAAATGCGAACGTCAAGGTCAGGTGAGTTTAGAATCAGCGTGCCGTTTTGAAAGTCGTCAACGTCAAACTTCAACAGCACCACAATGGAATCAGTCTCGGTCTTGGCTCGCTTGGCGGCAGCGTCACGTTTGAGGTCGCCGATCGACGTGCCGGTGACGTTCTTGAAATCGATGAGTTGCTTTAGAAAACTCGCGAAGATCGCCTCTTCACTGAGTAGCCGTTTTGAAGAGGGTTGCTTTGCTACCAACAATGAGACTCGTTCTTTTAGCTCTCTGGCGCTTGTTTTTGGACTTGTTTCAGTCTCCGGCGTGGTGACCGGGGGTTGACTCGGTTTTGGAGCGCGCCTGCCTGACTGCCCGACAGTCTGGATTGCGAGCACCAGCAACAAGCTCGACGCCGCAAGGATGCCGGGGAGCATTTTCATGCGTTCTTCTCCAGCGCTCTAATCGCTTCGCAAGCGTAGTAAGTCAGTATGATGTCGGCACCGGCCCGTTTGATGCTTGTGAGTGTTTCCAACATCACGCGCTGTTCGTCAATCCAACCTCTTTGCGCAGCCGCTTTGATCAATGCGTACTCGCCCGACACGTGATACGCCGCGAGCGGAACATCAAATCGATCCCGTACCATCTTCAGCACGTCGAGATAAACCGTGGCGGGCTTGACCATCAGAATGTCCGCGCCTTCCGAGTAGTCGATCTCCGCTTCACGCATCGCCTCGCGCGCATTCGGCGGGTCCATCTGATAAGCGCGGCGGTCGCCAAACTCCGGCGCGCTCTGCGCCGCTTCACGAAATGGCCCGTAAAACCCTGATGCATATTTCACCGCGTACGACATGATCGCGGTGTTCTCAAAGCCTTCATTGTCGAGCATTTCACGAATCGCACCGACCTGACCGTCCATCATTGCCGAAGGCGCGACAACATCCGCGCCCGCTGCCGCTTGACTCAACGCCGTGCGTGCCAACAGCTCGAGTGACGGATCATTCAACACCTCGCCGCCGCGAACGACACCACAATGACCGTGCGACGTGTATTCACACAAGCAAGTGTCGGCCATGATGATCACTTCGGGCGACGTTTGACGAATCGCGCGGATGGCTCGCTGCACGATTCCATCTTCGGCGTATGCACCCGAGGCGAGTTCGTCTTTCGACTCCGGCAAACCAAAAAGAATGATGCTCTTGACGCCAAGATCGTGCGCAGTAGCAACTTCTTTTGTAACTTCGTCGATCGAAAGATTGAACACATCCGGCATCGACGAGATCTCGCGTCGCACGCCCGTGCCCGGACAGACAAACAACGGCAACACGAAATTCTCAGGCGCGAGGCGCGTCTCACGCACGAGTGAACGGAGCGCATCGTTTCTACGAAGTCTGCGGGGACGATGAATCATTTCATTTACCACCGGTGATACGCAGGATGACCAGGTTTGACGGCGACGAAGGTGCCGCGACAAGTGGCGCAAACTCTGTCGTGAGCAATCAACTCGCCCTCGACGATCGCGCGATCGTCAGTTGATTCTACAACGTGGGCAACCAGTTTAACTGGGCGATCGCTCGGCGTTGGACGCAAGAGCCTGATCGCGTACTCCGCGGTGACCGTACATGGTGGCTTATCAGCGCCGGCGCGCTTCATCAGGTGCCACGCCGCGGTCCAGTTGCAATGACAGTCGAGCAGCGTGCCGATGATACCGCCGCTCAACATCCCCTCAAACGCTTCGTATTCCTTGCTCGGCTGCCACTCCGCGACGACCTGGTCGCCGTCAGGAAAACTGCGGACGTGCAAACCCTTCGGATTCGCCGGTCCACAGCCGAAGCAGGCGAGATTGGGAGCGTACGTTTCCTGGATGCTATTCATCGCGTTTTAGCCACAAAAAAGCACAAAACGTTTTTAGCCACAAAGAAGCACAAAATCACAAGAAAAGCTTTTGTGCTTTTATGTGCCTTTTTGTGGCCTCAATCGCTGTCGCAGTTTGAAGCGCTGAATCTTACCGGTCGCCGTGTATGGCAGCTCGGGTACAAAAACGTACCGGCGTGGTTGTTTGAATCGCGGCAACGATTCAGCCGCGAGTGCCCGCAGCGACTCCTCAAATTGCGCCGAGTCGGATTCTACCTCGTGCCTCACGACAAACGCACACGCGCAGGGAAGCTGATCGGAGTCAAAGTCCTCAACCACAGCCGCGCGCGCAACGCCGGAATGCCGCAATAACACACTCTCGACCTCAACGGGCGAAACCCACTGCCCGCTCGATTTGAAACAATCGTCGCTGCGTCCCATGTGATACCAGTAACCATCACTGTCGCAGCGGTAGAGGTCGCCGGTACGAACCCAGCCGTCGACAAAAGTTCGCGCCGACGCTTCAGGATTTTCCCAGTAGTAACGCGCGGCGCTCTCGCCTTTGATCCACAGGTGACCTTCAACACCTTCGGGTGCGTGTTCTCCTCGTTCATCAAGGAGCCGCGCTTCGTAGCCGTCGAGCAACTTGCCACTGCTGCCGTAGCGCACGTCGTCTTCATGATTCGACATGAACATGTGAAGCATCTCGGTCGAACCGATTCCGTCGAGCACTTGAACGCCAAACTCTTTTTCCCATTCTTCGCCGAGATGAGCAGGTAACGCTTCGCCTGCTGAGACGCACAGACGCAAGCTCGAACAGTCGAGTCTCTTACCGCTGCGATGATGTTCGAGCAACAGGTTGTAGACGACAGGCACGCCGAAAAAGATGGTCGGCCGATGTTCCGCGAAGATACGAGCGATCACATCAGGCGAGGGCTTCTCGCTACAGAGAACAGTCGTCGCTCCGTTCAGTAATGGAAAAGTAAAACTGTTGCCGAGTCCATAGGCGAAAGGTAATCGCGACGATGAGAAGAGACGATCCGACGCCGTCACTCGGAGGACTTCACGACAGAAAGTTTGGTTTGTGTAGAAGATGTCAGCCTGGCGATGGACCGCACCTTTGGGTTCGCCAGTGCTGCCGGATGTGTAGAGGATGAATGCCGGATCGTCGGTATTCGGGGTGGGAAAATCGGGCTGGTCAGTCTCGGTAAGTTGAGACTCCTCTGCCCGCTCCACCACGACCACATTCTTCAACGACCGCAGCTTTTCCGGCGCATGTGTCAGCAACGTTTGGCAAGAGTCGGCCTCAGCTAGCGCCAGAGTCGCACCGGAGTTGTGAAGGATCGAACACTGTTCCCCCACCCGAAGCACCATGTTAATCGGAACGGCGATTGCCCCAAGCGAGCATATGGCGATGAACGCTTCAACAAACTCAGGCGAATCATGTAGCAAGAGAGCGACGCGGTCGCCGCTGCCGGCCTGCATTGACCGAATAACCTGCGCCATTTTCAGAGTTTCCGCACGCAATTCGCCATACGTAATCTCGCGCCGGCCAAACTTGATTGCCGTCGACGAGGAGTCATGCGTGAAGATGGCATCGAAAAGGTTCATTGCGCTGTCGGATGTCTGAGATAATTGAACCGCGCCTGATACTGCCGCCACGGATGATAATGCTTTGCTCCCGAGCGGCAAAATTCTTATAGACCGATGGAAATCCTGATCATCCTGTTTGTCCTGTTCGTCCTGCTGACGGTCATAACTATTGTCGGCCACTTGATATGGGTGGTGCTGGCCGCAATCTTACGTTGGCTTTTGGCTGATAACAGGACTGAGCCCCCGCCGTCAATACGATCCGATCCGCTCACAGACAAGCACAACGACCTCGTCGCGACCGAACGCCAGATCACCAGGTTCTACACCGAAGGCAAACTTACTGACGAAACTTATCGAGCGTTAATGAGACAGATACGGGCGGAACGAGACGGGTTCGCTCCACCCGCGCCGCCACCTGCCCCGGCATCTGTTCGCCAGCCAGCGCCGGAACCGAAACCCGCCCCGACCCCAGCACCAGCAGTCGTAACTGCTTCGCTCTTCGCAACCGACGACAAGATCGTAATCGAACCCACGTCAGCACCACTTGCTGTCGAAGTTGTCGCACCGCCAACACGCCCGCCACGAAGACCTTTTTCGGAAGTGCTCAACTCGTTCATGGAGGAGAGCAACATCCGTTGGGGCGAGATCATTGGCGGCCTTCTCATCATCGGTTGCTCGACCGCGCTCGTCATCAGTTTGTGGGCACAGATATCTGAGATTCCGGTGCTGAAGTTTTTGATCTTTACCACGGTCACGGCCGTTCTCTTCGGCATCGGACTCTACACCGAACATCGTTGGAAACTTCCAACAACCAGTCGCGGCATCTTGACGATTGCGACGTTGCTGGTTCCATTGAACTTTCTTGCGATCGCAGCGGTTTCGGCGAGCAACACTTCAGGCGCGCTGGTGATCGGCAGTGAGCTGGTCGCGCCCGCCATCTTTCTTTGCCTGGTTTATTTTGCTGGTCGCATCATCACGCCCGGCTGTGCCCACATCCTGTCGGCTGGTGTGCTCGGTTCGTCAATCGGTCAACTACTCGTACGACACCTCGCGACGACGGATATATCACCGGCGCTTCTGATCTTTCTCGGCGCGTTCCCGGTTGTGTGTTACGTCGTGACGGTCGCGCTCGCGCTGCGCATCGTGCTCCAGGACCGTGAGATCGACGAAAGCGAAACGACGACAGTTTTCACAGTGCTCGGAACGATGAGTTTTGCTGCTCTGCTGCCGTTTGGCTTGTTGCTTTACAGATCTGGCCCGATGGGTTTGTCGATGATGTACCTCGCGCCGCTCGTCACGTTGTGGGGCTTGCCGATGCTGGCGACGGGAACGATTCTGTGGCGTCGAATCAACAATAAAGAACTGGTTGCTTCGAGAACCACTGGCACTGCGCTCGGCATTCTCGGTGTCATGATCGCGCTGGCGGGAATGATCCTCGCGTGGCCCAACCCGGCGAGCATCGTGCCTGCGGCCTTACTCAATTTCGCGATCTTCACCGTGCTGGCTGTCGCGCTTGAGTTTCCGATCGCTCATCTGATCGCAGCGATCTGTTTCGCCCTGGCTTACGTCGTTGCGTTTCATGTGCTGGCCGGCAACATTCCGTGGATAAACCTTCGCGTGATGTCGTTGCTCGACGTGAGTATTTCGTACGCGAGCGGAGAGGCGCTCGTTGGTGCGTTTGCGCTTTTCCTGGCAGCGTCGGAATGGCTTTCGCGACGCAAGCGGGAGCGCGATAGTTACTACTATCTCGTCGCAGCTTGCTTAACGGCGGCGGTGAGTCTGACACTCGCGCGAGCTTTTGCGATCGAGATCCATAATAATTTGTGGCTCCTCTACGGTGTTTACTCGCTCGGCGCTTTCTGGATCGCCTGGCGACGAAGGTTAGTGCCGTTCACGTGGATTGGCTCCGCGTTGCTGCTCTTTTCGCTGGCCCGCATTTTCTCAATCGGGTTCTCGTTTCCGTGGCAAACGGCACTGTTCACGCACGCGACACTCTGCGCAGTGGCCGCCATTGTCAGCTCACGTTACAAAGACGGCAAAGTCTTTTCAGTACCACTCAACTACAGCGCGCTGATCTCAGTCGTTCTCGGCGTGGTCGCTCTGTTTGAGGCGAACACGTGGGAAGTTACGTGGATGCAGGCGCAGCGAGTCTACTGGATCGCCGGCATTCTGTTCTTCCTGCTCTGGCTGAATCGTCGACGAATCATTCTCAACTCGTTTCAGATCGCGCTGATCGGCGCGCTTGTGTTAACGGTCAAGGCCGCGCTGCAACAGTTCGAGTGGTATTCCTACTCGCCGCATGCATTCCTGCATCCGTCAGCGCTACAGATCTACGGCACGGTGCTCACGCTGTTCTGTCTCGCGTGGCTGGCGCTGCGACTGATCGTGAAACGAGATGAGTGGCGGCGGCTCGATTCGAGCTACTCGATCGTTCGTCTCCTGTCGTGGCTGTTGCTCGGTGCGTTCGTGCTGTTTGCGGTTTATGGATCGTTCTCAGGCATCGCACGCGAACTCGGAGCACTGGGCACTGAATATCGCGGCTTCAACATCGCGGGTTTCCCGCACCAGGAAGCACTTGCACTTGGCTCGTGGATCGTGCTCGGACTGTTGACGGTATTGATGCTGGCGAATAACCGGGAGCGACGGCAGAAAGAATATCTGTTAGGCGCAGTGACGGTGCTTTCCGCCGCGATTCCGTTGTTGGCCGGAAGATTCGAATCGCAGATGGCGACAACAGCGGCATGGCGGTGGTTCGCAGCGGTGTTTCTGTTGGGCGGATCAATCGTGCTCTGGTACCGCAAGAATCACTCGAAACAGCTTCGCCTGCTTTTGATCCTGCTTACCGTTGCACCGCTGTTGCTGTTAACAGTCTTTCCCGCAGTGCGAGCAATCACCGCGCTACCGATTCCACGGCCGATGGCTGGAATCTTCTCGTGGTTTGGCGACAGCGTTTTGTACGGAGCGCCACTCGTGCTCGTCGCGCTCGTGATGATCGGTTATGCCGTGCGGGAACGACTGCCTCAGTTCGCTATTTACGGTGGTCTCTTCATCAATGCAACCGTGACGATCTCGTTTTTGCTGGCTGTGGCTGTGGGACAGGGGTTTATGGATCGCGTCGCATTGGTGCGTTTGGGCCAACTCAATGCGATCGCTTTCGCGGTTTACGCTTATCCGTGGTTGAGTACGCGGCGGCTATGGCAACAACGACTGAGTGAGGGTGGGAAGAAACTGGCCGACGAGCTTTTTGAGTTGCAAGTCGGGCTCGCCATCGTTCTGAATGTTTTGCTGATTGTGCCGGTCGTGTTCAGACTGATCATTGAACCCGAAACTGTCGATACTGCGATAGTCGCTGCCGGGAGCTTGTTGGGCTGGCTGGCGCTGGTGACGACGCTCGTCGCCGCTGCGTGGCTGGCGCGAATACGCGAACGACTTTATTCCGCTTCGTTGCTCGCAAGCGGCTTGTTGGCTGCTAGTTGTCTGACGGCTTTCAGCGTTGCGCGGACGAGTGGATGGCTTGGGTTCAATGTGCTGACGATTTGCACGACGTTGTCAGCGTGGTTGATGTTGCTGGCTGGGGATCGCGATCAGCGGTGGCAAAGGCCTTGCCGGCAATTCGCGGCAGTTATCGGCGCGTTCGCGGCGTTTTTGAGCTGGTTGGCGGCGATTAATTCATCTCAGGACGGATGGTGGTCCGTCGGGCCGTTACTAGCGCTCAGCGCACTCGCAGCGGCTTTGAACTGGCAAACACTGCGGCGCCGCTACATCTACGCCGCCGGAATCCTTTTCAATCTCGCGGCTTCCGTCTGGTGCATTCGCATCCTGCCGATCTTTGACGACGGCTTTTTCGCCATCAACATCATCGCGGGCTGTCTTGGAGGCATCGCGTGGCTTTGGTTAGAGCTGCGGTCACGACGTTTGCGCACCAGCGAAACATCACGCAGCACGGCTTTGTCGTTTCACAACCTCGGCGCGATTGGTTGGCCCGTGCTGCTCGTGTTTTTCGTGGTGGTGAGTTTTGGAATCCCGCGAAACATGTCGCCGCTCACGACGATGCCAATGCTGCACTGGCTTGCGCTCGCGGCAACGCTGGCGTTGATGATCGCCGTGCTTTGGGACAAACACGCGAAATACGCGGTTGCCGGACTCTACCTGCTGGGGCTGCTCGCAGGGGCGATGGCGCTTTATCAACTCGATTTGCCGAACACTCGGTTGGCGTGGTCTTTCACAATCCTGTTCGCAATTTACGCGTTCTCCGCTTCCATCATTTGGCATCGGCGCGAACAAATGATCGCACTCGCGCAACGATTCGGCGTGCCGCGACGACTTGAGTCCGGAACCACCGAACTGCTGTGGCTCTCGACTTTCACCATTCTACTCACGGCGGTGGTCGTTTCCCTGGCCTATTGGATCGATCTCAGTTTCGTCGAATTCGAGTTGCGGGTATCAGCCGCTCTGGCCGTGGCCGCGCAGTTTTTGACCTTTGGTCTGTTGGCTGAAGGAGCATGGGTGCAACGCTGGCGCCGCGTGGCGCTCGCAGTTCTCATCGTTGGCATGGTGCTCTTTGGTTGGTCATGGTTGACGCCGGGTGTGAATGGGACATGGCTGAATCGCAGCGTGATTCTGATGCTCGAAGCGTTTGGTCTAACGGCGCTTTACGGTCTCATGCTCGACAAAGTAAACGCCCGATTCCCGAATTGGACCAACGCCGCGCGCTCTTGCATTCCATGGTTACTCGGAGCAGGTGTTTTAGCGCTGTTCTTCTGCCTGGGCACCGAAGTCTCGTATCAGGTCAACTACGGCGCGGTGCGCATACATCCGTTTTCACTCGTCGCAATTGGTGTGACGCTGGTTGCCGCCATCGTCATTGGTGTGCTCTTCGCGTTATCGCCGAGTCACGATCCTCTGAGTCTGCCGGAGCGCGGTCGCATGCGATACGTCTATGCGGCCGAAATCATGCTGGCGCTGCTGTTCTTGCACATCAGGCTCACGCTGCCGTGGCTGTTCACCGGTTTTATCGAACGCTACTGGCCGCTGGCCGTCATGATGATCGCTTACTTCGGTGTTGTAACGAGCGAGGCTTTGCGACGCAGGAAGTTGCTCGTGTTGGCCCAACCACTGGAACGCACGGGAGTGTTTCTTCCGTTGCTGCCCGTGCTCGGATTCTGGTTGGCTTCGTCGGAGGTCGACTTCTCGGTACTGCTGTTTGTTATCGGTGGTCTGTATGGACTGTTGTCGATTCTGCGACGATCGTTTGTCTTTGGCGTGCTGGCGGCAGTCGCGGGCAACGGCGGATTGTGGTACGTGCTCCATCGCACCCCCGATTATCAGTTTCTACAACATCCGCAGTTGTGGTTGATTCCGGTTGCGTTGTCGGTGCTGATTGCCGCTTACCTGAATGAAGACAAGATGACTGAGGATCAGATGGCGGGCGTCAGATATCTCTCGCTCGTGACGATCTACGCATCGTCGACTGCCGACATCTTCATCAACGGTGTTGCCAATTCGCCGTGGCTTCCGTTGATCCTGGGCTCGTTCTCGCTGGCCGGCATTTTCGCCGGTATCGTCTTCCGCATCCGCGGACTACTGTTGCTTGGCTCGATCTTTCTGTTGCTATCAATCATCACGATGATCTGGTACGCCTCGGCAAATCTCGGCTGGACATGGCTGTGGTATGTCGCGGGAATCGTAACCGGCGCCACCATCATCTTCATGTTCGCCCTCTTCGAAAAGAAGCGCACCGAGGTCCTGCGCGTCGTCGAGGGCCTCAAAGACTGGGAACGATAGCTAATGCTGTTATGCCTCTTCGTGGCTACTTCTCGTCGAGCTTGCGGCCGGCGTTGAGGTCGTCCCAGTTCATGATGGCGTTGAAGACCAGGAAATAGCTACCCTTCGTTTGCCCGCGCCAGAATGGGTTGGTTGAGAACAACAGCACGTGACCATTGCCCGAGGGCACGTCGATGATCGCCGGGCGCTGCGCGATCTCATCACCTCCATCCAACAATCCGGAGACAAATAGGTCGCGGCTGTCCGCATAACGCAATACCACGCGCGGACGCTGGTTTGGCGGAATCAATCCAATCGCATTGCGCCGCTGTTCGTCGTTGACCGGTGGCACTTCCCACGGCTCAACTCTTGGCGGTGGCTCAGGAAGCTCTGCCGGCGGACGTCCTTGCGGCACGTCCGGATCGTCAGGCGTCCCGCGACCGGTGGCGCGTTGTTGAGTGCGTGGTCCACGGCCACCGACGCCGTTGCTGAGGTTATAAATCGGACCATTGAAGCAATACATCGCGAGCGAATCGCCATAGCCGTAGGCGACCGGACTCGTCGCGTCAACTGTCTTGATGCGCAGTATGTCGCCGATAGCTCGCAGGCGCTGCGATCTGCTGGCGGAGACTCCCTGCGTGAAACCGTAGTTCACTGCAAACTCCGACGTATCGTCCACCGTGATAAACAATCCGCCGTCCTTCACAAACTTCTGCAAGTTTTGCAAACCACTCCAACCGAGCCCAGGCCGCATGTCGTCAGTTTCGTCGATGCCACCAAGATTCGGCGTCAGCTCAGTCTTCTTCCACGGCAATGGATTTCCGTACATCGGCATGCCGTTGATGATCGCAAGCGCGTTACGACCGACTGGAGCAAACAGGATCACGTCGTATTTGCTCTTGAGGTTCGGTTCGCGCGAAACATCCTGCGTGCTGATGTACGCGAACGGCACGCTCAATTGATCCAGCCCGATGCGATACCAGCCCTCGTCCTGAGTGCCGAGCCACGTATGCATCATCGCGATGCGCGCGGCTCTCACCGGATGGGTCTTCACCGACGGAGCATCGGCAACGGCATACACCTGAATGCCGAGCTCGTTCGCGACTCGACGCAAATCCTCGGCGGAAGCTTTGCGAATGATGAACGAACCACGGTTGAACTTGCGACCCGCAGCCTCGAAAGGCTCCTCAGCCGCGTCCATTTCAACGTCTTTCAAACGATAACGCAGCGTGACGAGTGCGTTGTCGGCGTTGTGATTGATCAGGTAGACAGAACCACTGCTCGAGATACCACCCGGCGAACGCACGTCACCAGTAACACGTTCCATCGGCGCTTGCAGCACCTTCACGTCGACAACGCGCGCCACCTCGACGTTCGCGAGCTCGCCCATGGTCCATGCGGTATCGTCGTAGATGTCAGTCTGCGGATCGTTTGGCGCCCAATATTGATAGTCGAGCAGCGCGTCGGCGATGCGACTGTAAGGCTGGTCCATGCGCACGATATAGCTGCCCGCGGGAAAGGTACGCTCGTCGGTTTTCGGCGCCGGCGTTGGAGAAGCCGACGGAGAAGGTGACGGACGCGCCGCACTACTACCTGAGCCGGATTTCTTTTTGAGTGCGACAGTAAATGGCGCCGTTGCTCTACTAATCTCAACTCCCTGCGCCTGAAGTGTTCTGAGCAGTTCAGCCTGATTGGCGGGACGGGGATCGTCGCCCGGAAGAACGTACGCAGCGGGGCCTTCATTCTTCGGCTTATCAACGGAGCGTTTGCTCTTGATGTAGAAGTTTTTGAGAAACAGTTTGCTGTTGTTACCGAAATACTGGAGCGAGGTCAGCAGCGCCGTTTGCTCGTAGTTATTGTTGTTTCGCTGCGACCATTTTGCTTTCGGCAGTGGAGGATTTTGGCGATACCACGTGCGTTGATACTCACTCGGCGACAGCGTTCGCTCCAGTGTGTCAGCGCCGCCGTTACCAAAAGTCTCGTACAATCGACTGATGCCATTGTGAGTCGCGGCGATAAACATCAAGTAACCCGGCGACCAAGTGTCGAAGTTGCCGTGCGCAAACACGCCCGGCATCCCGAACTTCGTCATCTCCGACACGTTGTTCCAGCCGATCATCTGCCATTCGTCAGTTAGAATCGGATCGACCCACGCGTTGTACGGACCATCGCCGATCGTATTGTCGTAAAGATATGGAACTGATTCGTGCAGATCGTGCAGCACTTGCGGCTTCCACGCCAGATAGGTATTCATCACGTTGCGCGTGAGTTTCAACGACAGACCAATGGCGTCGCGATTGTTGTCGTGCGCGACGTAGTGACCCCAATAAACGAGTGGCGGCCAGTTCTGGTTCGGATGGGCCAGGTGCCAGTTGTAAACGTCGACCATGCGATTGCGGCCGTCGACTTCGACAACCGGCGTGATCAGCGTTAGAACGTTGTCACGAATAAATTTCACATAGGGACTGTTGTCCACCACCAGACGGTAAGCCAGTTCCATTAGCGCGGTCGGCGATCCGGTTTCGGGCGAGTGAATGGTGCCGGTGATGTAGTAAACAGGAAATGACGCGGCGACGAGTCGATCAGCTTCGGCTTCGTCCATGTTGATGGTTCGCGGATCGGCGAGTTTCGTGAGTCGGGCTCGATTCTCTTCGATCTTATTGATTAATTGTTCTGAGGCGACTGCCACCGCGATCATCTCGCGACCTTCTTCAGTCTTCCCGATGGAAAAAACTTTGACTCGCGGACTTGCGCGCTCGAGCATCCGCATGTACTTGTAAACGTCTTCCGCATACGGCAACTTGCCTGGTGCACCTGCCACGTCGCCGAGCACAGCTTTCGGACTCGGCACGTTCGGTGAAGCGGGCAGGTAGTCGGTCAAGGGCGAGTTGAAGTAGGGCGCGGTTGTATACTCGCGAATCTTGTTGGTGTATTCCTGATCGATTGGTTGATTCGGATCGCGGCCCGGCTTGATCTGGGCGTTGGCGATGTTTGCTAAGGTTGTCAGGGAGAGAACGAAAAGAAGGAGCGACCGGACGGGGCGCGAATGGGTCATATGATTTTTTCCTCGGCAGGCTTTTAGCACAGATTACACGGATTTTGAAATCCGTGAAATCTGTGTAATCTGTGGAAGCGCATGTCAGATCAAACCAAGAAAGCTCAGGTTGCGGGTGGAGTGCCGGCCATAATCGCGACGCTGAAAACTGTCTCAAACGAGATGGGACTCGTCCGCGGTGTGCGCACGCTGTTGCATGTCAATCAAACAGGCGGCGTGGATTGTCCGGGCTGCGCGTGGCCGGAACCCGATCGCGAACGTTCGCATTTCGAGTTCTGCGAGAACGGCGCGAAACACGTCGCTGACGAAGCGACAACCAAACGCGTTACGCCGGAGTTCTTCAAACAGTGGAGCGTTGCTGATCTCGCGCAGCAGTCCGATCAATGGCTCGGCGCTCAAGGACGACTTACTCATCCAATGCTGCTCCATCGCGGCGCGACTCACTACGAACCAATTGAGTGGGATGATGCATTCGAGCTGCTCGCGGCCGAGCTCAACTCGCTCAACTATCCGGACCAGGCGATCTTTTACACTTCCGGCCGGACCAGCAACGAGGCCGCGTTTCTTTACCAACTTTTCGTGCGACAGTTTGGCACGAACAATCTGCCTGACTGTTCAAACATGTGCCACGAGTCGAGCGGCACAGCACTGAATGAAACGATCGGCGTCGGCAAGGGAACAGTCACACTCGAAGACTTCGACGCGGCCGAGGCGATCTTTGTAATCGGACAGAATCCCGGGACGAATCATCCGCGCATGTTGACCGCGCTCGAGCGCGCAAAACGAAACGGCTGCAAGTTGGTCCACATCAATCCGCTGCCGGAAGTCGGAATGACGCGTTTCAAACACCCGCAGCACGTGCTCGGCTTGTTCGGCTCAGGAACGAAGCTGGCTGATCTTTTTCTTCAGGTGCGAATCAACGGCGACGTGGCGCTGCTCAAAGGGATCATGAAAGCCGTGCTCGCGCGTGAAGAGCAGCAGCCGGGGCAAGTTCTCGATCATGATTTCATCGCGCGTTACACCAGTGGCTTTGAAGAATTCGCCGCTGCTTTGCGAAACGTCGCGTGGAGCGAGATCGTCGAGCAGAGCGGCGTCGCGCAAGCAGAGCTCGAACAGGCAGCGCAGATCTTCGTCGAGTCAGAGCGCACGATTTTCTGTTGGGCCATGGGACTGACGCAACACCGCAACGCAGTCTCAAACATTCAGGAGATCGTGAACCTGACGCTCTTGCGTGGTCAGATCGGCAAACCCGGCGCGGGATTGTGTCCAGTGCGTGGGCACAGCAACGTGCAGGGCGATCGCACCGTCGGCATTTGGGAACGTCCCACTGCCGCGTTTTTAGACAAACTCGGTGCTGAGTTTGGCTTCGAGCCACCGCGAAACCACGGCTTCGATACCGTCAAAGCAATACAGGCGATGCATGATGGACATGCGAAGGTTTTCTTCGCACTGGGTGGTAACTTTCTGTCTGCAACTCCCGATACAGAGTTTACTGCGGCAGCCTTGCGTCGCTGCCGCCTGACTGCGCATGTGTCGACGAAGTTGAATCGATCTCATCTGACGACCGGTGAACGTGCTTTGATCCTGCCGTGTTTGGGGCGTACCGAGATCGATGTGGAGGCAACTGGTCCACAGTTTGTCACGACTGAAAACTCGATGGGCGTGGTTCAGATTTCGCGTGGCTCACTTGCGCCCGCATCGTCGGAGTTGATGAGTGAACCACGAATCGTGGCGCGGCTGGCGCGAGCCACGTTCGAGCAGCGCACGACAGTCGATTGGGAAGACCTCGCCGGTAATTACGATAAGATTCGCAACGCGATTGAACGAGTAGTGCCTGGCTTTGACGACTACAACGTGCGCGTGCGCCAGCCCGGCGGGTTCTATCTTCCAAACGCCGCGCGAGAACGCCTTTTCAAGACGCCGAGTGGCAAGGCACAATTCACTATTCACGAACTGCCGCGGCACGATCTTCGTCCAGATCAATTTCTGATGATGACAATTCGCAGTCACGATCAGTTTAATACGTCTATTTACAGCCCGAACGATCGCTATCGCGGCATCAGCAATGGGCGACAGGTCGTCTTTCTCAACGAAGATGACATTGCGGGCGCAGGTTTGCACGCGCGACAAGTCGTCGACCTGGTCAGTCACTTCGAGGGCGAAGAGCGAATTGCGCGTCGATTTGTTATCGTGCCTTACGATATTCCGCGGCGTTGTGCCGCGACTTATTTTCCTGAGGCGAATGTGCTGGTTCCGGTGCGCAGCGTTGCTGAGAAGAGCAATACGCCAGCATCGAAATCAGTTGTGATCAGCATCCGCCCTGCAATGGAGGAACAGAGTAAAGATGGCTTCTCGATCGGCAAAGAAGAAACCGGCTAAGAAACGAACTGCGGCGACAAAAAAAGCAATTGCGAAACGGTCCACCGCCAAACGCGCCGCGAAACCGGCCACAAACGCCAAACCGAAACTCTATGCCAGTCTTGTCGTGCAGTTGTTGAGTCTGCTCAAAGGCGAAAACAATTTCATCGCCAACGCCGCAAACTTCAGCGCGCTGCTTTTCAACTCGCTGCCGCACGTCAATTGGGCCGGCTTCTATTTTCTGCAAGACGACGAGCTGGTGCTTGGACCATTCCAGGGTAATCCCGCTTGTGTACGCCTTCCGATGGGTCAAGGCGTCTGCGGCGTGGCGGCGCAGCAATGCGAAACGATCATCGTGCCCAACGTGCACGAGTTTCCTGGGCACATCGCGTGCGACGTTGCTTCGAACTCAGAGATCGTCGTGCCGTTGTTTGATGGTGAACGCCTCTTGGGCGTGCTCGATCTCGACAGTCCGATCATTGGCAGGTTTGACGATCAAGACGCCGAGGGTTTGAATGAGTTAGTGACCGTGTTTGTGGCGCACGAAGAAGGGCTCGGCGTTTAACCACAAAAAGGCACAGAAAGCACCCGCCACAAAAAGGCACAAAAAGATGTTAAGTGTTAGACAGTCAAAACAGCGCGGGCATTTCGATCATGGGTGGCTCAACACGTTTCACACGTTTTCTTTCGATCAGTACTACGATCCGCGCTACATGGGTTTTCGCAGTTTACGAGTGATTAATGAAGACTTCGTGGCGCCCGGGCGTGGTTTTCCGACGCACGGGCACCGCGACATGGAGATCATCACCTACATCCTCGAAGGCGCGCTCAAGCACGAAGACAGCATGGGCAACGGCTCAGTGATTCGACCCGGCGACGTGCAACGCATGACAGCCGGAACGGGCGTGAGACATAGCGAGAAGAACGGGTCTGACAGTGAACGTGTGCACCTGCTGCAAATCTGGATCTTGCCGAATGCCGAGCACCTCAAGCCGGGGTACGATCAGAAAGCGTTCTCGGAAGAAGAGCGACGAGGACAGTTGCGACTGATTGCGTCCGGTGATGGACGCGATGGTTCGGTGCAACTGAATCAGGACGTCAGCTTGTTTGCTTCAATACTCGACGCCGATGAGGAAGTCGAGCGCGTGATGGATCCTGCGCGTTATGGATGGATTCAGGTGGCGCGCGGTTCGATCACGGTGATTGGTGAGAACGCTGAGCAGGGCGATGGTGTTGTGATCATGGGTGAATCAGAGCTGAAGATTAAGGCGCGCGAGAACGCGGAGATCCTGCTGTTTGATCTTGAATAGAGAGATAGGATTTACTCCACATCCACGACGTTGGCATGCTCTGGCGCTGCTTTCCGCTGCGGAGTTGTTGGGAATGGCGCTTTGGTTCAGCGGTTCCGCCGTCGTTCCCGCTCTCTCGCTCGAATGGAAACTCTCCCCATCGCAAATAAGCTGGATCGCCAATGCCGTTCAGCTCGGCTTTGTCGCCGGCACTCTGATCAGCGCCACACTGAACCTGCCTGACATCATTCGCACGCGTCACCTGTTCGCGATCTCTGCGTTTCTCGGCGCCGCCGTCAACACGGCCTTCGCGCTTTACGTCCACGATCCTCGCTCCGCAATTGCTCTTCGCTTTCTCACGGGAATTTGTTTAGCCGGTGTCTATCCGCCTGGCATGAAGATCATGGCGACGTGGTTTCGCGAACGACGCGGAATGGCGCTCGGTGTTCTGGTTGGTGCATTAACGATGGGCAAGGCGACGCCGTATCTCGTCAACGCGCTCGGCAGCGTAAACTGGCGGTCCAACATTCTCTTCGTCTCCTTTCTTGCGGCGGTCGGCGGGCTCATCGTCCTGTTCTTTGTCGACGATGGTCCATACGCGCTGCCGCCGGCGAAGTTTGACGTGTCGCAGATCGTGAAGGTTTTTAGTAATCGCGGCGTCAGGCTCGCAAGCTTTGGTTACTTCGGTCACATGTGGGAGCTCTACGGCATGTGGATCTGGATACCTGTAATGCTTCGCGCCAGCCTCGCGATCCAGGGCGGCGATCCCCGGCTTGCTGAGTTCGGTTCATTTCTGGTGATCGGGACGGGTGCGATTGGTTGTGTCGTCGCCGGTTTGATTGCGGATCGCGTGGGACGAACTATCGTTACGTCGTGGGCGATGGCGATCAGCGGCACTTGTTGCCTGGTGATTGGATTGCTTTACGGTGGAAATCCGCTGTTGCTGTTACTGGTGGCTGCGATTTGGGGAACGACGGTCGTGGCTGACTCGGCGCAGTTTTCTTCATGTGTAACCGAGCTCGGCGATCCGCAGTACATCGGCACTGCGTTGACGCTCCAAATGTGCATCGGATTCTTACTGACGACGATCTCGATCGAGTTGATTCCGAAAGTCGCAAGCGCGCGTGGGTGGCGTTATGCGTTCATGATTCTTGCGCCGGGACCGCTGTTTGGAGTGATCTCCATGTTGAGACTGCGCGCGTTACCCGAGGCTGTGAAGATTGCACACGGAAGACGCTAGACAGGATTTCAAGATTTACAGGATGAGCAAGATGTATTATCCTCTGCCGCATAGGTGATTCAATGAAAATTTTCCTCTGCCTCAGACTTCGGCTGAACCTGGCTTGATTCCCGGCCAAGCCGTTCCTTTTTAATCCGCTTACAACTAGACGTGTATTTCTGAGTGGACCCGTTTTTTGGGCTGTCCACCATCGAGGTCGATCATGCAACAACCAGCTATTCAAGTGCGCAATCTTCGTAAGAGTTTCCGCAAACGCAGCGGTTTTCGAAAGAAGTCAGAGCTCTGGGCGATTGACGATGTGTCGTTCAGTGTCGCTCAGGGTGAGACGTATGGACTTCTCGGACCGAACGGTTCGGGTAAGTCGAGCTTGATCCGAATTCTTTCGACGCTGCTCATCGCCGACAGTGGTTATGTAAACCTGCTCGGCTACACATTGCCCGAGCAGCAGGAAGAAGTGCGCCGGATCATCGGACGGGTGAGCGTCGACGCCGCTTTCTACAAGAAGCTCTCGGCGCGTGAAAACCTGCTCTACACCGCGCTGCTTTACGGACAGAACGCGCGTCAGGCCGAAGTGCGCGTGATGGAGATTCTCGACCAGTTGGGAATGGAAGGCACAAAGTTCTCAACTCCGCTCGAGGAGATGAGTCGCGGTATGCAGCAGAAGATCAGCATCGCCCGTGCGCTGATGCTCAATCCGCCGCTGTTGTTGCTGGACGAGCCGACAACTGGTCTCGATCCGAAAAGTCGTCGCGACGTGCAGGCGTTCTTAGAACAGCTACAGCGGCGTGAAGGGACGACGATTCTGTTGACCACGCACGATATGGCGGAAGCAGAACGACTGTGTTCGCGCATCGGTTTTCTGGCGCACGGCAAGCTCGTCGCTGAGGGAACGGCTGCAGAGTTGATGAGGCGCGCCGGTGCCGGAACGCTCGATGATGCATTCATCAAGTTAACTGGTGAAGAGCTCGTCGAAGAAGAGCCATCCACAGATTACGCAGATTGCTCTGCGTAATCTGTGGATGGATTTGGAGGTAGCGATGGAAGCAACCATCAGACAAACATGGGCCTTCCTGTTTCGCGGGTATCACATCACTCGTCGTTACATCGGTTGGGTCGTCGTCTTCAACTTTTACGCATTGGTGACTTCAGCGACGGTGGCGCTAATCGGCGTTGCGGCGAACGACTATCAACTGACGCTGACGCTCGTGGTCGGTGCATTGTTGTGGAACTATCTCTCGTGGCTCTACCAGGAGATTGCGATGTCGATCGCATACGAACGTTGGGAAGGCACACTGGAGTATACGTTCATGGCGCCGGTGTCGCGATCCGTTCACCTGCTCGGCGTCAGTCTGTTTTCACTGCTGAACAGCATTGTGACGAGCACGATCGTGCTGGTTGGTTTGATGTTGTTCACGAATCTAAACTTGCGCGGCGCTAATCTGTTTGGCGTGTTCGTGGTCCTGGCTGTGAGCACGATGGCGTTTGTCGGTCTCGGTCTGTTTGCGGCCGTGTTTCCGGTTATGAGCGCCGAGCGAGGAGCAGAAGCGACGCACATCTTTCAAGGCTCGCTTCTACTCGTTTCGGGAGTTTATTATCCGATTGAAGTCTTACCGCACTGGCTGCAGCCACTGTCGACGCTTTCGCCGGCAACGTACACACTCTCCGCTTGCCGAAAGTTGTTTGGCGTCGGAAATAGCAATTCGACGGCCGAGTATCTCGCCGGTGCGCCGTTGTCGGCAGTCACGCACGAGTTGTTGGTGCTGGCTTTGATGGGTGCAATACTGCTACCGCTTGGCCTGTTTGCGTTTGTGCGCATCGAAGCCTGGGCCAAGAAGACAGGGAAGTTGAAGAGAACAGGATGAAACGCGAAAACACCGAGGAACTCAAACTACGTCTACGCGAAATTATTCGACGGCTCAAGCGCACTTATCCCGGCGCGAAGTGTTCGTTGAATCACAGCAATCCGTTCGAGTTGTTGATTGCGACGATTCTTTCGGCGCAGTGCACGGACGACCGCGTCAACATCGTCACGGCGGATCTGTTTCGCAAGTACACGAAGCCGGAAGACTACCTGAATGTGTCGCCGCGAGAGCTGGAGAAAGACATTCAGTCGACCGGCTTCTTTCGAAACAAGACGAAGTCGATTCAGGGGACGTCGAAGGTTTTGCTGGAGGAGTATGGCGGTGAGGTTCCGCAGACGATGGACGAATTGCTCGAGCTGCCGGGGGTTGCACGTAAGACTGCGAACGTGGTGCTGGGTAACGCGTTTGGAGTGAAGGCAGGAGTCGTCGTTGACACTCACGTTACGCGGCTCTCGCACCGGCTTGGATTAACGCAAGAAAAGACTGCGGAGAAGATCGAACAGGATTTGATCAAGATCGTGCCGAAAAAAGACTGGGTGATCTTTCCGCATCTCATGATTTATCACGGCCGAAAGATCTGCAAAGCGCGGAACCCGCTCTGTGCCGAGTGTCAGATCGAAAAACAATGCCCGTCTTCGTTTCTGAAGACGGGCGTCCATCCGCCTAGTTAGGCCACGAAGAAGTACAAGAAGAGTTAGCCACAAAGAAGCACAAAAAGCACAAATCAAGTGATCTCTGGTTGTGCTTCTTGTGCCTTTTTGTGGCGGGGCTTTTTGCGGCTACAATCTGCGCACCGTGAGCTACAGATTCCCCTGGCATCGTCTCAGCGATGAACAATTGCTCGATCTGCGCATCTGCGACCTACCCATAAAAATCAAAGGGTCGTTTCTCGAACCTCACATAATACGGCTCTACAACGAGCTCAACGCGCGCGGGATTCGCTTCAAACCCCATGTTTGGCTGGCCGAAGAGTGGTTTTCGCCCGACGGCGTGCCCGGTATCGCCATTCCGTTTTATCTCGCCCACCCGCGGCTGATAAAGCTGGAACGCAAACAGATGCTGGAAGTCGAAGGCGGCACCGACACCGAATGCATGCGCATTCTGCGACACGAGGCGGGCCACGCTCTCGACACTGCCTTTCGCCTGCACTTCAAGCGCCAGCACCGCGAGCTCTTCGGCTCCTTTGCGCAACCGTATCCCGACTTCTACAAGCCAAGACCAAAGAGTCGGAAGTACGTGTTGCATCTGCCCGCCTGGTACGCACAGGCACACCCGGCGGAAGACTTCGCCGAAACTTTCGCTGTCTGGCTGACGCCACGCTCGCAATGGCGACGCCGCTATCGTGGCTGGCCCGCGTTGGGCAAACTCGAATACATCGATGAGTTGATGCGGGATCTCGCGGGTGAAAAGCCGAGGAACAGGTTGCGCACCAAAGTCGAACCGCTGTCAGCATTGCGAGGAACGTTGCGAGAACATTACCGTCGCAAACGCGAGCGTTACGACTTCGAGTGGCCCGCAGTTTACGATCGAGATCTACGTCGCATCTTCTCCGACGATCCACGACATCGACACAAACCCAGCGCCGCGAGTTTCCTTCGCAAGGTGCGCAGAGAGGTGCGACAGATCGTTGCTGATGGTACAGGCGTGCATCAGTACACGATCGATCACGTGCTGCAAAACATGATCGATCGCTGCAAAGAGTTGAAGCTTCGCGTGACAACCCCCTTTCGCGAAACGCGTCGTCGTGTCATGATAGCGCTGACTGTGCAAGTAATGAACGTGCTCCATTCGGGTTATCATCGTATAGCCGTATGACTTTTGAGCCGCGGAAGAAACTGCGCATCATCGTGCTAGTTCACGAAGACCTCGTGCCTCCCGATTCGTTGAACGGTCTTTCCGAAAAAGAAAAGCTGGAACTGAAAACTGAGTTCGACGTGACCTCGACGTTGAAGAAGATGGGCCACGAGGTCTATCCCGTCGGTCTCTACAACCAGCTCAACGTGATCGGCAACGCATTGATGGAACACAAGCCTCACATCGCGTTCAACCTGCTCGAAGAGTTTCATGGTTACCCACTTTACGATCAGCACGTCGTCAGTTATCTCGAGCTTATGAAGCAGGCCTACACGGGTTGTAACCCGCGCGGGTTGACGTTGGCCCATGACAAGGCTCTGACGAAGATGATCCTCTCGTATCACCGTTTGCTGGTGCCAAACTTCGCAGTGTTTCCGATGAATCGAAAAGTGCACCGGCCGAAGCGGTTGACGTTTCCTTTGCTGGTGAAATCGATCAGCGAGGAAGGCTCAGTCGGAATTGCGCAAGCTTCGATCGTGCATGACGACGAGAAGCTGGCGCAGCGAGTGGAGTTTATTCATCGTCAGAACAAGACTGCCGCCATCGCCGAGCAGTACATCACGGGTCGCGAGATTTACGTCGGCGTGATCGGCAATCAGAACATTCAAACTTATGCGCCCTGGGAGTTGGTGATGGAAAAGTTACCCGAAGGGGCGGAGAATATCGCGACTCAGAAAGTAAAATGGGATCCTGCGTACCAGGAAAGAGTTGGTGTTGCTACGCGGGCCGCGGACCTCACGCCGGAGCAGCACAAAACGCTCGAGCGCCTGTCGAAGCGAATCTATCGTTATCTCTTCCTGAGCGGTTATGCGCGTTTGGATTACCGCATGACTGAGGAAGGGCAGTTTTACTTACTGGAGGCGAACCCGAATCCGCAGATTGCGCTTAAGGAAGATTTTGCTGATTCAGCGGAGCATTCGGGTGTGCCTTACGATCAGTTGCTACAAAAGATCATCACCGTGGGCCTCAACTACGCGGGCCGAAACTCCTGAAACTCTATCCTCATTGTTAGTTTAAATAGTCCATACAGATGAATTCAGTTTGGGAGTTGTTGGCCCATGACACTTGCTCTTACTCTGCTTTTTACGCTGAACCTCTATCGAAACCTTCGCCACGAAGAGGCACAAGAGGCCCAATTAGCGAGATCTCTCTGGCACGCTGCATACATCATATTGACAAGAACCCGTGACTTCTTTTCGGTCGTGGGTCAATTGTCTGGGGCGTTTCGTCACGAAACAGTCACATTGCCTGTTGAAGCGGGTTTCTCCAGCCGCTAAGATGCCAAGGTCTTTTAGCGGTGCTCCACCTCACTAGAAATACTAAAAAGTCGAAATCAATAGGAGAAGGTACTTCCCCGTTTATGGAGTTACGAAAACTGTTCCCTCGTTTTGTGGTTGCCCTCCTGGCCCTCGCGGTTTGGTCCACATCGGCTTTCGCCCAAACTCGTCCACGAGTCACGACCCCGAACGGTGAGGTCAACGATATTTCGTGCTCGCCGGACGATTTTGCGGTATTAGCCACTGCCGCTGCCGCCGACTCGAAGCCGGTTTGGGAAGCAAAACCGAAACCGACAATCGACATTGCGCCATCTGTTAGCTCTTCTTACTCCGGCTTCATCAAGTTTGAGCCACTACTCCTGACCGCGATCGACGAGCGACTCGGATCGCGCTACCGCTGGGGAGCGACTGGACCAGACAGATTCGACTGCTCCGGATTTGTGTGGAGCATCTTTCAGGCGAGCGGGATCAACTTCGAACGCGCGAGCGCGCGCAACTTGTTTACTCGTTTCCAGGCGCCGCCAATAGAAGAACAATTCAAATTCGGCACGCTGGTGTTCTTCAGTGGTCTAACACACGTCGGCGTGGTTGCTGACGAGCATGGGTTCTATCATGCATCTCGCCGCCACGGAGTGATTTATTCGGAATTTAATGAATACTGGCTGAAACGCATCGACGGCTTTCGCCGCGTGCCACTGCCAGTGCAGGTTGCTGATTAGGCGACAAAAAGTAACCACAAAAAGGCACAAAACAAAGCCTGCTTTTGTGCCTTTTTGTGGTTACCGAAGGTTTGGTAGCGGAACAAATCCGGCGCGGTGTTCATCGTTGCGCGCTTCCCACACGACGACGATCTTGTCCACCGCGATGTAGCAGCTCTTTCCGTCGTCATCACGCAGGTGTAACACGCCCGATTCAACCTTGAGCACCTCACCGCGCAGGCTCGACGAGCCGCCGCAGTAGACGTCCAACTTCTTCCCGATCATTCTGGATAAAAAATCTTCCACTGCTTTTACTTCTTTCCGTTCTTAAAAGTAATCGTCACCAGCGGTATCGTATTCGGATCGTCCTGCTGCTCACGTTCGAATTGCAGCAAGTCCCAATACGCACAACGCTTTGTTATCGGAAACTCTCTGCAGACAGCCGGCCGCGCGTGATAGATCGTGCAGCCACGTGTTTCGTGATTGAGGAATTGGCAAGCCTGTCCAAACAACGGATCGCTCTTGCGGCGTAACACTCGCTCCTTTTCGTAGATCTTCGTGTAACGCGCCGTCGCCACTTCTTCCGTCACGCCAAAATGTTTTGCGAGCCGACGAATGTCGCGCGGTGTGACCTGAACGCGCTCGTACACCGAACAACAGTAAGCCGGACACTCGACGCAGTCGTAGTAACTCTTCGGCTTAACGTTCGTGAATGAATCACCCATGATCGCTGGTGTCTCCCATCACACTATCGTCGTTTGGACTTTTTGTATTCAGCAAGCATCAAACTCATGAACTCTTCGCGTCTCTCATAAAGACGCTTCGGTTCACGAGGTTCGTGACGTGTAAAAGCATAAGCCGTAATCAGCGGAAGCGCCACTGTAGAATCGATATAACACACTACTGCGTCAGGTAAACGATCGGGATCGACTTTGCCCCACGACACTGCTTCACCTGGAGTCGCGCCAGAAAGTCCACCAGTATCAGGACGAGCATCGGTCACTTGTAGAAAATAATCGTGCCCGCGTTCATCGATGCCGAGCACTTCCTGAATCTGTGGCTCAGTTTGCAGCAGAAAGTTTTTCGGTGAGCCACCACCGAGAATGAAAACTCCTGAACGGCCTTTTTCTTTTTTACCTTTACCTGGCCGGCCGTTTATCTCGCCGCGTTTGGCAGCGAGCACGATCGCTGCCGTCTCGTTCACGTCGAGCGAAGGATCGAATGCGAGGCGATTGCCTTGAAGCGCTTTGGCCGCGACGTTCATACCGATCGACGAATCGCCGGGCGAGGATGTGTAAACAGGCACGCCATACTCGTAAGCAACTGCGAGCAGAGACTTCTCGCGGATGCCCAACTTCTGTTCGCGTTCATGAACGTAGCGTCCGCACAGATAGTGAAACTCCGCGGTAGACATCGGACGCTGAAACTCTGGCCCTTCGATTATGCGACGGAAGAATGCGTCAGTGTCGAGTAAGACCGAATAGTCGAAGAAGATGTCGTAGATACGAACCACTTCTTCTTCGCGCAGCACGACGTCAGACGTTTGCGCGTTTCCCTGGTGCAGCGCGAGTCCGATCCCGAAATGCGTGTCGTGATAGAGATTAGCGCCAGTGGAAATGATCCAGTCGACAAAACCGGCTTTGATCAGCGGAATCAACGCGGAAATGCCGAGGCCCGCCGGCGTAAGCGCTCCTGTCAGCGACATGGCGACAGTGACTTCAGGCTCCAGCATCTTATTGGTAAAGAGCTGGCACGCTTCACGCAATCGCGCGGCGTTGTAAGCAAGAAACGATTCGTCGATTAAATCTGCAACCGATATGTTCCTGGTGATTGGGGCGGGATCGATGCGCTTTCCGCGCAGGAATTTGCTTTTTTGTTTACCCATCTGCCTTATGCTTTTTGTGCTTCTTTGTGGCTCAGCTCTGATGCGCTCTCTTCAAAGGCCTTCTTCACACGCAGTCGATTGATGCGTCGCTCGTCAGCTTCGAGCACTTCAACTTCGAGACCGCGAATCGTAAGTACTTCACCGACCGCGGGAACCTTTCCTGATTCGTTAATCACGAGCCCGGCGATGGTGGTGAAATCATCGGCTTCGATCTCCATGTCGAAGAGTCGCTCGATCTTACCAATCTCGATTGAAGCGAGTACTTCGTAACTACCGTCTTTACTTTCGACAATATCCTGCAACTCTTCGCCTGCGATGTCTTCGTCTTCAATCTCGCCGACGATCTCCTCGAGAATGTCTTCGACCGTGACGAGACCACAAACGCCGCCATACTCATCGATCACCATCGCGAGCTGCACGTGAGCCTTCTGCATTTCGTCGAGCAGCTCGGCCGCGGGTTTGGTTTCCGGGACGAAATAGACGTCGCGAATCAGTGGTTTGATGTTTTCGTTCTCACGCCCATCGGCCCAACACTGTAGCAAGTCTCTTACGTAAATGATGCCTTCAACGTTGTCGATCTGCTCGCGATAGACAGGCAGGCGTGAGTACTTCGACTCGAGAATAACATCGCGCGCTTCGCGTACAGTTGCAGTCTCGGGCACGGCGACGATGTCGGGTCGAGGAGTCATAACTTCACTGACGCGGGTGTCGCCAAACTCGATGATCGAATGGATTCGTTGACCTTCTTCCTCTTCCAGAATTCCCTCTGCTTCGCCCACGTCGATCAGTGCCTGAATGTCGCCACTGTCACCGTCTTCTTCCTCTTCGTCACCGTCCTCCGATACCTGATCCTTGCGACGCGAGCGATCGAAGAGTGTCTGAAAAGGATCGGCAAGGAACGTCATCATCGGAAAGAACGGACGGATGACGGGCAGCAGGAACAGTAGTGTGCCTTCTGGATTTCGCGTCGAGATGAAGAGTGGGACCAGTTGACGAAAAATACCGGCGAGTATCAAACCGGCAAGAAGGCCGACGGGGACGAGCCGAGGATCGGGAAAGAGACTTAATGAGATCGAAGTGATAAGGACAGCGACGACAACCAGCAGTATCTGAATCATCGCCGACAGTGCGAAACTGAAGCGCGGACGGTTTTCTAATGCCTGCTGGAGGGAGACTCGCGCGCGAGGCTCGGGTTTGTCTCCGTTCTCGCCAATTAAGCGGCGCAGGCCTACATCGCTCAACTGGGCGAAGGCCATATCAACCGTGGCCAGCAAGGAGAGTACTATGAGTAGAAGGAGCGCAAGTCCTATTTCAAGTTGTTCCATCGATGGGGAGATAGTATGAACAGGATTTACGGGATTTACAACCGGTCCCTAGATGCTCAACTTCCTCCGCAACTTAACCTCCAATCGATTCATCTCGCCATTATCGGTTTCGTGATCGTACCCCGAAAGATGCAGTAGACCGTGAAGAATCAACTGCGCGATCTCATCATCAAACGACAAGCCGTTATCCGTCGCCTGTCTCGCTGCCGTTTCGAGGGAAATCGCAACATCGCCAAGACTCAGTTGGTCTGGACCATCGTCGCGAAACGATAGAACATCGGTTGCTTTGTCCACACCTCGGAATTGCCGATTGAGCTCTTGAATCCGTTTGTCAGAAACAAAAGCGATCGTCGCCGAAGACTCGCTATTTCCGATTGCCGCCAGCGCCTTCGTCGCGAACGTAGTCCATGCTGCGGCATCGATCTTGAAGCGTCGCTGACGATTGACGACCTCGATCATCTTTAGATGTGACTCTTTTTGCCTTGCTCTTCGTAGGCGCGAATGATCATCTGCACCAGTTTGTGACGCACGACGTCTTTCTCAGTGAAGTAGATGAATTCGATACCTTCGAGCTTCGAGAGTATGCGTTCCGCTTCGATCAAGCCGCTGCGTTTTCCCGTTGGTAGATCGACTTGCGTCACGTCGCCGGTGATCACGGCTTTCGAACCGAAGCCGATGCGCGTGAGAAACATCTTCATCTGTTCGCTGGTGGTGTTCTGAGCTTCATCGAGAATGATGAATGCGTCGGACAAGGTTCGCCCGCGCATAAACGCGAGCGGCGCGACTTCGATCACTCGTTTTTCCAGTAGACGCGTGACGCGCTCGTAGTCGATGAGGTCGAAGAGCGCGTCGTAAAGTGGTCTCAAATATGGATCGACTTTGTCTTGCAGATCGCCAGGAAGGAAGCCGAGCTTTTCACCGGCTTCGACAGCCGGTCGCGCGAGCACGATGCGGTTCACCTGCTTCTGCATCAATGCCTGGACTGCCATCGCAACTGCCAAATACGTTTTGCCAGTTCCGGCGACGCCGATGCCAAAGACGACGTCTTTGTCCTGGATGGCCTGGATGTACTTGCGCTGGTTGGCCGACTTCGGAGCGACCTGCTTCTTGCCGGCCGGGTTGAAACGCGCTTTGGTGAAGTAATCGCGGAGACTGAACGCGCGATCCTCCGCGATCTGCGCAAAGGCTTCGCGCAGCTCTTTGTCAGTGAAATGCTTTCCTTCCTTGAACAGCTCGGAAAAGTCTTCGAGGATACGCTCGGCTGTTTCGACGTCCGTGGGATCGCCGTCGATCGAGACGTCCTGACCGCGGGCATCAATTCTTACATCGAGTAGAGACTCGAGATATTTGATGTTCTGATCGTGAACACCAAACAGCGTCTCCAGACCACGAGGCGGCAATTCAATCTTCTTCAAACTCTCTTAACTCTCTCCTTTTACGCAGGACAAACGGAATGGCGTTGGTGGGGGTGCGGTGAGCAGTAATACAAGTTGCATAGATGGCAAATTGACGCTACTACAGTGTTTGTTCGAGTGTCAATCCTCAAACTGGTTTAGCCACAAAGAGGCACAAAAAGCACAAAAAGTTAGTTTCCAATTTTTGTGCCTTTTGTGCCTCTTTGTGGCTTCTTTGTGGCTTGACAGTTAGTTGTCACGTACCTATACTCCCTCGCTTGCGCCTTGGGGCGGAGGGAGAGTTTAATGCCGAATCATAAATCAGCAGAGAAGCGCGTCAGGCAGAGTGAGAAGCGGCGCGTGATTAATCGTACCCATAAAACTAAGGTCAGGACTTATATCAAGAAAGTACGCACAGCGCTGGCGTCGGGCAAGAGCGATGAGATACAGCAGATCCTGCCTGAGGCCATGTCGGTGATCGACAAGTCGGTCCAGAAGGGCGTCATGCACAAGAATGCAGCCGCACGTTACAAATCGAGACTGACAGTTCAGGCAAATCAAGCAGGTAAATAGCACCCAGTACATTTCAGAAATCTTCCGAGGCGGATCGACATTTCGGTCCGCCTCGGTTTTTATTTGAGGAGTCAGGCCAATGAGCGGTTACCAGTCAGAGACTGAGATTGAGAACCTCGTACGCGCGTTTGAGTCGTGCCAGATCGATAAGACTGAATTCAGGCATCGACATCATCTGGCGGTCGCGGTCTGGTATGTGCAGACGCTCGGAAGGGAAGCGGCACTCGACCGAATGCGAGCGGGATTGCTGCGCTTCATCGACCATCATGGAGTCGATCCAAAAAAGTATAGCGAGAAGATCACTGTTTTTTGGATTGATAGAGTAGCGGAGGAGTTGAACGAGCTCGGGCCGGAGATATCGTTGCTTGAGAAATGCAACAGCATTGTTGAGTCGAACTAGCCGGCCAATTCACAGACGAGCATCTCGAGCTGGAGGCGAGGTGTGGCTTGCGAGGTTTTGATTGCGAGATCGGTGGCGGCGGTGAGTTGAAGGCCGCGAGCGATCTTTTCCGCGGTGCTGCGCTGGAGTGTTGAGATGTAGGAATCGCGCTTGAATGGTGGCAGGGAAATATTCCGGAAGACTTCTTCGCGACCACCGCGCGCGAACAAGTATTTACCGAGCGCGAGACGATGATAGTTGCCGGCGATCAGTCCGACTAACATCACGGGCTCGGCACCATCCTCGAGCAGACGGTGAAGCGTTTCGAGCGCGCGTTTGCGATTACCCGCCAGCAAGTGATCGGCCAACTCAAAATTCGACAACTCGCGCGAGCGGCCAATTAGCTCCTCGACCAGGTCCGGCGTGATTCGACCTGTCGTCGCAGCGGCGGACGCGAGTTTGTCGAGCTCGTTAGAGAGCGTCTGCACGTCAGTGCCGACCAGTCTGATGATCTCGCTCAATACTTGATCGTCAGCACTGATCTTCAATTCTTTCAAACGCGTCTTGGCCCACGCTTTTGCCTCCGCATCTTTGAGCGGCGGAAACTCGACGACGGTGCAAACATCCAGCAGCACCTTCGTTGATTTCTTTCGCTTGTCGAGGTCGTCGGCAGCGAAGACCATCACCGTCGAAGGGGCTGGATTGTTGAGATAGCGAATGAGCATCTCTTCGTCAGCCTCACGAAGTCTGGCGAAGTCGCGGATGCGAACAACGAGCCTCTCGGACATCATCGGCAACTGCTCAGCCGCCGCAATCGCAGACTGGACCGACTCCGTAAACAAGCTGAAACTCGATTCATTGAATTCACGAAGCAAAGTGCCGCTCAAGGCGGCGTCAGTGATCGCCCGAGCCGCGGCACGTCGCAAATAGATTTCAGGTCCAACGAGGAGATAAAGCGGCCGCAACTCGCTCTTCAGCGAACGCTCCAGCTCTGTTCGTGAAAGCATTTTCATTTCTTTTCGAGCTCGACGGCGTTGATGAGCGTTGACACGATGCTCTCCGCAAACGCGCGTGACATACGCAGGATCGCGGGATCCTCCTCGTTGAAAAAGCTGCGCGGATCGCTGGCGAATTCATACTCGCCACGAAAGACGAAGTTTTGATTGTCGTAAAGGACCTTGTTCTCGGTTTGATCGCGCACGGTTACGGCGGCTGCGATCGTCACTTCAAAAATTCGCGCGCGTCCCTTGTCGTCGAGCAACACGCCGGCGAAATTGAAACTCTTGATGACGCCTTCGATCACGGCGTCGGCTCCTTCGCGCTGACCCTGCACGCGAAGCCCACGTCCACGATGAACGAGCTCCTTCATCACGGCTTCGGTGAAACGCGACTCGATCTTGTAGCGCAGCGCCTGGCTTTCCATTTGAAACGCCGGCACCGCGACGGTTTTTATGCGCGCAGGAAGTTGGTTCTTAGTGACTGGCTTGTAACATTCAGCAAAGCCAGTGACGAACGCGAGCATCAGGATGAAGAGGGAAACACGAAGGGCTTTGGTCATCGGTGCTGGATTCTACTCTGTATTGACTCCGCAACGCGAATTGTCTCTGCCGCAGCTTTCACGTCGTGGACACGGACGATGTGCGCGCCTTTCAACACGGCTGCGGTGATCGTGGCCATGGTGCCGTGAAGACGATCTTCGGCTGGCGCAGGCGTGCCAGACTCATCCGTGAGGATGCGACCGATGAACGACTTTCGAGACGTGCCGATCAGTACCGGGTATTCAGGAAACGCCGCGATCAGTTGGTCGAGCTTGGCAATCAATTCGAGATTCTGTTCCTGAGTCTTTCCAAAACCAATACCCGGATCGATCACGATCGATTCGCGCTTCACGCCACGCCGCTCAGCCATGTGCACACTCGCGCGCAGGCTGCTCGTCACTTCGTGCATGATGTCGGCGACCGGCGGCAGACGATGCATCGTCGCGGGCGTGCCCCGCGAGTGCATCAAGACTAATCCAGCGCCAGTTCTCGCCACTGCGTCTGCAATGTAGAAGTCGAAACGAAGTGCGGAAATATCGTTGACGATTGCCGCACCTGCATCGAGCGCTGCACGCGCGACTTCGGATTTTGTTGTATCGACGGAGATCGGTGTCTCGGTTCGTCGCGCAAGAGCCTCGATCACAGGAACGACGCGCGCGATCTCTTCTTCAACTGATATCGGCTCACCGCCCGGCCGCGTCGATTCGCCGCCGACGTCAACAATGTCGGCACCTTCGGCGATCATCCGTTCCGCATGGGCCAACGCTTCGTCAACACCAAGGAACTGTCCGCCGTCACTGAAGCTATCAGGGGTGACATTAAGAATGCCCATGATGAGCGTGCGCTCACCAATGGGCATTGTGCGATCTTTGATGTACCAGGAAGTCATTCATCCACAGATTACACGGATTACGCAGAATCTGCGTAATCTGTGGATGGTTCTTTAGGCTGGTGCCGGATTGCCGCCGGCGATTGGTGGCAGAATCGGCTTGAGCGGTTTCGCGGTCGGCTCTTTCAGTTGCGGACGATCCTCGTCGTTGCCCGAATCTGAAACCGGCGGATTCTCATTGAGCGGCAAGCCCGCCACAATCCGTCGAATCTCAACTCCATCCAACGACTCACGTTCCAACAAGCACTCAGCCAGACGAATCATCGTCTCGCGATTCTCCTCGATGATCGCCTTGGCTCTTTCAAACTGAGCCGTGACGATCTTCTTGACCTGCTCGTCAATCTTGATGGCAGTGTCTTCAGAGAAATCGCGATGTTGCGCAATCTCGCGTCCGAGGAAGATCTGCTCTTCTTTCTTACCAAACGTGAGCGGCCCCATATCAGACATGCCGTACTCGCAAACCATCGCGCGCGCGAGTTCGGTTGCACGTTCGATGTCATTCGCTGCGCCGGTGGTGATGCTGCCGAGGAAGGCCTCTTCGGCGATGCGACCACCCATCAGGATCGCGATCTGGCCCAACAAGTATTCCTGACTGTAGTTGTGCCGGTCGCCTTCGGGAAGTTGTTGCGTGACGCCCAGCGCCATGCCGCGCGGAATGATGGTGACTTTGTGAACTGGATCCGCGTTCGGCACTTTCAACCCGACGAGCGTGTGACCAGCTTCGTGATAAGCAGTGACGCGCTTCTCTTCGTTCGAGATCACCATGCTCTTGCGCTCGGCGCCCATCAAAACCTTGTCCTTGGCCAACTCGAAGTCGCCCATCGCGACGAGCTTCTTGTTATAACGAGCAGCATTCAACGCAGCTTCGTTGACGAGGTTCGCGAGATCGGCTCCGGTGAATCCCGGCGTGCCACGCGCGATCACGGAGATGTCAACATCTTCGCCCAGCGGAATCTTGCGTGTGTGGACTTTCAAAATGCCTTCGCGTCCACGAACGTCAGGTCTAGACACCACGACCCGTCTGTCAAAACGCCCAGGTCGTAGCAACGCCGGATCCAGCACGTCCGGACGGTTCGTTGACGCGATCAGGATCACACCATCGTTCGACTCAAAGCCGTCCATCTCAACCAGCAACTGGTTCAACGTCTGCTCGCGCTCGTCGTGACCGCCGCCGAGACCCGCACCGCGATGACGACCAACCGCATCGATCTCGTCGATGAAGATGATGCACGGCGCGTTCTTCTTGCCTTGCTCAAACAGGTCGCGCACGCGTGAAGCACCGACGCCAACAAACATCTCGACGAAGTCTGATCCGGAGATCGAGAAGAACGGCACGTTCGCTTCGCCCGCAATCGCACGCGCGAGCAACGTCTTACCGGTTCCCGGCGGTCCCATCATCAGGACGCCTTTCGGAATTCGTCCACCGAGCTTCTGAAACTTTTGCGGTTCCTTGAGAAACTCGATAATCTCCTGCAATTCTTCCTTCGCTTCTTCAACCCCAGCCACATCCTTGAACGTTACGCGCTTCTGCTGGTTGTTGAGCAACTTTGCTCGCGACTTACCAAACGACAACGCTTTGTTGCCGCCTGACTGCATCTGCCGCAGCATGAAAATCCAGATTGCGATGATGAACAGCAGCGGCGCCCAGGTTATGAGCATGGGCCAGAGGAAACTTGCGCTTGACTCTTCTTCAACTTTCGCCACGCGGGGTTTGCCATTGACAACCTCGCGCGCCGCTTTGAGCACGTCGTTCTTCGCCGGGTCGTTCGACAACGCTACGCGATATTCCTGATTGTTGACATCGATTGCTACAGTCTCATTCTGTTTTACAGTGAGTTGTTTAAGCGTGCCGCTCTGGATCATCTGATCCAGTTTGGTCAAATCCACAGTCGAATAATTACTACCGCGCGGATTGACCAGCTTATAAAGCAATACGGCTCCCGCGATTATCAGGAGCCAAAATACGATCTGTCTTGCCGTAGAACTCAAATTCATTAACGCCTCCGACCTCCGATAATAACTTATCAGAGCGTCATTTGTCGCTGTCGAGCTTCGACTTCTTCGCTCTGTTCGGGCTCAACCAAAACGACCCTATCTTTGATGCACACCAGCAATTAAAGTTCCCCACCCGCGCTCAAAAACGATGCTTCGCGCTGGCTTTATCGACTATAAAGATTGACAGCGCCTTTTTCAATCGTTTTCAGACTCAAACTCAAGCCGGTTCTGTCTGCGTCTGACCCGCCCGCCGCTCGGCAATTCGACCACCCGGCCGCCCGCAGTGCCCTCCAAGAGGTTCTCGACGGCCGAAAGGTGAACCATTTCTAGTCTACGCATGCCGCCTCGGGCCTCGGAAATCCACTGCCGCAACGCCCGCCGCCGCAGTGCCGGAGGTGCTTCGGACAGGACCTTTACGTCCAGCACCGGTGTTTTGGTTTCACTCTCGATCAATGCGCGTTGCAGGAGTGCCTCGGAGCTGTTCGAAAGCACTGCGCCGTCTTCGCGTAACTGAGCGGCCGTGCGCGAGAGCGCCTCCACGATCCGATTATTGAACGACTGCATTAGCGGTAGGAGTTGCTTGCGCACCTTGACGCGGGCGAACTTCTCGTCGTCGTTCATCTCGTCAGACAAAAACTGAACGCGACGGAGGCGGCAGTAGTCTTCGGTGTCAAGTCGCCTTGCCCACAACAGAGGGCGAGCGAGTTTGATCGAGCTGTCTCTCGTTAGCGGGCGAATGGCCTGCATTCCACTGAGGCCCGCGCCGGCACTGCCGCGCATCAGTCGCAGGAGCACGGTCTCGGCTTGGTCGTCCATCGTATGTCCGGTCAAGACGTAATTGGCTGCGACCCGTTTCGCGGTTTTTTGTAGAAATGCGTAGCGTGCTTCTCTCGCGGCCTGCTCCAGATTGTCGCTTGCCGCGCGGGCGTCTTCGGCGACCTTGCTGCGGCCGATGACACTGCGATATCCGAGCTTTGCGGCCAGATCCGCGACCCAGTTCGCGTCTTTCGCGCTTGATTTTCGCAGGCGGTGATCGAGATGGGCGACGCAGATGTCGGTGTGGAGTTTGTTGTTGGTTTTGAGTTCCTCGATTGCGAGCAATAGCGCGGTGGAATCAGCGCCGCCAGAGACGGCAACCACGAGCGTCTCGCCAGCGATTGGAAGCTTGAGCCGGCGCCACTCGGCGAACAACAGGCGCGCAAATTGGTTTAGCCGCGGCATGTTTAAGATTATAGGCCCAGCAGACCTATATCTCAGTCCTCCCAAATTCCACAATAAAAAGAACTAGTCAGGAAAGGAACAAGTCAGGAAGGGCGGCTTGCCCCCGCTTCTGAATGAATTCGGCGGCGGGGGCAAGCCGCCCTTCCTGACTTGTTCTTTTCCTTAAGGCTCTTTTCTTTAGTTGTTCTTTCCTTTAAAGACCTCTTTTTCTTTAGATCGAAGCTCACCCTCCGCCACGAAGCTGCGACACTTTATTGAAACATTCACATCGTTTGTCGTTTAGAAATATCGGGCTTCAAAAACCCGGCTTCCAGCAAAACAAGGGGGATGCTGTCGATGATTAATGAGAAACAAATACGGTTTAACGAGTGGCTACTTGGCTCAACAATCTTGTGTCAGTCGTGCGGCTGTCTTTGGCTCGTCCCTGCGGCGCAGAAACAAGACACTTACCTGTGCCGGCAGTGCGGCAGCAACGTCACCAGTAAACTGAAACCTGAGGCGGGAGAGCAGCCCAGCAAGCGCACGCATTCCAGCTGAACCTCAGCCTCCGGGCTCTGTTCCGACGCGTGTCACAAAACATTGATGGGTGGTGTTTACCTCACAGACGCCGTAATCTGCCGTTTTCTCGAACGGCTTCTATTTAGCCAAGTCAATGTTCGTTCGGAGGCTTGCCATGAGAATCCGCTTCGTCGTCCTGCTCGCCAGTCTATTACTGCTTTGGGCTTGCTATCGCGTCTCTGACGTCAGTTACTCAAACCCGCAAGTAACAACCGTCAGCCAGTGGCTGATTGAGTTCAGGCCCGACCAGAGCAAACTCCACCTGACGATGCGTTATCGCCGGCAGCGTGACACCGGCTTCAGCTACAGCGACACCGGATTCGGAATAGAGCTCGACCAACTGGTCGGCCTCACTCGCGAGCAGGTGATGTCGTCAGGAACCAACGTCCGCTTCCAGTTGAAGCGCGACGCCGGCACGTTCAATTTCGAAGGCTGGTTCAAAGAAGGAAACGGCTCGGGACATTTCACCTTCAGTCCAAACAGCGCATTCGCGTCTGAACTTGCGCGTCAAGGCTTCGGTAAGCCTACCGACGAACAACTCCTCTCACTCGCGATGGGCGACACTGGCTTCGCTTTCATCAACGAACTGCGAGCGCAGGGCTACGATACGTCGACTGTCGAACAACTCGTGAGAATGAGCGATCACGGCGTTAGGCTCGAGTATTTGCAAGGTCTGAAATCCCTCGGCTACTCCGTCAAAACCACAGATCTCGTGGTACGCATGAAAGATCACGGCGTTAGCTTGAACTTCATTCTCGAACTCGCCGGACTCGGTTACACCAATCTCTCACCCGAAGAACTCGTCAGAACTAAAGACCACGGCGTCAACGGCAGCTACATCAACGAGTTCATCGCAGCCGGTTACAACCGCTCGACCCTCGACGACTGGATCACGTTGAAAGATCACGGCGTCAACACCACTTTCGTGAGCGATCTTAAGGAGCTTGGATACGTTCGCCTGCCGTTGGATGACCTCCGACGAATGAAAGATCACGGCGTCAGCGCGGAGTTTATTCGCGAGCTCAAGGACCTCGGCTATAACAATCTCACGGTCGAACAGTTGGTGCGCCTCAAAGATCACGGCGTGAGCGCCGCCTACATCCGGCGAATGAAGGAGCGTGGCTACGGAGACCTCACGATCGACGAATACATCCGCCTCAAGGATCGCGGCGAGCGCGAAGAGTAATCCCCAGATTTCACAGATGTGCTTTAATCGGTGTAATCTGTGGATAAATATGCTTTTTGAGGACTGCCCATGAAACTAAGACGATTCTTTTCTGCGCTGCTGCTGGCGCTGTTTGCTTCACAAACTCTCCATATTACGGCGATTGCCGACGAAGGCATGTGGACGTTCAACAACGTTCCGCGCGCTGAAATCAAGAAGAAATACGGTTTTGAAGTCACCGATCAATGGCTCGACAAAGTCCGGCTCGCTTCAGTCAGATTCAACAACGGCGGCTCGGGCTCGTTTGTCTCCCCAAACGGCCTCGTGCTCACGAATTATCACATTGTCGAAGACATCGTTAACGAAGTAAGCACGCCCGAGAAGGATCTCGCTAAAGAAGGATTTCTGGCGAAGACTCGTGCTGAGGAGATCAAAGCGCCCAGTCTCGAGTTGAACCAACTGATAAGCATCGAAGACGTGACCGCGCGTGTAAACGGCGCGGTGCCGGCGAACGCGACCGACGCGGAGGCATTTAAAGCCAGAACCGCTGAGATCGCGAAGATTGAAGCGGAGTCGTTGAAGGCGACGGGATTGCGTTCTGATGTTGTCCCGCTTTACCAGGGCGGACAATACAATCTTTATCGTTACAAGAAGTACACCGACGTTCGCCTCGTCTTTGTGCCTGAATTTCAGGCTGCCTTTTTCGGCGGCGATCCCGACAACTTCAACTTCCCGCGTTTCAACATCGACATGGCGCTGGTGCGGATTTATGAAAACGACCAGCCGATTCATCCCGAGCACTACTTCAAGTGGTCCACCGCCGGTGCGAAGGAAGGCGACCTTGTTTTCGTGACCGGCAATCCGGGCTCGACTGGACGTCTCGACACCGTCGCGCATCTCGAACAACTGCGCGACACCAGCATTCCGATCATTCTTCGCATGCTCGAGCGTCGTGAAGCGATGCTCAAGAAATACATGTCGCTCGGTGAAGAACAAACACGCCAGGCGCAAAACGAGCTCAACACCGTGCAGAATGCTCTGAAGGTTTATCGCGGACAACTTGCAGGACTCAAAGATGAGGCATTGATGGCGCGCAAGAAGAAGGAAGAGCAGGCGCTACGTAAATCGATCGCGGCCAATCCGGAACGGCAAAAGCTTTACGGCGAAGCCTGGGATGCAATCGCCAAGGCGCATCAAGCTTATCCGAGTTACATTCGCGACCGCCGCATCTTCGAACAAGCCGGCGGCTTTAACAGCGATCTGTTTGATTACGCACGTGCCCTCGTGCGACTCGCAACCGAAAATGAAAAGCCGAACTCCGAACGACTGCCAGAATACACCGATGCTCGTCGCGCTTCGCTCGAGCTCGCACTATATTCACCGGCGCCGATCCACGAAGACTTCGAGAAACTGAAACTGGCGGACTCGCTGGGTTTCATGGTTGAGCTACTCGGCGCCGACAATGCGCTCGTCAAACAAGTCCTCGCCGGCAAGACTCCCGAAGCACGCGCCAACGAGTTGATCTCCGGGACGAAGTTGAAGGATCCGGAGTATCGCAAGGAGTTGGCGAAAGGTGGTCGTGCAGCGATTGAGTCATCAAACGACCCGATGATCGTCGTCGCGCGGCTCATCGATCCGAAGGCGCGTGAGGTTCGGAAGCGTTACGAAACTGAGCTGACTGGCGTCGAGCGTGCCAACTACGCGAAGATCGCACGCGCCCTTTTCGAGACGGAAGGCACCAAGCTTTACCCTGACGCGACTTTCACGCCTCGTCTTTCATACGGCGCGGTTGAAGGTTATGTGGAGAATGGAAAGAAGGTGCAACCGTTCACGACGCTCGGTGGACTCTACGCGCGTTCTGAACAGTTTAAGCAGCAGTTTCCGTATAACCTGCCGCAGCGCTGGTGGGAGAGAAAGAACTCGGTAAACCAGAACACTCCGTTCAACTTCGTCTCGACCAACGACATCATCGGCGGCAACTCCGGCTCACCGGCGATCAACAAGAACGGTGAACTCGTCGGACTGATCTTCGACGGCAACATTCAATCGCTCGTCGGTGACTTCATGTACGACCCGTCAGTCAATCGAGCAATTTCGGTCGACTCGCGTGGGATGCTTGAAGTGATGAAGAAGATCTTCGACGCGAACGATCTCGTTGCGGAGTTAACGGCCAGCTAAAAAACCATCCACAGATTACGCAGATTACACAGAAAAAAATCTGTGTAATCTGCGGATCAGGCTTTTTCCAAACCTGCGTACTTCTCGACTAACTTTTTCTGTCCATAACCCGGAAAGCTTACCGTTAGCTTTGTGCTTTCGCCGGCGCCTTCCCGCCGCAGCACAAGCCCACGACCGTATTTCGAGTGCTTCACGTAAGAGCCTGGCTTGAATTCCGCGGACGCCGCCGGAGTTGATACAGGTTTGGGTTCCGACGTTTGGCCCAATTGCCGATTCCGTTGTTTGAAAAACTCGGCAATCGAATCAACACTGTCGTAGGTCTTGCCCGTATACTTCTTTCTCTCTTTCTTGTACTCGCCGTGCTCGTAATCGATCGCAGACGAGCCGCGCGCGAAGGACAGCCACGACTTGCCTAGACTGAGATCCTCAAGCAGATCGATCGGCATTTCGTTCAGAAACGGCGATGGCTCGGAAGCGAGCTCTTCACCATAGACACGGCGCTTCATCGCGTGCGTGACGTAGAGGTATCGTTCGGCACGTGTCATCGCAACATAGGCGAGTCGCCGCTCTTCTTCAAGCTCGGAGCGATCGGTTGCCGAGCGTGAATGTGGAAACAAACCGTCTTCGAGTCCGACGATAAAGACGAGCGGAAACTCGAGACCTTTCGCCGAGTGCGCAGTCATCAACGTGACCGGTGCATCGCGTTTGTAGTCGTCTTGATCTGAAACGAGTGCCGAGTGATCGATGAACTCGCGCAGTCCTTCGATTCCTTGTTCGTCGTAATCGACGGCGGCGTTGACGAGTTCCTGAAGGTTTTCGAGCCGTCCTTCGGCTTCGTCGGTGCGCTCGGAGCGAAGCGCGTTTTCGTAACCAGTTTCGATGATCGCCTCGCGAACGATGTCAGAGACTGGCGACGTCGAATGGGTGGTTGACTCTGAGAGGCTCGCGAGATGCGTCACGATCTTTTGGAAATTCCGGAGGGCGGTGATCGCGCGTGAGCCGAGGTTTTCAGGTTGCTCGATTATCTGCGCGATCGTGTCCCACCAACTCAGCTCGGAGTCTCTCGCGCGACGCTCGATCTCGTCGATGGTTTGTTTGCCGATGCCGCGTGGCGGACTGTTGATGACGCGTTGCAACGCGATCGAATCGTTTGGATTCAGCACCAGCTTCAGATACGCGATGATGTCGCGCACTTCCATGCGCTCGTAAAACGAAAAGCCGCCGATGATGTTGTATTGCAGACCTGCGCGCCGCATCGCTTCTTCAAACACGCGCGACTGCGAGTTGGTGCGATAGAGCACTGCCGCGCGGATATCGAATTCTTCGCGTCGATGTTCGAGGATCTTGCTCGCTACCCAGCGCGCTTCAGCTTCGGCATCAAACGCCTGGTAATAACCGACGCGGCCACCGCGCGGATTCGACGTCCAAAGCTTCTTTCCTTTGCGTTCGAGATTGTGACTCACGACGGCGCCTGCGACGTCAAGAATCGTTTGCGTTGAGCGATAGTTCTGTTCGAGCCGGATGATCCGCGTATTTGGAAAATGCTTTTCGAAATTGAGGATGTTGCTGATGTCCGCACCGCGCCACTTGTAGATCGATTGATCTTCGTCGCCCACGACGCAGATGTTCTGACTCTTCTCGGTGATCAGCCGGATGAGAGCAAACTGGAGCGAGTTTGTGTCCTGATACTCGTCGACGAGAATGTAGCGAAACTTGTTGTTGTACTTTTCCCTGACCTCGGAAACGTCGCGCAGCAGTCGCACGGTTTTAATCAGCAGATCGTCGAAGTCGAGCGCATTGTTCGCGTGCAGGCGGGCTTCGTACATCTGATAGACCTTCGCCATCACCGCGCGCCGTTCGTCGACGTACTCAGCCTGCGCCGCAAATGCTGTTGGATCTTCGCCGCGGTTCTTGGCGGAGCTGATTGAGGCTTGCGTCGCGCGCGGACCGAGGTACTTCTCGTCGTAGCCGAGCTCTTTGATGCATTGTTTGATCAGGCGCAGCGAATCGTCCTGGTCGTAAATCGTGAAACGGCGCGTGTACTTGTCGTTGAGCTTTTCGAGATCCTGGCGCAGGATGCGCACGCAGAGACTGTGAAACGTCGAAACGAGCGGCAGACTCGCGCGCTCCTGTGTGCGCAGCAGCCGTTGCACGCGTTGTCGCATCTCATCGGCGGCTTTGTTGGTGAACGTCACTGCGACGATGTTCCAGCTCGGCACGCTCTTTTCGGCGATCAAGTAGGCGATGCGATGCGCGATGACACGGGTTTTGCCAGAGCCTGCGCCGGCGAAGATCAATAGCGGACCCTCGGTAGCGAGTACAGCCTCACGTTGTTGTTCGTTTAGTTGTGACAGGAATTCCGAATCCACGAGTGGGAGCATTTAAGCATACTGATTGGAAGAGACAAAATAGGCCGCGGATAAACGCGGATGACGCGGATTTGATCGCAAGAAACAGATAGTACCGGGAGGAGATATCGTTTACGATCACGGCGCATGATGAATACAGCATTCAACAACGAACAACTCTGGCAGGCCGTGCTTGCGAAAGACGCGCGCTTCGATGGGCAGTTTGTCTTCGCCGTCAGTTCCACGGGAATTTACTGTCGACCGTCGTGTCCATCGCGACGTGCGCATCGTGAGCGCGTCAAGTTTTTTGATCTGCCTGAAGCTGCCGAACAAGCTGGCTTTCGCGCTTGCTTACGTTGCCAACCGCAACGTGCGCGCGTGCTCGATCCGCAGATCGATTTGGTGCAGCGCGTTTGTCGTTTGCTCGATTCGAGTGAAAGCGAAACGCTGAAACTCGCAGAGCTTGCCTCACACGTGGGCGTGAGCGTGTTTCATTTGCAACGCACTTTCAAACGAGTGATGGGTATTAGTCCGCGACAGTATCTGGCAGCAAGACGATTCGGCAACTTCAAAGAGTTGGTTCGGAAAGGCGATTCTGTGACAAACGCACTGTACGAATCGGGATTTAATTCGAGTAGTCGTCTCTACGAACATGCCGCGGCAGAGCTCGGCATGACTCCGGCGACGTACAGCCGTGGCGGTCAAGGCGTGAACATCAATTACACGATCGTCGATTCATCGCTCGGGCGATTGTTGGTGGCGATGACGGAGCGTGGCGTGTGTGCAGTGAGAATGGGTGATTCGGATGCGGCACTCGAAAAAGATCTGCGTGACGAGTTTCCACACGCGCAAATCAATCAGAACGATGCGTTCTTGCGCGAGCCGGTGCAGAAGATTCTGAATCACCTCGATCAAAACGAACCACAGCTCGATCTTCCGTTGGATATCAGAGCCACGGCGTTTCAGCGGCAGGTTTGGGAGAAGCTGCGCGCGATTCCTTACGGAGAAACAGTCTCTTACGGCGACGTGGCAAAGGCATTGGGCAAACCGGGCGCGGTTCGCGCAGTTGGACGCGCGTGTGCGACCAATCCGGTCGCGCTAGTGATTCCGTGTCACCGTGTTGTGCGTGAAGACAAGACCCTCGGAGGTTATCGCTGGGGACTCGAACGTAAGAAAAAGCTGCTCGAGCACGAGCGTTCTCTGAAGAGTTGACCCTTTTCGTCCCCAGATTGCGCGTTATGGAGAGGCGGGGGGCAGGCGGCTTTTGTAGCCAGGCACTCTTGGGGGATGTAGTGCCCAGAGCCGTTTGCCCCTTGAGGGGCAAAGGTTTATTCCACTGTCACTGACTTCGCCAGGTTGCGTGGCTGGTCGACGTCGCAACCGCGGCGCACCGCGATGTGATACGCGAGCAGTTGAAGCGGGATGATCGAGAGTATTGGAGAAAGCAGATCGCTCGCCGCCGGAAGCTCGATTACATGATCCGATACGACTGACGACACCGAATCGCCCTCAGTCAACACCGAAATCACGATACCCTCACGCGCTTTAACCTCCACGATATTCGAGTGCGTCTTTTCATAGCGCAACTCTGACGCGCGATTGCCTTCTTCACGAGTGTTGATGAAAAGCACCGGCAGACGTTCGTCGATCAGCGCGTTTGGACCATGCTTCATCTCGCCCGCCGGATAACCCTCGGCGTGAATGTAAGAGATCTCTTTCAGTTTCAACGCGCCCTCGAGCGCCACAGGGAAGTTGATGCCGCGACCGAGATAGAGAAAATCGGTCGAGCGGAAGAACTCTTTCGAGAGCTCTTCGATGCCGTCAGAATCGTTCAGCAGATGTTCGAGTTTGACCGGCAACTCGGCAAGTTCCTGAGCGTGAAAGCGCGCTTCTTTTTCCGAAAGCGCGCCGCGCAGTTGGCCCAGGTACAAGCCGAGCAAATAGAGCGCGACCATCTGTCCGGTAAACGCTTTGGTGGAAGCGACACCGATTTCCGGACCAGCATGAGTCAGAATCGTTCCGTCAGCTTCGCGCACGATCATCGAGCCTTGCACGTTGCAGATCGCCAATACCCTTGCACCGAGTTCTTTTGCTTCACGCAACGCAGCGATCGTGTCGGCCGTTTCTCCTGACTGAGAAATGACGAGCAGCAACGTGTCCTCGTCCATCACGGGATCTCGATAACGAAACTCCGAAGCGTAATCGACATCAACCGGTATGCGCGCGAGTTGCTCGATCATGTACTTGCCGGCGAGTCCCGCGTGCCACGACGTGCCGCACGCAGCAATCTTGATCGAAGAGAAACGTTTGAAGTCTGCCTCGGTGATGTTGTTCATCTCGTCGAGGAAGACGCGGCCGGTGTCGAGCGAGATTCGTCCCTGCATTGTGTCGCGGACCGAGCGCGGCTGCTCGTAAATCTCTTTGAGCATGAAGTGCTTGAAGCCGCCCTTCTCGGCCATGATCGGATCCCATGTGATTCGCTGGATCGACGGCTGGACCGAGTTTCCCTCGAAATCCGTGACGCGAACGGCGTCTTTGTTGATGATCGCGAGCTCGCCGTCGCCGAGGAAGAAAACGTCTCGTGTGTGTTGCAGAATCGGTGGAATGTCTGACGCGACGAAGAACTCGCGATCGCCGAGACCGATAACGACCGGCGGTCCCTGGCGAACGGCGATGATCGTGTCGGGCTCGTCGGAGTTGATGATCGAGAGCGCGAAGATGCCGCGCAGTTCGGAGACGGCCGAGCGCACTGCCTGTTCGAAAGACGAATGCTGTTTGAGATACTCCTCGATTAGATGGGCGATGATCTCGGTGTCGGTTTCGGTAACGAAGCGATGATCCGACTTGCGCAGGCGCTCTTTTAGCTGCAGGTAGTTTTCGATGATGCCGTTATGGACTACCACGACGCGTCCGGTGCAATCGCGATGCGGGTGCGCATTCTCTTCGGTTGGACGTCCGTGAGTGGCCCAACGCGTGTGGCCAATGCCGTAAGTGCCGTCGATTGGGCTTAGCCGGATGGCCTCTTCGAGATTGCGCAGTTTTCCTTCCGCGCGGCGAATCTCGAGCTCGTGGTCTTCATTGACCACCGCGATGCCGGCGGAGTCGTAGCCGCGGTATTCGAGTTTGCGCAGCCCATCGATGATGAGCGGCACCACCTGCTTGTTGCCTACGTAACCAACAATTCCACACATGCTTTGGGATTACTCCTCTTAGATCCATCCGCAGATTACACAGGTTTCATAAACATAATTTGCGTAATCTGTGGATGGTTTTATCATTTCAATCTCTTCTTCACTTCGGCGGGTACTCCCGCAACGAGCGAGTCGGGTGGGACGTCTTTCGTCACTACCGAACCGGCGCCGGTTACTGAGCGAGCGCCGACACGAACCGGCGCTACCAGCATCGTGTCAGAACCGACTTTGACGTCCTCTTCGATGATCGTTTCGTGCTTCCTGATGCCGTCGTAGTTGCAGGTGACTGTCCCTGCGCCGATGTTGGTGCGCTCACCAATCGTTGCATCTCCGAGATAACTGAGGTGCATCGCCTTCGCTCCTCGTTTGAGTCGCGACTTCTTCACCTCGACGAAATTGCCTACGGTCGCCTTCTCTTCAAGCACCGCGTTCATCCGCAGATGCGCAAATGGTCCAATCGAACAGTTCGCCTCGACTTCAGAATCGACGATCACGGAATGATCTTTAACCGCCACGCCGTCACCTAAACGCGAGTTTGTGATGCGTGCTCCCGCACGTATCACGCAACCCTCTCCGATGATCGACTTCCCTTCAATCGTGACGTTTGGATGAATGATCGTGTCGCGCCCGATCTGCGCTTCAGAGCTGATGTAAGCGTGAGATGGATCGATAAACGTCACGCCGTCTTCGAGCATCAACCGTCGAATCGCCGCCCGCCGCAAGAGGTTCTCAAACTCCGCGAGGTCGGCGCGTGTGTTGATGCCGAAAACTTCGCGAGCGTCGTTGTGCTGGTAAACCGTAACAGTGCCGCCGCTTTTTAGAACGATCTCGGGCACGTCAGTCAGATAGTATTCACCTTGATCGTTTGCCGGTTCGACGCGGCGTAGCGCACGAAAGAGATCCTTTGATTCGAAACAGTAGATACCTGCGTTGATCTCTTTTACCTGGCGCTCTTCATCATCCGCGTCGCGTTGTTCGACGATCTTTTGAAAATTGCTGTTTTGGTCGCGAATGATTCGTCCGTATCCGGCCGGGTTTTCGAGACGAACACTCAGAATCGAGCATTTGGCGACGGTGGTTTCATGATGCTCGATCAACTTGCGCAACGTCTCGACTTTGATCATCGGCACGTCGCCCGACAACACCAACACCAGCGAGTCTGAGTTTTCAAGAACGCTGCGTGCAGATTCGACTGCATCACCGGTTCCGTGCTGTTTTGCCTGAATTACGAAGCTTGCAAGCTCGCCGACTTCAGCGAGCGCAGCTTGTTCGACTTCCTCCGCCTGATGACCGACGACGACCAGAATCTGACGCGGGTCTAAAGCCTTTGCAGCTCGCGCGACGTGCGCGATTAACGGTATGCCGCCAAGCTCGTGCAGCACCTTGGCGCGCTTCGATTTCATCCGCGTTCCCAGGCCGGCCGCCATGATTAAGATGTTCAGTGGCTTTTGCATTAAACCCCGACTGTAACTTGCGCCTGTTTGCGACAATTCAGCACGACTTCCGCCAGACGATCCGAGTTGTGTCTGACTTTCTCGCCGTCGTACAGCAAGTCAGCCCGCACGATCTCCGTCGTCTGGTCGAGCGCGTCGTTAATTGAATCATTAATGCCGATCTGATAAGCGCCCTCCGCTGCGTAGCGTTCAGCCTGCTCTTTGCTGATGTGGCGATTGTTCACCACAACAAAATCAAAATGAATTTCCGGCGCGTACTCCTTGATCGTTTCCAAATGTCTTCGCGCGTTGTAACCATCAGTCTCACCGGGTTGCGTCATGAGATTGTTGATGAAGATCCTGGTTGCGCGCGACTGGCCAATCGCTCGTGCCACTTGCGCTACCAGAAGATTCGGCAGGATGCTCGTGTACAGCGATCCCGGACCAACCGTGATGATGTCGGCGGCACGAATTGCTTTCAACGCTTCCGGCAACGGAAGACATTGTTCCGGCTCGAGTCGCAGCCTGCGAATCGGAATCTTCGACGCGGAGATCTGGGTTTCTCCACGCACGACTGATCCGTCCTCGAGTTCTGCCACCAGCCGGACGTCGCTGATCGTCGCCGGAAAGATATGACCCTTGCTCGCGAGCACTTCCGACGACAGACGGATCGCTTCGGTAAAGTCACCCGTGACTTCAGTCAGCGCCGCGAGAAACAGGTTACCGAAACTATGCCCGCCGAGTTCGCCGTCGCCACGAAAGCGATAACGAAAGAGACGCGACAGCAGCGTTGAGTCCTCGGACAGAGCGATCATGCAGTTACGGATGTCGCCCGGTGGGAGCATTTGCAATTCGTCGCGCAGCCGTCCCGAACTGCCGCCGTCATCTGAGACGGTGACCATCGCAGAAAGATTCTCGATCCAGATCTCCTCTTCAGTCTTCCCGACCAACCTTTTGAGACCGGCCAGCAGCGCGGAAAGACCGGTGCCGCCGCCAATCGCTACCAGCTTCTGACCGCCTGTAATCTTTGTTTGTTGCAAATGGATGCCTCAGGAGAGATGTAATTCGCTGAACGCGGTTAAATCATACCTTAACCGAATTGAGATCTATATCGTTTAATTGCCCTTTTGTGGCTTAGGAAGGGTTGCTGAAGATCAGCCGATCGAAATCGGGATCGTTGCGCAGAGGGGTTAGGTCATGATCGTGCTGGGCGCGCACACGAAGATTTGGCTGAAGGTTGAGTGCTTTTTCGAGCGACTCCAGAGCCAGATCGATCGAGCCGAGTCGAGCACGAGTGGCGGCCAGGCCGTAATGAATGTGCGCAGCCTCGGGCTCACGCTTGAGCGCGCGCTCAAACATTTCCTGGGCCGCAACATACTCGCCACGGTTTAGTTCGATTACGCCGCGATCGTAGAGCGAGTCGGCGTCACGGGGGAGAATACTCTCAGTTCGCAGTCGAGATTCAGCGATCGCGAGATAAGTGCGCGCGCGAGCTGCAACCTCGGCGACTTGCGAGTATTTGTCTACGAGCACTCGAAATTGATTCCGCGCCTCAGCAAAACGCCCTCTTGCAAACTCCTTGTGCGCCCGTTCGAAAGCTACGAGGGCGGCCGACTCATCCTGAGTCGGTGGTCTTGGCGGCGGCGGAGTTGGCGCGGGTCTGACGGCTCTGACTGCTGCGAGCTTCTGCGTCGTTTTGACCCTCGGGGCGACCTTCGAGATGGGAGCTTTCTTCGCCGCAGCCTTACGAGCCAGGGGCTTGGGAGCAGCTCTTGCTTTGACCGCGGGCTTGGCTTTCGCAGCGGTCTTCTTTGCGGCGCGAACTGGCTTACGAGCCGGAGCTTTCGCTGCCGTTGCTCGTTTGGCCTTGGGTTTGGTTGAGGACTTTGCTTTGACAGCGCGCTTCGCGGAGGGTTTTGCCTTGGAACGCGATGTGGAACGTCTCAACCCTTTTGTGAGACTGCTGCTCATGTGCGGAATCTCAAAAGGCTGCTCACCTTCGCGAGCAGCCGTAGAATCGGCGGGAGCTTACCACAGCCGCCCCTCTAAATCAACGAGCACAAAGTATTTGCGGGTGCTTTACGGTCCAAGTACGGCCCAAACTTCGACACATATGCCAACAAAGAAAAACACTTGAAGGTCATTGTTGGCTATGTTAAAGTGCGTCTTGGCTTACGGAGGCCTAATCCACCTCGGCAAATAGCCCCAACCGAAGAAGTAACCTCTTAGTTTTCACAGCTTGCAATCCGCGGAACAGGCGTTTCAGTTTTTACTCTCCAGGAAACATCCCGCCCCGGCCTTCAATAAAAGAGACGCACAATGGCAGACACACCAATCCTGTTGCGTGAACAGCAATACCACCGAATAAAGGCTGTCCTGGCACGATTGCGAATGGACTCCTCGGCCAAGGTCGTTTTTCTGGTGGACAAGGACGGTCAGGAGATCGCCGCTCAGGGTGAGGTGGCGAATCTTGACACAACCAGCCTGGCATCTCTCGCCGCCGGAAACGTTGCCGCGACGGGCGGCATGGCTCAACTGATCGGCGAGAAGGAATTTCCGACACTCTCTCACGAAGGCGAAAAGGAGAGCATTCACATCTCCGTAGTTGGACGGCTCCTGCTAATGGTTGTCTTCGACGATCGCTCCAGTCTTGGACTAGTAAAGCTCCGCAGTAAGCAGGTTTCTCATCAATTGGCGGCAATGTTTGAAGAAATTGCTGCTGAAGATTACGACGACGATTCACCGTTCGCCGGAATAACCGACGAGGACATCGATAGTCTTTTCAGCTAACGGCATGCGCTATGACCTTTATTAATTACGCTTCCCGAGAAATCAACTGCAAGATCGTTTACTACGGCCCAGGTCTGTGTGGTAAGACGACTAACTTGCAGTACATCTTCGACTCCACTGCCCCGCAGGCGCGCGGCAAATTGATTAGTCTCGCGACTGAAACCGACCGCACGCTGTTCTTCGACTTCATGCCGCTTGAGCTCGGCACGGTCCGCGGATTCAAGACGCGCTTTCATCTCTACACGGTACCTGGACAGGTTTTTTACGACGCGTCGCGCAAGCTGATTCTGAAGGGAGTGGATGGAGTTGTTTTTGTTGCCGATTCTCAGGAAGAGCGAATGGACGCGAACATCGAGTCGCTGTACAACCTTGAAGAAAACTTGCAGTCGCAGGGTTACGACTTGATGAAGATCCCTTACGTGCTCCAATTGAACAAGCGCGACTTGAATAACATTGTTCCGGCCGAAGATCTCGCGGCTGAGTTGCAGCGCAAGGGCGAGCCGGTTATTGAGGCAGTCGCCTCAACCGGGCAAGGCGTGTTTGACACTTTGAAAGCGGTCGCGAAACAGGTACTGACTGAATTAAGAAAAGGTTAGCCACAAAAAGGCACAAAATGCACAAGATTCATTTTTGAGCATTTTGTGCCTTTTTGTGGCTACTCAAGGGATTTGAGCATTAGGAGGCCGTCGCCGCCGTTGGAATAATACTTAGGCAGTTTTTGTGTCACGGTATAACCAAGGCTCTCGTAGAGTTTCTGCGCCGCGACATTCAACGTTCTCACTTCCAGTCGCACCAACCTCACGCTGCGTTTCCGAAATCCGTCTTCAACTTCGCCCATCAATCTCTTCGCCAGGTGACGTCGCCGGTGTTCCGGCGCGACGCCGACAGTGGTTACGTGTCCAGTATGATCAGGCTCGACGAGTCCGATCACAAAACCCGCCATCACGCCGCCATTCGTCACGGCGCGGAACGAAACTGATTCTGGAGCTGTGAGAAGGTAGTCGAACGTTTCGCGGCTGTAAGCCTCACCGTCGATGAAGCAGCGCTGATCTAGCCGCCAACACTCGTCGAGTTGTGAGATCGTAAGCGGACGAATATCGTAGCTCGTGCCCCACGAAGGTGTCGGAGCCTTCTCTTTTTGTCTATCAGCGTCGTATTCGAGATCCGACTGAGTCCACCAGCGGGAACGAAATTTCTTTAGTACAGCCATAGCCTCTTTGCCGCGAAGGAAGTAACCGGCCACTAGTTTACCATCGCGCTTTTGAGAATGCCTACAGGATTAGCATGCAGTCTCCGTAGCTGTAAAACCGGTATCGCTCTGCGACGGCATGGTGATAAGCGCGCAGCACAAACTCGCGCCCGGCGAAGGTGCTGACGAGTATGAGCAGAGATGAGCGTGGCAGGTGAAAGTTGGTCAACAGCGCATCAGCGATGCGAAATCGATGGCCCGGTTTTATCGTGAGTGTCGCCAGGCCCTTGCCCGCCGCGACGGTGTTGTTTTCTGTTGCGGCTGATTCGAGGGCGCGCATGGTTGTAGTGCCCACGACAATGATTCGTCCTCCGTTCGCGCGCGCGTCGTTGATTGCTTCTGCGACTGACTCAGAGATCTCAAACTGTTCGCCACTCACTGAATGGTTAGCCACGTCGTCTACGCGAACTGGCTCAAACGTTCCGTATCCGACGTGAAGCGTGATTTCCGCTAATGAAGCATGACGCCTGACTTCTTCAAGCGCTTCAGGTGTGAAGTGGAGACCAGCCGTGGGCGCTGCGATTGCGCCGCGATGCTTCGAGTAGACTGTTTGATATCGCTCACGATCTTCCGCCGATGCTCCGTGCGGACGTTTGATGTACGGCGGAAGCGGCGTCGATCCGATCTCCGCAAGAACGTCATCAAAAGAACCTTCGCAGTGAAAACGAACCCGACGCAGCTCTGGGCCAGGTTCGTCGAGCATCTCAGCGACTAATTTTCCTTCGCCAAACATTGCGCGCGAGCCTTTTTTCAGTCGCGCGCCCGGACGGACCAGCGCTTCCCAAACCTGAGGCTCGAGTTCGCGCACGAGGAAGATCTCAACCTGCCCGCTTGTTTCTTCACGACGACCAGTCAAGCGCGCGGGAATCACACGCGAGTTGTTTACGACGACAACATCGTTTGGACGAAGATATTGCGTGAAGTTTTTGAAGCTCGAATCGGACCACGTCTGCTTCTCACGATCGAGTACCAGCATCTGCGACGCATCGCGCTCGACGAGCGGCTCCTGCGCGATGAGTTCACTCGGAAGATCGTAATCGAAATCTGAGATGTGCACTGATCTGTGTTACTCAGCTTGATTAGCCGGAGAAGGGTGTTCGCGGTGGAAGACGGCGGTGAGCTGTGCGCCGAAGAGCAATATCAAACTAGATACATAACTCCACGTGAGCACTGCTACCACAGCGCCGACCGAGCCGTAAATCTGATCGTAGTGGAAGTACTGAAGACTCCACGCAAAGATGTACTTTGCCAACTCCCACAACAGTCCCGCGAGAAAAGCGCCGGGCAGAGTATCTCTCAACGTGACCTCGGCCTTTGGCATGAAGCGATAGACCAAAACAAATAGTGCGACGGTGATCAGATAGCTGCCTGCGGCAAACACCACTTGCCAGAACGCGCTGCCGACTGTGGTCAACAACGTGTATCGTTCGATTTGACGTGGCGAAAACCTTCCGGTCATTTCACGAATTGCAACCACGAAGGACGTCAAAAGTACGGACAGCGACAGCAACAATCCGACAAGTCCAACCATTCCGATTGTCAAAGCTCTGCCATGCAAAAACGATCTCGAGATCGCGCCCCAGATGCGATTGAGCGCGCGCTCGGCGACGGCAAATACCCATGAGCCGGCCCACAACACCAGCACCACACACGTGATGATTGCTCCGACGCCAAGATCTGAGAATGCCTCGATGGTGTCACGCAGGAACTTGCTCGAGCCGGGATAAACGTCAACAGCGTGTGTAAGCAGTTGACTGCCGGCCGCGAGCTTATTGCTGAGGGCGAACAGGAGCAGCAGTGCAGGGAAGAGCGCCATCAATCCGAAGTAACTCATCGCTGCGGCGGAGGTGAAGAGATCGTTTTCGTGAAACTGATGAAGCGAGTGCATGATCATCGAGCGCCACGGCGCGCGATTACGAACGCCGAATGAGTGACGCGAGAATGAGCGGAAGCGTTTCATCGGAAAATTAAGCCGCGGATGAACACAGATTATCGCGGATCTTTCAGCGGGGGTCGAACAGGCTGGGGACTCTTGCTCCCGGTGTCTTGATACCAAAATGTTCGTAAGCGAGCGGCGTCGCCATGCGGCCGCGCGGCGTCCGATCCAAAAAACCGATCTGAATCAAATAAGGCTCAATGATCTCTTCGATCGAGTCCTTTTCTTCTTGGATGGAGGCTGAAATCGTGCCGAGACCGACCGGTCCTCCGCTGAACTTCTCGATGATCGTCAGCAACAGTTTTCGATCCATCTCGTCGAGGCCATACGTGTCAACTTCCATGCGATTCAACGCGTGGTTGGCGACTTCCTGCGTGATGCGGCCGTCGTAATCGACTTCAGCGTAATCGCGCACGCGACGCAGCAGCCGATTGACGATACGTGGCGTGCCGCGAGAGCGTCGTGCGATCTCACGCGCGCCACCATCGTCGATCTCGACGCCGAGTATTTCAGCCGAGCGCCTGCAAATGATTTCGAGATCTTCGTGCGGGTAGAAGTCGAGATGGAAAACGATTCCGAAGCGACCGCGCAATGGGGCAGTAATCAAACCGGCACGCGTTGTTGCACCAATCAAAGTGAACTTCGGAATCTCGAGTTTGATTGAACGCGCCGAGGGACCTTGTCCGATCAGAAGATCCAACTGATAGTCTTCCATTGCCGGATAAAGTTTTTCTTCCAACGCCGGCAACAGACGATGAATTTCGTCGATGAAGAGCACGTCGCCTTCCTGAAGGTTTGTCAGCAGTGCAGCGATGTCGCCCGCCTTCTCGATCGCTGGACCGGCAGTCGATTTTAGTTCGGCGCTCATTTCATTCGCGATGATGTTGGCGAGCGTTGTCTTGCCTAAACCCGGAGGGCCGGTGAGAAGCACATGATCGAGCGCTTCGCGGCGAGCACGTGCGGCTTTCATGTAGACACGCAGGTTCTCTTTCACCTGTCGCTGACCGACGTACTCGTCAATGCGAGTGGGGCGCAGCGTCAGATCGAGTTGACGATCTTCGTCGGTGGGCGAGCCGTCTCTTAATCTCGCCGATATTGATTCAGGGGCCATCGGAGTTCCTACTTCAGATCAAACACGGGCCAGCTTTCGCAGACCACGCCGCAATACTGATTCAACTGTCATCTCGCCGCCGTCACTGAGCGCGGCATCGATCGCCTTTTCCGCGGACGAGCGTTGATAACCAAGGTTCAGCAATGCCGAGAGCGCATCCGACCGCACGTTATCTTCCGGCGAGGCGCCGACTGCTTCTGGTCTGGCGCCTGGCGTCTCTTCGAGTTGAGCAGCAGCCAGCGCGGTCATCTTTTCGCGCAGGTCGACGATGAGTCGCTCAGCAGTCTTTCTGCCGACGCCGGGAATCAGCGTCAGCCGCGCGAGATTATTTGTTTTGATCGATGCAATCAATTCGTCGGCGCTCATGCCGGAAAGAAGCGCGATGCCTAGCTTCGGACCAATACCGCTGACGGAAATGAAATTGATAAACAGCTCGCGCTCGCGTGCCGTCTTGAAACCGTAAAGCTGCAAAGCATCTTCTTTGACGTGTGTGTAAATGCGAAGCTGAACGTTCGAGCCCGCGTCTTCGAGCTCATAAAAAGTCGAGAGCGGAATGCTGACTTCATAGCCAACGCCGCCAACGTCAACGATCACAGAAGTTGCTTGTTTTGAAAGCAGTGTGCCGCTGAGATGCGCAATCATGCGGGCTGGATTGTATCAAAAACGATAGGACCTATAGGACATATATGACCTATACGACCTATTAGCGCTATACTTGCGGCGACGGGTTCCTTCCCATGAAGTCTGAGAAGATATCAGAATTAACAACCAGCCGCTTGAGTGTTTATCTTCGCTGTCTCAATGCGCTTCATACCGCCGGAATCAAAACGATCTCGTCGCAGGCGCTGGCGGAGCAGTTCAATCTCAATTCGGCCCAGATTCGAAAAGACCTCGGTTACTTCGGTGAGTTTGGCGTGCGTGGCGTCGGTTACTACGTTGCAGACCTGCGCGAACACATCACCAAGATACTCGGTCTCGATAGTCCGCATCGCGTCGGTATCGTTGGCGCAGGACGATTGGGAACTGCACTCGCAAACTACAACGGGTTTGGTAAGTCAAACTTCACTGTTGTCGCGTTGTTTGATAACGACCGTCAGAAGATCGGTCGCAGGCTCGGTGACGGTAAGATTCTCGTGCACGAAGTTGATCAGGTAGCGAAAGTGATCCATGAGGAAGCGATCGACGTAATTGTGCTCGCTGTTCCGGCAAAGGCGGCGCAGAGAGTTCTTAATCAGGTGATGTCTGCGGGAATCAAAGCGGTGCTGAACTTTGCGCCAGCTTCGTTAACGCCACGGCGCGGAGTGAAGGTCAAAACTGTCGACCTGACGACCTCGTTGGAATCGTTGTCGTATTTCCTGGCCCAACCGCCGAGTAGCACCGTTACAAAACCGCGAGGGCGACCGCGGAGTACGGAAGAAAGTCTCCCGCAAAGGCGCAAAGGCGCAAAGTTATCCGATTTTTAACTTGCTTCTTTGCGTCTTTGCGCCTTTGCGGGAAAACTAATCGTGTTTTATGGATGAGCAGACAGCCAGACGTGATCTGATTCAGGTTTGCCGCCTGATGTACGACCGCAGTTACGTCGTGTCGTCAGACGGCAATGTCAGCGTGCGTCTTGACGATGGTCGCATCCTTGCCACGCCGACGATGACGTGCAAAGGTCGCATGACCGAAGATTTGATCGCGATCACCGATCTCGATGGCCGAGCGCTGAACGATCGACGCGCATCGAGTGAGCTGGCCATGCATCTTCTGATCTATCGCGAGCGTCCGGATGTGAAGGCCGTTTGCCACGCGCATCCGCCGCATGGAACTGCGTTCGCCGTTGCAGGTCTCGCGATCGATCAACCAATTCTTTCGGAAGTGATCCTGACTCTGGGATGCGTGCCGCTTGCTTCGTATGGAACACCTTCGACTGATGAACTGACGCAGGCGATGCAGCCGCTGGTGAAGTATCACAACGCGTTGCTGATGGCGAATCACGGTGCGGTCGCTTACGGCGCCGATCTGTGGCAGGCGTGGGATCGTCTCGAGACGCTTGAACACACGGCGAAGATCGCGATTCTCTCGCGAGTGCTTGGCGGTTCAAAGAACCTGCCTGCCGATGCGATCGAGAAATTGATCAATGTGCGCGAGGCGGCGGGCTATCTCGG
>Ga0070706_100000315_pt1 | contig 58863 bp, 56 predicted proteins | sample KBSK5501metaG_FD_65476 | JGI IMG/M metagenome (GOLD analysis project Ga0070706, IMG submission 65476) | Corn, switchgrass and miscanthus rhizosphere microbial communities from Kellogg Biological Station, Michigan, USA - KBS K5-50-1 metaG | ecosystem: Host-associated > Plants > Roots >...
GAAGACCGTATTCGACGCGGTCCAGGCAAACAATCAAAACGCAGGCGCCAACTTCATCGAGCACGGCGACAGTCAATACGTCGTCCGCGGCATTGGGCTTATCAAAGATGTCGCCGATATAAAAAACATCGTGCTTGACTCGCGCAAGGGCACGCCTGTTCGGGTAAGCGACGTCGCTACGGTCGAGATCGGAAACGAGATCAGACAGGGCGCAGTCACCCGGGACGGCCAGGGCGAGGTCGTCACCGGCATTGTCCTCAAGCGAATCAATGAAAATACAGAGCAGGTGATCAATCGCATAAAGGCGAAGGTCATCGAGATCAACAAGGCGCTACCCGAAGGCGTCTCGATTGTGGATTACTACGATCAGGGCGAGCTTGTGAACAGCAGCGTGCACACGGTAGTCGAGTCGTTGATCGAGGGCGAGTTGCTGGTGTTGCTGATTCTCGTTTTGTTGCTCGGCGACTTTCGAAGCTCGTTGATCACCGCGGCGGCGATCCCGTTCTGCATGCTCGTGGCATTCATTCTGATGTGGTACGGCGGACTGTCGGCGAATCTATCATCGCTTGGGGGACTGGCGATAAGCATTGGGATGATGGTGGACGCGACGGTGGTGATGGTGGAAAACATCTATCGCCATCTCGAAGAGCATCAGGAGAGATCGCTTCGCGAAGCCATACTTGTTGCGGCTCAGGAGATCGGCCGTCCCATTTTCTTTGCGATCCTCATCATCGTAGCGGTCTTCCTGCCGGTGTTCACTCTTCAAGGAATCGAGGGGAAGCTGTTCAAGCCTCTGGCCTACGCGGTGACGTTCTCGATGATCGGCTCGATGTTGATGGCCATTTGCATCGCGCCAATGCTGTGCGCAATGTGGCTCAGGTTGAAGAAGGGCGACAAGCGTGAAAACCCGATCATTCGATTTGTGAAAGGTGTGTACGTCCCGGTGCTCGAGTGGGCGATCAGGCACAGGTTCGCGGCGCTCACAATAGCGGTTCTGCTCATCGTGTGGAGCGTCGCCGATGTATTCATCCTTGGCAGCGAGTTCTTGCCGACTATCGATGAAGGGAACATGCTCGTGCGGGCTACGATGCCCGCAAGCATCTCGCTCAATCGCGCGATCGATGTATCCACGCAGATCGAGCGCGCCTTCAAGGAATTTCCAGAGGTCGAAACCGTGGTCGCAAAGATCGGGAGAGCCGAACTCGGCGGCGATCCGGAAAGCGTCAGCAACGACGAACTCTACATTCGATTGAAGCCCAAAAAAGATTGGACCACCGCCAGCACCAAGGATGATCTGGTCGATGCGATGCGTCGTCGAGTCGAGGGCTTCCCGGGAGTGCGATTTAATTTTTCACAGGTCATACAAACGCGTAACGACGAGTTGATCTCGGGGATCAACGCTCAGATTGCTGTGAAGGTCTTCGGAGAGGATCGCGAGGTACTGCGAAGGATGACCGAAGAAATTCGGAACGCGATGTCAGGCATTCGAGGCGTCGAAGACCTTGCGATCGAGCAAGTGGCCGGCGAAGAACATCTCGAAATCGTGTTGGATCGCGACAGGATTGCCCGATACGGACTCAACATTACCGACGTACTTGAGGCGATCAAGATTGCCATCGGGGGCGACGAGGCCACCGATGTACTGGAAGGGCAGCGGCGCTTTGCGGTCTTTGTTCGAATGACTGAGCGTTTCCGCGATCAGATCGACAAGCTGGGTTCCATCCTGATCGCAGCTCCGGTAGCCGGCAGCGTGCCGCTGGGGCAGCTTGCCTCATTCAACTTGTCGAGCGGCGATTCAGTCATCAGCCGCGAGAACTCGCTGCGAAGAGTTGTTGTGATGTGCAACGTGGCCGGGCGAGACATAGGCAGCTTCGTGCACGATGCGCAGGCGGCGGTCGCCGGGCAGGTCAGGATGGAACCTGGGTATTTCATAACGTGGGGCGGCCAATTCGAGAACGAACAACAGGCCGTTCGGCGGCTGCTCATCGCGATCCCGATCTCGCTGCTGCTTGTATTCGTGTTGATCTTCGCCTGCTTCAATTCGCTTCGGAATACTCTTACCATCATCTTCAATATTCCGATTGCGCTTGTGGGAAGCACGACGTTTCTTCTGATCTCGGGATTCCCATTGAGCGTGCCGGCACTCGTCGGCTTTATTGCGGTATTCGGAGTCGCGGTGCAGAACGGCATGGTAATGGTTTCTTACATCAACAAACTGCGGGACCAGGGAATTGAGTTGCATCAGGCGGTAGTCACCGGTGCGACCGTGCGCTTGCGAGCCGAACTATTGAGCGCTCTAATCGGCAGCATAAGTCTTATACCGTTCATCGTCTCTTCGGGAACGGGAGCAGAGATTGAGAAACCGCTCGCTATCGTCGTAGTCGGGGGACTGGTCACGCGGCCGATCAAAATCGTGATTCTGCCGATGGTGTACGAGTGGGTCGAGCGCCGCGCGTCAAGACGAGCTGAGACCTAAGGTTAAACGAGGGCATCGGAATTGAGCACACCAATCCGTCTTTCGGGATCAGATGCGTCGCGTTCGCGTGTTGCACTTGCGCTTGTCCTTCTCATCGCGCACGCCTTAATCATCAATGCTGCTCACCGTCATTCCGCGGTCTTATCGCGGGAGTTGGCCTCGTCGACGACCTCAGCAACCCGAAGGCCGGACCATTCAGGGCGCGCGCCAGAGTCAAGCGATCCTTCGCATTGCGCGACCTGCCGTCTACAGCGGGTTTTCAGTTCGAGCTTGTGCTCATCGTCGATAAGCCCTGATCCGTCGTTCGTCGTCATCACGTCTACAGGCCTTCAATGCAATCGTTGCCTGCCCGGCGCGAACATAGCATTCGTCGGCCGCGCACCCCCTCTTGCTTGACTGATTTCACAACCACCTACACGGCTTGCGGCCGACGGCACGCGAGGCTCGATCTATTCACTCAGAAAAGGAGATCAGACCATGCAAGCGAAAAATTATCTTTCTGGCATATTAACGCTTCTGCTCATCTGCGGTTTCTCGGCCGTCAGCTTCGCGCAAGCGAACGGGAGCTTGAAGGGAACTGTGACGCTCGAGACCTCAGGTAAGCCTGTCCACAATGTCGCGGTCACAATTATTCAACTGAAGCGCGCGGTTGAGACCGACGACAACGGAGTCTATGAATTTCAAAACGTCCCGCCGGGAACATACGACGTGGTTGCGCACCTCGACCGCGTGCCCGATGTTGTGCAGACGATTCAGGTGAAGCCCGGAGCCTCGGTCACCGCCGACTTTCAAATTCGGCTGAGGGCGGTGGGCGAGCAGATCACCGTCACCGCGAGCGGCGGAGAAGAAACCTCATTCAATTCGATTCAATCGGTTACCTCGCTGACTGCGGTTGAGCTCGCCGAGAAGAATCCGCAATCACTTGGCGAGGCGCTCGATCATGAGCTTGGTGTATCCAAGCGTACTTTCGGACCGGGCACGTCGCGGCCGGTGGTCAGAGGTTTTGACGGAGATCGCGTACTCGTCCTTGAAGATGGGAACCGAATCGGCGCGCTTGGTTTTCAATCAGGCGATCACGCCGAACCGATAGACGTTCTGAACCTGGAAAAACTCGAAGTTGTTAAAGGACCCGCGACTCTGCTCTACGGCAGCAGCGCCATCGGCGGGGTCGTCAATGCGATCACCGGCCACGAGTCTGCTCACCCAGGCTTGCGAGGCTACTTCACTGCGATTGGTGGCTCGAACAACTACCAGGGCGGTGCCAGCGCGGGGCTCGAGTACGGCTCGAAGAACCTGCTGTTCTGGGCGAACGGCGGCGGACAACGAGCCGGAGACTACGATACACCTATCGGCAGGATTACCAACTCCTATACGCGAGAGGGAAACGCGTCGGGCGGCTTTGGCTATTACCCTGGGGCGAAGTTTTTGAGCGTCGACTACTCGTTTGACAGCAGGCGCTATGGAATTCCGTTCGATCCATCGGAGGAAGACCCGGAGGTGGTTTTTCTGAACCCGCGCCGTCAGAGCATTCGACTGAACGGAGGAATGCGCGACATGGGCGGGTTCATAAACGTCGCACAGTTCTCGCTTCAGTACAACGACTACCGTCACAACGAAGTGAATCTATTCACCAACCAAATCAACACGGCCTTCAAGAACAAGACCTTTAACTACCGAGGCGTCTTCGACGAGCGAAAGAGCGGGCGTTGGTCGGGCAGCTTCGGCTTGTGGGGGCTGCATCGTGACTACACGTCATCAGGCGAGGAAGCGCTGGCGCCGCCGACGCGACAAAACGCGTTTGCGGTCTTCGCCCTCGAGAAACTCGACTTCGAGCGCGTGTCCTTTCAGTTTGGCGGGAGGGTTGAGCATAACGGGTACAATCCGGACCAGGTGCTCGCGCGGCCGACTCCCGATCGTTCATTCAACGGATTCTCAGGCGCAATCGGAATGCGAGTTCCAACCTGGCGAGGAGGGGCGTTCGTTGCCAACTACAGCCGATCCTATCGGGCGCCGTCGCTGGAGGAGCTATACAATCTCGGCCCGCACGGCGGCAACGCGACGTTCGAGATAGGCGATCCGAATCTCCAACGCGAGCAGAGTGATGGGGTCGATCTATCGCTGCGGCATTCCACCACCCGGCTTCGCGCGGAGTTGAACTACTTTTATTACCACATCAGAGACTTTATTTTTCTGGCGCCGACCGGCCAGATTGATGAGGAGTCGAACCTGCTGATCGCCAACTATGCGCAGGGCACGTCTCGGTACACCGGAGCCGAAGCGCGCCTTGACGTCAGAATGCATCCCAACCTCTGGCTTCTTTCTTCGCTCGACTATGTCAATGCGACGCTGACTGACAGCAATACGCCTATTCCCCGGATACCGCCGTTGCGAGGCCGTGTCGGCTTCGAAGCTACGTACAAGGGCTTCCGGTTCGCTCCTGAAGCGATCGTTGCGAGGGATCAAGACCGGCTCTTCCCGACCGAGACCCGAACGCCGGGCTATGCCGTGTTCAACGCAAACGCTAGTTACACGATCGCGCAACAGCACGTCGCACAGATCATCTCGTTGAGCGCGTTTAACATCGGCGATCGGCTCTATCGCAACCATCTCTCCTTCATTAAGGAGTTTGCTCCGGAGATCGGTCGCGGAGTTCGGCTCACGTACACGGTCAGGTTTTTCTAGTGAAGATTTGATGGGCACCTGTAGGGGCGGCTCACCGTTGGCCGCCCCTACATTCTATCGAGATCACCTCTGAGGGTCGTGGCTCTCGCTTTGCCGATCTCTGCGAGTATACTTCAGTGCTAAAAGTTTCAAGTTTCTTTGTATGCCCCCTTGTTCGTCCTTGAGTTTAACTTTGCTTCAACAATCCGCTATCGACGATTGAGCCGGTTTCGCTGATTGCCTGGAAGCTTGCCTGGGAATCTTCGATCTCGATCACCATGAAATGATTGTCTTGATCAAAACTCGCCGCGGTCAATCCGCTTCCTTTGTCGATATCTCCACGCCGGACCTTTCCGCCCGCGCCGCTGACGAAATACTGAATGCCTTGCTGCGGTTTGGTTCGTTCGTAGATATGATCGTGACCGGAGAACGCTACGCTCACGCCGTAGCGTGTTTCACGCCGTAGCGTGTGAAGAGCGGCTCAAGTTGTTTTCGCAATCCCATGGCTGAGCCGTGCTGCTTGCCCGATGAATAGATCGGATGATGAAAGACTGCGATCTTCCATTTGGCCTTTGAATCGCGAAGCGAATTCTCGAGCCAGTTCGCCTGCGTTCGGCCGAAGTCGGTTGAGTCGAGCATGAAGAAATCGGTTCGCGGAACTGCTGAAGGATCGCATCAACTTCTATGCTGTGCTCGGCAATCATTCCGGAAAAAAAACGGATTCGAAGAATGACTCAACCACTGCCTTTCGGGATTGTCCTACTGGTAGGCCAACATTATAACTGGTGAGCGAATGTGTCGGAAGCGCTCTCGGACTTGGGCGGTGTCTTAAAATTACGGCACAGTTCGGACCTGCGAAAGGCTTGTCTTTTGCACACACACACTCTTGCTCGCGGATCAGCGCGACGAGACCTTGCACTTGAAGACTCTGGTTTTGACTGTCGCAAAACAAGACGATCAGAGGTTTCCTTGCGCCCAGAAATGTTTTGTAGGATACTTCGCTCCAGTTTTGAAAATGTCCGGGACTGCGAGTCTGATGGGCTCACGAGTCTGCAAGGCGACTAGAAATTCTGGAAGCTTTGAGTTGGACGGCTCAACTCTTAGGCGCCGTTAACCAATGTTGGTTTTCCGCCCGGCGTCCTGCGCGACGCAGAGTCGTTCATACAAGCTTTCTAGTTCCGTTTCAATATCGCTGCTTTGAGGAGGCTGAAATGTCGAAACCATTCGTCCTTGGCTTTGTAATCGGGCTGGCTCTATTGGTGGTGGCTGGCGTTGGAGCGTCTCGTCTTCACCAGAAAGACGCCGAGGACGTAAAACATCGAGCCGAGCTTGCGGAATATCAAGCGGAGCTCAGCGACGCCGCGCCTGTTCAGCTTGGCGTGTTGTCTCAAAAGGAGCGCATCCACAGCACGCTTTACACCCATTACCGAGAGAGGAATAACAACCGAAGAATTAGTGAGTTGATTGAGCCTGCTCGGGGTACGCACAAGATTGTTGGTATCGACTTTCTCATCGGACTGAGCCCACTACTGACTGAGTCGCAGACGCCGGAGAGTTTTCTTGGCGAACTTGCGCGCGAGTCTGACGCAATCATTCGGGGGAAGGTTACAAACAGAGTCTCGCGAATTACTGAAGACGAAGGCTTCATCTTCACTGAGTACGATATCTTAGTCACCGAAGTATTGAAGAACAACGTAGCTGCGCGTTTAAATGTGGGCTCAACCATTGATGTTACGCGACCCGGGGGCAAAGTCTTGCTCGACGGCGTGATAGTGAAGGCTCGAGACCACTACTTTGCAGCCCTGCCGGTGAACGGTCATGAAATCCTACTGTTTCTGCAATTCATTAAGGAAACTGGAGCCTATAAGGCCACACGATATTCTGGAAGCTTTGAATTGAACGGCTCAACTGTTACGCCATTGACGGCGGACGAACTTCCACCCGGTGTGATCCGCGACGCGAATTCGCTTTTGCAAACCGCGCGGATTGTTTCTTACAGATGAACGGGCCACAGAAAAGGAGGCAACATGCACAAGCGACACGCGTTGACGTCGACTAGCTTCCTGATTGGCCTAGCTGCTGGTTGTTTGCTAGGCGTTGGTTATCCTATGGCAGTATCGGAGGCGGCGTGTCCGCCCATAGGAAGCAATGGATGGCATGCAAACAGTGTTGTCTACTACCAAGCCACTGGATTCACGAGTCAAGAGCTCGATCAGGTAGGCGGGGGCGGAGGGCTTGGAAACTGGAACTTTCACAACATTTTTCCCCTCAGTCAGAACTGTTCGAATGTCTATTTCTCTGCCGCGCCACCCACAGGCCAATACACGATATCTACGAATAATGGTTATTCTCAGTTGAAACCAACTGCCCCCGCAGAGACAGCAAGCAACACATTGTCTGGCTTTGTCGTCTCTGCAACGACAACTTTTTATTGGGGTGCGGTTTATTCAGGGAACATACCGGCGTGGAATCGTGACGGTTCGCCAGGGTACTATAGTTTGTTAGAAAGGTGACGCTTCATGAAGCTGGTCATACGATGGGGCTGTATGAGGTATCGGGCGTTCAACAAGTCGCCGGACAAAGCGTCATGAATGGCTATTATGGAACAAATGATGTTGGCAATAATATGCCCATAAACGTACAGCAGTGTGACGACGATGTGGTGAGCAGCATTCCCCAGTACGCTAGTAATTGTGGCATCGGGAGCGGCGGTGGCGGCTGTGTGAACCTATGCGGCGGCGGTGGCGAAACGAGAAGCTGTGACCCTAGTTGTAATAGCTGCTGCGATTAGCCCGATAGTCATCGACACACGTGGTAATGGGGTTGATCTCACAGACGCTCAAAATGGGGTCAACTTCGATCTCAACACCGATGGCGCCTCAGAGCGGCTGGGGTGGACGGCTGCGAATTCTGACGATGCGTTTTTGGCTCTCGACCGAAACGGCAATGGCACGATTGATAATGGGACCGAGTTATTTGGTAATTTTGCGCCGCAAACTCCATCACCGCATCGCAACGGCTTTGAGGCGCTTGCTGAATATGACAAACCGGGGAATGGTGGTACAGCCGACGGTCTCATCGACAGCCGTGATGCAGTTTTCATCTCGCTACGTTTGTGGCAGGATTCAAACCACAATGGCATCGCTGAACCGAGTGAGCTTCACGCATTGCCTGAGCTCGGTGTATATGCAATCAGCCTTAACTATAAGGAATCGAGCCGAGCAGACCAGTACGGAAATCAGTTCCGTTATCGCTCAAAAGTATACGACTGGCGTGGCGCGCATGTCGGCCGATGGGCTTGGGACGTATTCTTCACGAGTCACTAGAAACGTGCAGCCGGAAAGAGCTAGTGGGCCAGAAGACATCGCCGGCAACGAACAATCACAACCTTCAGCTTCAGTTACGAGGTTCAACTTCGGCGACCCACGCCGCCCTCTTGTTCGGCTCTTATAGCGATGGGCCTTCAAGTTCTTGCCGGCGGGCGTGAAATGGGAGACATAAGTATTCGACAGAGTATGTAGAGCTTATCAAATTCCTTTCTACCGTTTCTGCTGTTCTAGTCGGTACTCATTTAGGGCAACAGTATATATTTGACTCATCCGCTGCTCGCCCGGATAATGCGAACCATACTGGTTTAGAGCCTCTGAGTCGAAGCCTATTCTGGTCTGCGGGTGAAATGGTCGCAATGCTGACTGCGTACTTCGATGAAAGCGGAACGCATGCCGGTTCGCCGGTGCTGACCGTGGCTGGCTACGTCGCAACCGTTCAACAGTGGGATACATTCGACAGAGCATGGGCGCAGTTACTCAAAGATGAACAGCTTCCGGCGATGCACTGGACTGATCTTGAAAGTCGCAAAGCGGCCTTTGAAGGCTGGACAAAGGAACGCAAGCTGGCCGTTCAAAAACGCGCCATTGCTATCATCTGCGAAACCGTTGAGCGCGGCTTTGCGACAGGGGTTGTGCTCGCTGATTACCTTGCTTTGATTGGCGGATTGCCGGAGACGATCCGAGAGAACGCCTTAGCCTTCGCTGTCGTTGACAACCTCAAGATGGTTACAAAGTGGGCGAGCCTCAACTGTCCCGATGAGCCAATCAACTATGTATTTGAAAAAGGCGGTGGCTATGGAGGCGAACTATCTGGCCCAATGAGCCTGCTCAGCAAGAAGGAACGATGGGAACAGCTTCGAATGACTTCGCCGAAGTCTCTTTCGTTCTGTGCTAAGAAAACGCGTCGCCCGCTTCAAGCAGCCGATGTTTTGGCTTATGAAGCATACAAGCATGTTCTCAACCAGAAGGTGGGAGGCGTAAGGCGAGGTATCCGGCTTTCTTTGGAGGCCCTGCTGGTCACTGAGCATGATAACCACTATTACGATGGGAAGAACCTGCGCTGGCTCATGGAAGGTTTACGAGAAGAAGGATTGTTGTAGCGGTGTGGTAGGTTCACCTCATGATATAGAACCGCCACGAATAGCTGTATCCAGTCTCCAATGATTCTTCCCCGAAATCAGGGATGACCGCCGGCGCAGAAGCGATGAACTTGTAGTGGCCTGGGGCGAGATTCAGTGTTTGCTTTTCGTGGGGTGCAAACGTGTAGCGGGTGTCCTCGATCTTTAGCGTTAGAATTCGATTCGTGTCGTTTGTTACTTCAAGCGCGGGGTTCTTAGAACTCCCGGTTGCTGTCCTCGGAATTTGGACGAGTGGCTTTCTATTCTGAGTGTAGTTAACTTCTACTGTGCTTGAATGAATCCATCCTTCCTGCCCGGATTCAACATGAATCACGTTATACCAAGTGTCCGACAACGCGGAGCCAAGTATTACGAGAATGTCGCCCCTCGCCAGTTTGAGCAAAGGGTTCGACGTGATGGACGGTGTGTCTCGAAGATTGGCATAGGATACTGTCACCACTGCATAATCAACACCCAGATCCCGCTGGGAAAGTTTTCTTTCTGGAATTGGTCCTAAGATATCTTTGTAAGGGTCCCTCGCCTTTTGCGTCTGTTGTCCTGCGGGTGCCGCCTTAATCGAAACAAACGGGCCAACGAACAGACTCAGAACGAAAAGAAGCTGAATCGCCATTGCGGATTCTCCATTGATGATGCTAAGGCTGCGGGAATGAAAGAAGGGCAGATGTTGCTACATCCGCAGAATATCGTAGATGTAGCGAGGATCAAGACTAATCTAGAGAGATGGTGTGTTAAATCTGAATGCCCTTAGAGAATCCCGTCACAAGGAGGTCGGCCAACTCTGGGCTGTAATTGCCGTTCTTGGTCCGTTGCGCTCACCCTCTGTGCCAATGATAGTGAGACACAAACCGCTTTCTAGTTAGTGTCTCACTATCATTGGCACAGAGGGCCGGGGCAGAAGCCGTCTAGACAGGCGTGGCTCGTTTAAGCACAATAGAACAATGCGGCGTTTGAATTGGAGCAATCGACTTTGAGACGCTCAATTTGACATCATGCGATGGGACAGATGAACCAACCCGCTGGTAGCGGCCACGGATCTGCTAATCTTTTGCGTGTCGTCTTAACGCTAACATTCATCTCTGCGGCAGCGTCCATTGCGCTCGGCCAGCGAGTGCCGCCCTCGCTTCCGACATCGATACTCCCCTCCATCCGCGCGCAATCCCCGCCAACGCAAAGCCCTCCTTCGCAAACTACAGCGCCGCAGAATCGGCTTACCCGAGATGAAGCCGCGCGGCTCGCGCTGGCTCAGGCGTCGGCGTTTCAAACCGCTCGTTATTCGGAGGCGATCGCCGAAGAAGACGTCAGGCAAGCGCGCGCCGCTTTCCTGCCGCGCATCACCGCTCCCAGCACGGTAACGTATAACTCACCGACACTGGGTCCCGTTGCGCCTGGAACACCACGCTCCGACCGATTTAGTTTCATCGCGGCGAACGCAGTCATCGAATACGAATCGCTGGTCGGCGCGGGCGGCGAGATTGATATAGCGGGCCGGCTGCGCGCGACGCTGAGGCGAAGCGTGGCGCTGCTCGAGGCTGCGCGCGCGGGTACTGAGATCGCCCGGCGCACGCTGCTTCAAGCCGTTGACGACGCGTACTACGGACTTGCGCTTGCGATTATAAAACGGCGCTCGGCTGAGTTGAGCTTGAGAGCAGCCGAGGAGTTCGCTCGCGTGACTGACCTGATGTTCAATGCCGGCGAAGTTGCCCAGGTCGACTCGACGCGCGCGAAGCTTCAGGTAGCGTCGCGGCGTGACGAACTCGAACAGGCGCGGGTAAACGAGGCCGTCGCCGCGGGCGGCCTGCGAGTGCTGATTGGTTACGATTTCAGCTCACCTCTCGAGATTAACGACCTGACCAGCGAATTGCCGAACACAACCGAACTCGATCGATTCGTGGCGTCGGCAATTTCAAACCGGCCCGAGTTCGCGCAGTTCGAAGCGCAGCGGCGGGCCGCCGAACAGGACCGAAAAGCGGCGCGCGCCGAGCGTCTTCCGCAAGTCACATATTCGATCAACGGCGGATTTGATTCGCAATCGCTCAAGCCTGATCCAATCTACGATCACACCGGAATCCTGGCGACCGTCAGCGTGACTGTTCCTATCTTCGATTGGGGCGCGAGCCGCAGCCGCGAGCGCCAGGCTCGACTGCGAGCACAGAGTCTCGAGTCCGAACGAACCCGGGCGTTGCGTAACTTCAATCAACAGTTTTACGCCGCGAGATCGCAAGCGGTCGCCGCCGCAGAGCGTTATCAGTTTCTAAACGTGAGCGTTGCCGACGCCGAACGCAATGTGCAGGCGTCAATCGCGCGCTATCGATCGGGCGAAGCGCAATTGATCGAAGTCACCGACGCGCTCGGCACGTTGGCCTCGCAACGCGCGGCGCTCTCTCAAGCGCTGTTCGACTATCAAACCGCGAAGGCGCGGCTCGCACAGGTAACCGCCCAGTAAGGACACGCGAGAGAAGATGGCAGGCGACGACAAGAAAAGCATGAGTATCCTGGCTGGCCACGAGAGTTCTAGTGAGTCGTCAGTGCGGCGCTTTTTTGTATTCCGCGAAGGCAATCGCTGGAAGCTGGTGGTACTCGTGCTCGGCTTAGCCGCCGTGCTCATAGTCGCGCTTTTGCTTTTGAAGAAGAAGCCGGCCGAAGAAGAAGCAGAGGCGGTGGTCGTCAGCGTCAAGGTTGAAAAGGCCGAGCGCGGTACGATCGCCGCCGAAGTGACGGTGCTTGGAACGATCTTCGGTCGAAAGGAAGCGACGGTCAGCTCGAAGATCGCGGGCCAGATAAAAACGATGGCGCTGGTCAGGAACAAGCCGGTTCACGAAGGAGAAGTTGTCGCGACGCTGGAAGCTCGAGATGTCCTGGCTCAACGAGCTGAGGCAGCCGCGGCGCTCGAAGAGGCGCGCTCAAGTCTTCGCAACGTGACCGGCGGATCCATTCCGCAGACCGCCGCGCAGGATGAAAAGGCGGTGCGCGATGCTCGAGCGAACGTCTCGAATGCGCGGACGGTTTATGAGCGGCGGCTCACGCTGTATGAGCAAGGTGGGATCTCAAAGAAAGACGTCGAAGCATCGCAACTCGCGCTGACTACAGCCGAGAACGATTTGCGATTAGCTGAAGCGACCCAACGTCTGCACGCCGTCACAATGAGCCCCAGCGATCGCCGTGTCGCCGAATCCAAGCTGAAACAGGCCGAGGATAGACTGTCGAACCTCGACGCTCAATTGGGATATGCGGTGATTCGTGCGCCCTTTACCGGGGTGATAACCGAGCAGTTTCAATTTCAGGGAGAGTTCGCGCAACCCGGCGCAAAGCTCTTTGCGATCGACGACGTAAGCGAGGTCATCGTCAAGGCGCCCGTGGCCGATACCGTTGCCGCGCAGCTTAAAGTCGGCGACACGGCAAAGGTTCTGCCGCAGGATTTGCCCGGTGAAGAGATGGCCGGCGTCATTTCGCTGGTCAGCCGCGCGAGCGATCCGCAGAGCCGATCCGTCGAAATCTGGGTCAATCTCAAAAACGAAGGCGGCCGCTTGCGCGCGGACAGTGCTGCGAAGGTGGTCGTCGCCACACAGGCGGCCAATGATGTCGTTATCGTTCCCGCTTCGGCGGTTACTCTCGAAGCGACTAACGCCAACGAAGGCAGCGTGATGGTGGTCGATCAAGAATCGGTCGCGCACGAAACGAAAGTCGCAGTCGGCGTTCGAACACCTGAGAAAATGGAAATCACCTCCGGCCTGAAAGGCGGCGAGACAATCGTTGTGGAAGGCAACTACGCATTGCCGGATGGCACCAAGGTCGAGGTTGCCGAGGACGAGAAGGAAGGTGAGAAATCGGAAGGGGCCGACACCGGAGAAAAGAACAAGGATTAGCGTGAAATGTTTGCTCCAACCTGCAGCGCGCGCCGACGGAGATGATCTGTGAGCCTTGCGCGAGTTATCTCCAGTCAAAAGCCCGCGGTCCTTGTTTTGATCGGACTACTCTGCGTCGCGGGACTCTACGCCGCGCTTCAACTTCCCGTAGCTATTTTTCCTCAAACCGATTTTCCACGCGTCGTGATCATAATCGACGACGGCGTTGTTCCTGCTCAACAGGTTCTGGTGTCAGTCACGCGCCCGATCGAAGAAGCTATGAACGGGCTTCCGGGCGTAAATCGAATTCGTTCGACTACGCAACGAGGCGGTTGCGACATCAGTCTCTTCTTCGATTGGAAAGTCGACATCCTCGAATCGCTGCAGATGGTTCAGGAGCGGCTTGCGCAGTTGGCTACGACTTTGCCGCCGACCGCTTCGATACGACGCGTCGAGCGGCTCACATTCGCGGTCTTTCCCGTAGCGGGTTACAGCCTGACCTCGGATGAACGTGATCCCGCGAGCCTTCGCGATCTCGCGACCTATGTTGTCAGACCAAGACTCACCCGATTGCCGGGAATCGCCGCGGTGGCCGTTGCTGGCGGACAGATTCGCGAGTTTCACGTCACCGTTGATCCCCAGCGCCTGGCTGCGCGAGGCGTCGCACTCGAGCAAGTGGTGGACGCGGTGAACAAAGCCAACATCATCGCCTCACCGGGGCTCATCGAAGAAAATCATCAACTGGAACTCACGGTCGTGAGCGGCCAGGCTAAAAAGCCCGAAGAACTGAATTCGATTGTCGTCGCCTCTGTGAACAACGCGCCCGTGACTGTAGCCGACATCGCAACGGTCGGCGAAGGCGTCGCGCCCAACTACACGATCGTCACGGCCGATGGTCACCCGGCGGTGCTGCTCAACATTACTCGTCAGCCCGATGCGAACACGGTCGAGGTCGTTGACGAAGTGAAGACCGAGCTGGCGGCGATGCGTTCGCAACTTCCTAAGGATGTCAGGGTCGCGCCTTATTATGATCAGTCGCTGCTCGTGCGAGCCTCGATCACCTCGGTTCGCGATTCTATCCTGATCGGCCTTCTCCTATCGGTTGCGATTCTCTACGGCTTTCTTCGAAACATCGGGACGACTTTCGTTGCGATACTCGTGATACCGGTAACGATACTGGCGACGTTCCTGGCGATGTGGCTGGCGGGGTTGAGTTTTGATTTGATGACGTTAGGAGGGGTGGCGGCGGCGATTGGTCTGGTTATCGATGACGCGATAGTGGTTGTCGAGAACATCTACACGCACCGCGCGCGCGGAGAGTCTCGTCACGATGCGGTTCAGCGCGCGGTGTCGGAAATCACAATTCCGATCATCGGCTCGACGGTCACGCCTGTTGTTGTGTTTCTGCCGCTCACGTTGCTGACGGGCGTAACGGGCGTGTTTTTCCGTTCGCTTGCTCTTACGATGGCAGTGGCTCTGCTGACCTCGCTTGTGCTTGCGCTCTCGTTCACACCGGTGCTCGCGGAACGTTTCATAAAACCAAAGCAGCGGCCGGCAGTCGAGGAGGACAGCCTGTCGGGTTTGGAACTTGAGGGCGAACTCGAGGCGGAGGAGCGCGAGGAGATGAGAGAACAGGGCCGCTTGTTGCGGGCAATCGTGACTCGCTACGAGTGGTTGCTCGGGAAAGCGCTCGACAACCGCGCGGTGGTGCTGCTTGTTTGCGGCGCGGTGCTTGTGTTGTCGTATTTCGCTTATCAGAGTCTCGGCTCGGAGTTCCTGCCTGAATTCGACGAAGGCGCGTTCGTGCTCGACTACTTCACGCCGCCCGGGACTTCGCTTGTGGAAACGGATCGAATACTAAAGCAGGTTGAAGAGATGTTGAAGGACACTCCCGAAGTTGAAAGCTATTCACGGCGCACGGGACTGCAGCTTGGACTCTTCATCACCGAACCGAACACCGGCGACTTTCTGGTTAAGCTCAAGCCCAATCGCAAACGTTCTACCGAAGAAGTGAAAGACGACCTTCGCAAACAAATTGCGTCAACAGTGCCGGCCCTCGATCGCGTTGAGTTGCCCGGAATCCTCGGCGACCTGATCGGCGATTTGACCAGCGAGCCGCAGCCCATTGAGATAAAACTCTTCAGCGAAGATGCCAGTGCGCTTCATCAAAAGGCCGCTGAAATCGAAAAGGTCATAAAGGAGATTCCGGGCGTCGTGGACACCTTTGACGGCATGGCGATCAGCGGACCCGCAATCACCTTCAGGGTTGATCCGCAACGCGCGGCCGGGCTTGGCGTCAACGCGACGGATATTGCGAATACCGTTACGACCGCTATGACTGGCGATGCGACTTCGGTGATGATTAGCCAGGATCGGCTGATCAATGTGCGAGTCGTCCTGCCGAAGGAATCACGCGCGTCGCTTGAGGCATTGCGAGCGCTGCCGATTCGCTCAACGGCGAAGAACACATTGTTTCGTCTGGATCAGGTGGCGGACATCGAGTACGACAAGGGACAAGCTGAAATCGCGCGCGACGGCTTGCGTCAGACTGTCGGGGTGACCGCGCGGCTCGAGGGTATCGATCTCGGCTCGGCAATCAGCGCAATTCAGGCGAAGCTCGCTAAACAGGTAAAGCTGCCGCCGGGGATGACGCTCGAGTACGGCGGCTTGTATCGCGAGCAGCAGTCGAGCTTTCGCGAGATGACAATGGCGTTGGGGCTTGCGGTCACGCTGGTGTTCATCACGCTGCTGATTGAGTTTCGTTCGTTCTCGCACCCGGCCGCGATCGTAAGCGGCGCGGTGCTTGCGTTGAGCGGAGTGCTGGCGGCACTTCTTATCACGCACACCACGCTGAACGTAGTCTCGTATATGGGGATGATAATGGTGGTCGGCATTGTCGCGAAGAATGGAATCTTGATGCTTGATGCAGTCGAGGATCATCTTGCTTCCGGCGACACGCTACGCGACGCGCTGCTTCGTTCGGGCAGGCGGAGGTTTCGGCCTGTTTTGATGACATCGCTTGCGGCGATGCTTGGAATGATGCCGCTGGCGCTTGCGCTTGGGCAGGGCGCTGAGATGTTGCAGGCCCTCGCGATTGCGGTGATCGGAGGGCTCATGGTGGCGTTGTTGCTGTCACTGGTTGTGACGCCTAGCGTGTATGCGATGTTGAGAAGAGACGCGTCCGGCCCGCGGTAGCCGCACTCACTGATCGTCCACTCCTCAGAACGGCGCCTATTCTCGAGTATGTGGTATAATCCCGGTCGCAATAAGCCAAAAAGAGCGAGAGCGTTATGAGAACAGAAGTAACCGATCAAGGTGTAGTCATTCCCAAGCGGTTTTTGGAAGGCATCACGGAGGTAGAGATCAGGAAGGAAAACGGTAACATCCTAATCGTTCCTATTCCTCCAAAGGATCCGATTCAGCTTGGCCTGGATCCCATCGATGACGATGTAACAGACGCATCGGTGGAACACGATCGGTACATCTATAAGCGATGAGTAAAGTCTTTCTCGATACGAGCTATTTGTTAGCACTGGAATTAGCGAAAGATCAAAACAATCCTGCGGCAAAGCAACACTGGCAAGGCATCCTTCAATCGCCTCCGTCATTTGTGACGACATTCTTCGTCTTCGATGAGGTTGTTACATATTTCAATAGTAGAGGGCATCACCCGAAGGCGGTTCAAGTTGGGAACAATCTCCTGGCTAGTACTTCCGTCGAAATGGTTCACGTTGATGAAACGCTATTCCGCGAAGGCTGGCAATACTTTCAACAACATCAGGACAAGGATTACTCTCTAACTGATTGCATCTCATTCATAGTAATGAAGCGGCTCAGTGCACAAACCGCGTTTACCTTTGATGGTCATTTTGTTCAGGCTGGCTTCAATCGGCAGCCGTAGTGCAAAAACGATCTGCCGGTCAGTTCCGCAATCGACGAGGCATGCTCTCAACTATCCTTTCTTACTTCACACAATACGGCTACTGGGTCGTGTTCTTCGGCGTGATGCTCGAAAACGCAGGCGTTCCGGTTCCCGGCGAAACGATTCTGCTCGCGGCCGGCTTCTTCGCCGCGCAAGGTCATTTCCACCTCTGGCAAGTGATGGCAATCGCCGCCCTTGGCGCTATGCTGGGAGACAACGCGGGTTACTTCATCGGACGTGAAGTAGGACGGGGCACATTGGAACGCTACGGCCGATACGCGGGGCTGACGCACGGGCGGCTCGCGCATATGGATAGGTTCTTTCACTCTCACGGCGACAAGACGATTCTGGTGGCGCGATTCATCACCGGGCTTCGCGTCTTTGCCGCGCTGCTTGCTGGTTCGGCTCGAATGCAATGGCGTACCTTCGCCACCTACAACATGCTTGGTGCGCTGCTGTGGTCGTTTGTCATCACGTTGATTGGATTCTTCTTCGGTCGAAGCTGGAACGTGCTCGAGCATTGGATAAAGGGCGCGGGGTTGATCTTGCTCGGGATCGCGGCGCTGACGATCGCGACGATGATTGTCTTGAGACGACGCAAACAGCGAGAAGAATTGGAAGCCGACGCGTGAGGTCACGCACAGTTTACCTGTTCGTAGTCCGGCCTTCAGGCGGAGGTTTGTATCAGCTTTCATTCGCGGCAAAACGCATACAAACTTCCGCCTGACTGAAGGCCGGACTACGAGCGCCCCTGCCTGTATAATCCCTTGGATTGACCCACCAACTACCCGAAGACATCGAACTCTATCGCGACCGAATCTGGCGGCGCACTCCTGAGTTGCATATCGAGAACTCTGTGGAAGCAGAACGATTCATCGAAGCCGTCGGTTTCTGCTCAACACTCACCGACTCGCGGAGGCCGGGGCCTTCTCTCTACATTGCGGTGTGCGGAAGGCGCGATGCGCACATGCCGCGTCACGTGCAGAAGGACCCCGAAGCCAGTCTCGCCTGGTATATCAAGGATGAAGTTATGCGCCGCGGCCGAGTCTACTACGCAAAGCTCGTTCGCGGGCGATCGACGTTCATCGCGCCTCGCTTGATTCCTTACTTCAATGCGATCTGGGGAGTACCCCGGCGAAGCGAATCGAAGGCGCTCTCGCAAAACGCTCGCGCGATTCTCAAAGTGCTTCGCCGCGAATGGGAGATGGGAACCAAAGACCTGCGGGGAGAGTCCGGCGTGACGGATCGGGCGAAGTTCACACGCGCGATTGATGAGTTGCAACGCGCAATGAAGGTGATTCCATCCGAGGTGTTATACCAGCCGGTGTTCACTTACATTTGGTCGCTCGCAGAAGGACGTTTCCCTAAAGAGCTATCGGCGAAGATCACGCGTAACAAGGCTCTGACAGAAATCGCGCGTGCGTATTTGCAAGGCGCGGGCATGACTCTGCTGGGTGAGTTGTCGCGAGTGACGGGGCTGTCGCGAGTGGAAGCTGGACGGGGCAATCACGCGCTGGTGGATGAAGGCTTCGCCGAACGTGTCACAAACGGCGTTTATCGCTTGCGCGAGTTTGACTGATCTGGTGGCGCGTTGCTCACTCACCCTGGGACATGATTCAATCGGTTCGATGTCAAAGATCGTCGACCTGCAAGCATTGCTCGACGCGCGCGCCCGGATGAAGCTAGCAGGGAAGCTGTTAGTGTTCACCAACGGTTGCTTTGATCTTATTCATGCGGGGCACGTGCGTTATCTGACTCAGGCTCGGGCTCTGGGTGACGCGCTGGTCGTCGCATTGAACTCGGATCGCTCGGTTCGCGCGCTGAAGGGAGAGGGCCGTCCGATTCTGAATGAACAGGAACGCGCGGAAGTCATCGCGTCGCTTGAAGCCGTCGACTACGTGATAGTCTTCGACGAAGAAGCTCCACGAGAGTTGATCGCGGCTTTGTTGCCTGATGTCTTGGTTAAGGGAGGCGACTGGCCGCTCAACCAAATCGTCGGCCGCGACGAAGTCGAAGCCGCCGGCGGAAAAGTGTTATCGCTGCCTTATGTTGAAGGCTCGTCGACGACCGACATTATCGAACGCATTCGCAATTGCTCCCGTTGACGTGGAAAAGCTCTCGGCCCTTAGCCTTCTGGCGAATTCTCAAAATCGTGCCGGCCTGCAAACTCACTCGCCTTGCGCCTTGTTAAAGAAATCAAAGAGAATCGATTTGTGACTCTCTCAGCGCCCGTCAAAACCAAGCACATCATCGTCGGGACGGCCGGCCACATCGACCACGGAAAAACCGCCCTCGTCAAAGCTCTCACCGGAATAGACGCTGATCGCCTCAAAGAAGAGAAGCAGCGCGGCATCACCATCGACATCGGATTCGCCGATCTTGCCATTGAGGATTTCAGTTTCGGTTTTGTTGATGTTCCGGGTCACGAGCGCTTCGTTAAGAACATGCTCGCCGGTGCGCACGGGCTCGATCTGGTGATGCTCGTCGTCGCGGCGGATGAATCGGTGATGCCTCAGACGCGCGAGCACTTCGACATCTGCCGATTGCTTCGCGTGAAATCGGGACTTGTCGCGCTGACGAAGTCGGATATGGTTGATGAAGAGCTTCTTGAACTGGCTCGAGCTGAGGTCGAAGACTTCGTGCGCGGTTCATTCCTTGAGGGCGCTCCGATCATCGCAGTCAGCTCTCGAACGGGAGAGGGAATCGAGGAACTCAAGAACACTTTGGTCCGGCTTGCTACCACCGTCGAACCAAAGGCGAGTGCCGCAGTCACGCGCCTTCCTGTTGATCGAGCTTTTTCAATCAAGGGATTTGGAACGGTTGTCACAGGCACGCTCATCTCCGGAGAGCTTGCGGCCGGCGATCAGGTTGAGGTGCTACCCGGCGGAATCCAAACGCGGGTTCGCAACGTTCAGGTCCACGGCCACGACACCGAGCGCGCGGCTGCGGGCCAGCGAACTGCGATCAACCTGCAGGGCTTGAATGTGGAGCAGGTCGAGCGGGGATGCGTGCTCGCTCCAGCCGGGCGCCTGCAAGCGACTTCGATCGCCGACGCGCGGCTCGAGATACTGCCGTCGGCGTCACGTCCGTTGCGGCAGCGCGCGCGTGTTCGTCTGCACCATGGAACAGCGGAAGTGATGGCGCGGGTCGTCATACTCCGCGGTTCCGGGTTTGAAGGAGGGTCGGTGAATGTGAACGCCGGCATACTGAACCCGGAACCCGGAACCCAGAACCCGGAACCCGGAGTCATCCTGCCCGGCGCGAGCGCGCTCGTGCAGCTTCGACTTGAGTCGCCGATTACCGCTCTTCCGGACGATCGCTTTATCATTCGCAGCTACTCGCCTCAGGTCACGATCGGCGGCGGCGTGATAATCGATCCGCTTCCTGAGAAGCATCGAATACGCGACACGGCCGCGCGCTCGCGGCTTGAGCAGCTTGAAAGCGCTGATGCGGTTGAGCGCCTCGCCATTTTCGTCGAGATGTCCGGCTCGCGCGCGATGACCGAGGTCGAGATCGCCGCAAGAACCGGCGCGACCGATGAGCAAACTGCTACTTCCGCTGCCGAGTTGATTCGTACCGGCCGCGCCGTCGAGGTGACCCGCGCGCCCCTGATTCTGATTTCGGGCGAGACTTATCGTGAGCTTGCGAACAAGGTAATCGAGATGCTCGAAGCGCACCACCGCCGCGAGCCGTTATCGTTGGGGCTTGGCCGCGAGGAAGTTCGAGACCGCGTGCTTGGCAAAGTACGGCCGGAGATTTTCCGCGCGGTGGTGGCGCGGCTGGTCGAGGAGGGCAAGATCGCCGCCGAGCGTGAGTCGTTGAGGCTGGCACAACACAAGCCGGCGCTCACGGATTCGGAAGCGATCGCCAAAAGCGCTCTGGAAGCCGCTTTCAAGGCTGCGGGTCTGCAGGCGGGCACGCTAGAAGAAACGGCGTCGGCCGCAGGCATAAAGGTCGAACTCGCGCGAAAGTTTTACAATCTGCTGACAGCCGAACGGCGGCTCGTGCGCATCGGCGATTTTGTCTTCCACACTGACGCGGTTGAACATTTGAAATCGCTGGTGCGAGCCCGTAAGAGCGTCAATCCGCGAATGGACGTCTCGGTCTTTAAGGAGATCACCGGCGGGCTCACGCGAAAGTATGCGATCCCTCTTCTTGAGCACCTCGATCGCGAACGTGTAACCCGGCGCGTGGGCAATGAGCGCGAGATTCTGTGACGGTGAAAGCTCGATTCGTCGTTTGGCCTTTCATTGGTCGAAAGTCCGCGTCGATCCGCTCCATGACACCCAACTTCAGTTGCGTGCCGTCGGTGGCTGCGCATCTCCGGAACCGTTTCAACGGTTTCGCCGGTTGCTAAGGGTTGAAGCGCTTAAGAGTTTGGGCCGCGCCTTCAAACACCTCACTGAAGTGAAGTGTTAAAAAGAGAGCCGCACGGTGATTACGCGTTACCGTCAGACAATTGATTACGACCCGCGACATTGAACACTGCGGGCCCTCCTTGACGCTGGCGGCAACGGGGCAATATTCTATCAAGCCGCTTACTTGGGATTCCTAATGTCAATCAGTCGAGAGCAAAAACCAATTCAAGTTGTAAGTGTGGAAGCGACCGGCCTCGAACAGCTTGTTGAGTCCGTGATTCCATCGGTGACCGAAGCAATGCCCGACGGACCCATCAAACACGGCAACGGAAACACACCGGACCTCGCTCGAAAAAGTCCGGCCGAGGCCGTCGAGGCGTTTTTCGAATTGGTCATTGATGAGTTGGATTCGCTTCGCACGCGAGCCAAAGTCGAGGCCATCGAACAAGCCGCTGACTTGATTCTCGAATGCGAATCTCGCGGCGGGCGCGTTCACGTGACGGGGATCGGCAAGAGCGAACACATCGCGCGATACGTTGCCTCGCTGCTTTCAAGCACCGGAACACCGGCCTATTTCCTGCACGCAACCGAGTGCATCCACGGATCGGCGGGTCAGGTCTGTGCGAATGACGTAGTGATCGCGATCTCGAACAGCGGCACCACGCCGGAGTTGTTGTCGGCGGTGGAAACACTGCGCGAATTCGACACCAGGATTATCGGAGTGTCCGGCAACAGCGAATCAGCGCTTGCTCGCATCGCGGATGTGATTCTGGATTCAGGCGTGGAGAACGAAGGCGGCGAATTGAATCTGGTTCCGCGCGCGAGCATTCTCGCTAAGATTTATGTGCTGTGTTCGCTGTCCGTCGCGCTTGAAGCTCACAAAGGATTGACTCGCGAACAATACGCGCGCTGGCACCCAGGTGGCGCGCTTGGCAGGATCGCTCGCGGCGAATAAGCCCTGCAATAAATACTACGGATGAGCGACGATGTCGAAAGTGAACTTCAGCTCATCCTTCACCTTGATCGTCCCTCCCGCAACCGACACCGGCTTGATGCTGAAATTTGATTGCTTGATCGCGAACCCGCCTTTCGCTCGCAGAGTTTTGTCTCCGAATTCGAGCTGCGCGGTCATCGCCACTGGCCGAGTCACGCCATGCAAAGTAAGCTCGCCCGAGATTCGCGCTTGAAACTGACCCTCGCCTGTTTTTGAAGCGCTGACAGACGTGCTCTTGAATGAGATGTCCGGGTACTTCGCGATCTCGAGCACCTCATCCCGCATCGTCCCTTCAATCTTTTGTCGATCGCTCGTACTCACCTTGTCGGAGATTTCCAGTGAGGCGGCCTTGATCGTCATTTCGAGTGACGCGGGTTCCACGGTTCCGTAAGTGAAATCTGCGTGGCCCGCGAAATCGCGAATCGCAATTGTGTGATCGTGCGCGAACGCCGACAGGAATCCTCCGGCAAACGCGCGCACGATAAAGCGACTCTGCGATGCATCGATTCGGTATCGAGCCGAATCGGCGCCCGGCTTGAAGTGTGAAGCCTGCGGTGCACCGGATAAACAGGCGATCACGGCAAAAGCCGCACTCAGTAACAAAAGGACCCGGCATTTCGAGATAATCATTTCTTAGCCTCACTCTGAGGATTCTTAAACGGCGCCGCTGGTGTTATTAGTTTCGCAGCAGTGACCCTCGCCATCAAGAATCCCCACTGGATGGTCGGTGATATTCATGTGCTGCTTCGACCTCAGGAGAGGGACGTTCGTAGCCCGGCCTTTAGGCGGAAGTTTGTAATTGCCGTCGTGAATGCCAATACATTACGAACTTCCGCCTAAAGGCCGGACTACGAACGCCCCGTGCGCCAATAAGAAGATCGTCTGCCTTGATCGTAAGAAAAGCAGGGCCGCGGCTATTGGTGGCGTGAGTGCCCAGGACACTTCACGGATAGCCGCGGCCCGCAAGTGGCCGGCCAGTTTCAACCGGCTAGAGGAGGACAACCGGCGCACGTGCTTATCATTCGTGCATCGGCTGCATTAAGAGGATGAGGACTGCCATTAAGTTTGAGAATTCTTTGCCGTCGCGGTCACGATCAACACTTGCCCTGGAAATTTCATCCGGCCCGCGCTGTAGAAAGGCTGCCCGGCTCCTTCGACTTCTTCAGACACACGCTTCACCTGCTCAGCCGAGAGAGACGCAACCTTGCCTCGCAACGAATCACTCAACTCCGTGCGCAGTTCCCAGAACTGTGTTGGTGTGATGGGTGCTTCCATCTCGAAGTCGAGAATTCGTTCGATTACTCCGTCGGCTCCGCATTCTTCGAAGAGGCCTGCCAGCTTGCCCGATTCGGCAAATCGAAACGCGCCGGGCGCGTCGGGATCTTCGGGCGCGGACTCGACGTAACGAGAGACGACATCAGCCACGACGTAGAAGAACGGATTGGATTTTTGGTGACGCCAAACCGCGACTGATACACGTCGGCCCGGCTTCACCACGCGAAGCATCTCTTTGATCGCCGCACCGGGATCGGGGAAGAGCATCACTCCGAGCCGGCAAACAACCGCGTCGAATCTGCCCGCCGCGAAGGGCAGTGATTCGCCGACGCATTGGGCAAAGCCGATGTTCGAAGCGCCGGCGCGTTGAGCTTCGTTTCTTGCGGTCGCGCTCATCTGCGCAACGGCATCGGTGCAGATGACTGACCCCGAAGATCCAAGCGACTCGGATATCGTGATGGAAGGCTCACCCGCGCCGCCTGCGACATCGAGCACTAATTGGCCGTCGTTGATTCCGCTAGCTTCGAGCAACGCGACAGTGATCGGCGCGAACATCAATCGTACTGTGTCCGAGTGCTTCGCCCAGTAGGGCGCCGACTCTCGCCAGTCGCGTAAAACGTCTTTGTTGGGTTCGGAAGACATTAATTGTTCCTTGATTAAAGGCCTGTATTAAGTCTCAGATCAAGTCCACGGAGTGATGGCGCATTCATCAGGGTCGTTGCGTCTATTGGTAAGCCTTACTTCTATGACGAACAGCGATGATGTCAATCGCTTCTTTATGATCGTCAATCCCGTAGATCACGCGATAATCACCCACCCGGATTCGCCAGAGATTCTTTTCGGTAGCGAGCTTCTTACAACCCTTAGGACGCGGCTCTCTTGCCAGGGCCTCAATCGCCGGCAAGATTCTTTGAACCAGTTTCGCGGACAGAGACTCCAGTTCCTTGCGAGCAGATCGCGCAAAGGCAATGTAATAATCAGCCATTCAGTTTGCGAGCCTTGATGAGGCGCTCCTTTACGGAGTCAAGGGACTCCCTCGGTTCTCTTGAGCGCTTGCGAGCTGTAAGGCTGTCATAGATGTCTTCCCAGATATCAGCGTGCTTCCGCAGATCAATTTGAACAGCGACCCTTTCGCCTTTTTCGTTGGTCAGGAATTGAATGCCTTCCATTTCGACTCCTTTGAATCTCGTCATCTGACCGCATTATATATCGGTCACCGACCTTTGAAAAAATACAAAGCAGAATCAGGGAGAGTCGTGCAATTCGCAGCCCCACTAATCAAAGTCCAAGAGTCCTTCGAATCCGGCAGAGTTCCAAAATCGAACTATGCGGCGGCTTGCTGCTACGAGAGGTAATGTCCTGGGACGTCGTTTAGCCCGCGGCGAGCGAAAGCTTGGTGCCGAACGAGAGAATCACCCAGATCAGAAATGCAACGACAGCGAAAGCGAAAGCCGAAACCTGCACGGAGATGAGGCGATTCGTCAACTTTCCGAGCTTTTCCGTAGAGTGACGCAGCGCGTCGATTTCACACTGGCTCTTTTGCTCGACTCGAAAGCGGGCGGTGCGAGCAGTCAACCGCGCGTCTCGCGGTCGCACTACAACAATCACGCAACCGGCTGTAAGCGATAGAAGCGCTCCGCCCCCAGCCGCGACGAAAAACCAGGACCAGTCGACCCGCGTTATTTCCTTGGCCAGGAGGATAGAAGACTGCAGGGCAAGCAGTGCGGCGGCGTATGTCAAAAAAGGGAGTTAACCGTGGAGCGTTGCTCACGGGAATATCCCTGCCATCGCACCATCGCATCATGATCGCTCTCGCTCATAAAGTTTGATGTATCTGGCTAACTCTTGTTTACCTGGTTTCCGAATAGAATTCTAGACCGTTCCATCTTAGCTTGAGATTGGGTCTCAGTTCTCGCTCTGCTGAAACCTCTTGAACACCAGCGCCGAGTTCTTTGATCCGAACGCGATACAGTTGCACAGCGCGTTATCAATCCGTACTTCACGCCCCTGATTCGGTACATAATCGAGATCGCACTCGGGATCGGGCGCTTCGACGTTGATCGTCGGCGGCGCGTAGTTGTGCTTCATCGCCATCAACGTCGCGACAACACCCGCCGCGCCCGAAGCTCCCTGCGCGTGGCCGATCATCGACTTCGTAGAGCTTGCGGGAATCTGCTTGGCGCGATCTCCAAAAGCCATCCGCACCGCCGCCGACTCCGTGCGATCGTTGATCTTCGTTGCCGTCCCGTGCAGGTTCAGATAATCGATGTCCTCCATCGTTAGTCCGGCTTGAGTAGCCGCCATCTTCATCGCACGCGCGGCGTCGTGACCCGTCGGCGCGATCTGAACTCGATGATAGGCGTCGCACGTCGAAGCGTACCCGGCCAGCTCGGCGTAGATCGTCGCGCCACGGCGAAGCGCCCGCTCGCGTTCTTCGAGGATCAGAATCCACGCGCCTTCACCGAGCACGAACCCATCGCGATCCGCGTTGAATGGCCGAGACGCGCGCGCCGGATCGTCATTCCATTTCGTTGTCACCGTGCCCATGCGGCAGAACGCGGTCATCAGCCCAAACGTGATGCAAGCTTCAACGCCGCCCGTGACTACCGTATCGATTTGTCCAAGCCGAATTGAATTGAACGCGTATCCCATCGCATCAGTCGAGCTTGTGCACCCGGTCGATAGCACGTGACTCATCCCGTGGAGCCGATATGCCATGTTTATTTCGCTCGATAGCATGCCCACGAATGACGCGACGATCGAATAAGGACTCACGCGCCGGTAAGCGGCGTCGTGATCGCTGCGATCGTAATATTGCTTATATTGCCGCTCGGCGAATTCGATGCCGCCGGCTCCCGTTCCGATGATGACTCCGATGTTTTCGCGCTCGGTTTCAGACAAGTCTTCGAACTTGATCCCTGCGTCGGCCGCGGCTTCATCGGTGGCAAAGAAAGCCATCGGCACCGCTCGCTGGACGCGGTCGCGATCCTTCTTTGATATGTAACGGTCGAAGTCAAAGTCCTTCACTTCGGCGGCGACGCGGCACGAGAGCTTGGACGCGTCGAACAGAGTTATGGGACCCGTTCCGCTGACGCCGTTTGATGTGGCCTTCCAGTAAGCTTCGCGGCCAATGCCGTTCGGACTGACGGCTCCCATCCCCGTGACAACCACGCGCCTTAAACTCATCGAGTCTGCCTCCACGAAAATATCAGGCTGATTGTACGACAGCAGCGGTTTGTAATCCACGAACCGTGATCGCTCGATCACGAGGACGACAGTTGTTCAAGAAGCGAGCGTGCTCTCGCGCGATCACGATTACTCTCGAATTCCCACTCGGGATCGACGGAAGACTCCAGCACTCGCTGAAGGAAAGCCGCGGCGCGATCGCGATCGCCGGTTTCAATCGCCAGTTCCGCCGCGTACATCAACGTCACCGTGTTTGAAGGCGCAAGGGCTATCGCGCGCTCAAATAATTCCCGGCTGACCGTGGTGTTTCCTCCGAGTATCCGAGGAGCCTTGTGCATCAGGCGCCCGAGCACTCTCAGCGGACCCCCGTCGTGATAGCTCTCGCTGATCGACACGGCTTTGGTGAGTTCTTTTCGCGCCCAACGAAGCGCGCGTACGCCTCTGATGCCCCGCTTGATTTCAGCGAAGAGGGCCAGGTTCACACCCACCCAGAAGTGGCCTTCAACGCGTTCGCTGTTGAGAGCGACCGCGCGCTCACCCGCGGCGATTCCGGTCGAGTAGAGCCCAACACTGGAATCGCGCGACCCGGCTTCCTGACCCAAAAAGAAAAACGCGCGCGCCAATCGCCATTGCAACTCGTAGCGATCGCTGGCGCCGCGGGCTCCGGACAACACCATCACCGACTCTCTCACCGTGCCCGGCTGTGCGCGGTGATAATAAAGCTCGTCAGCTCGGCCGACGACCGTTAGGAGTTCGTCAGTGGGCATATTCTGAAGATCAAACGACGGGGTGACTGGGCGACGCGGTGAGGAAAGCAGTCCGAAGCATCGCCTGGTCGCCCCGTCACCGCGTCTCCCCGTCACCGCGTCTCACAGTCAGTGCTTCGCTTCAATGTGACGCAATCTTTTTCAGGTGCTCGCGGGTGAAAACTGAGTCGCTCAGCTTTTGATCGTACTTTATTGCGACCGCTTCAAAATCGATCCTTCTCTGCCGCGCGCGATTGTCGATCGACCAATGCGTGCGAGTCCATTGTCCCCCGATCTGCTCGGTCTTGCTGACGGTGAGGCGGCGGGCAAGCTCGTTATGATTGTCGTAGAACTCGGCTTGGGGCGCAGTGAAGTTCTGCTTGTCGAGCAGCAAGACCAACCGAGGAAACTTCGATTCGGCGCCCGGTTTCAGTTTCCCGTCCAATCGATACACCGACGCGCCTTCGTAGGTTTCTTCACCGGCGAGGGTGAAGTCGTACTTCTCCGGCTGCCCGTCGGCGAGTTCCTGAAGCGTCATTCCGAACAATGCGTCTTCTCCCACCGGATCATCGGTGACTATAAAACTGTCGGTGCTTTGCACGTAACGGACGCCTTCGACCTTGCCGTCAGGAAAAATAGTGATAAGCCCGTCGCGATCGCGTTCCAACTCAGGCGACGTGAATTCAACCAGCATCAATCGCCTGCCATCGGCCGCGCGCTTTCGATAGATCGTCAACAGGAGCCGCTTTGTTTCTGAATTTGTTATCGTGCAACTGAGCCTGGCGGTCGAGTCGCTGCTCTTATCGAGCGCGCGATATCGGTCGATCAATTCAATTGGATTTGGACCCGCGGATACTACTCGATTGGCCGCGGCATCGCGTTGATTTGGCGTATGCGAATTCGAGCAGGCCGCAAAGAGCGATGTCAGCACAACTGATGCAATGAGTGATCTGAGAGTATGAGTGTTATTGGTCTTCACAAGTCCTTTCCGAGAGCTGCTCGCTCAAACAATCTTGTTTTCATTAAGACAGGAAGTAGGATCAAATCCGAAACAAGACAAGCGGCAATACCGCCCGCCCAAAGCAACCCGGCAATCCGCACCGGCACGAACGAAGATAGCACGAAAATCAAAAAGGCAGCGATGAGCATTCCATTCGCCAGCACCATGGGCTTGCCGGTCCGCAGCATCGTCAGCCACATAACCCATCCTTCGTCCGCCGCGGCACTGGATTCGTTAGAAGAGAATCGCCGCTCGGCGACCGATTGCCGATAGCGCCGGATCATATGAACCGCATTATCGACGGCGAGTCCAAGCACTGCACTCGCAACGAGACTGGATGTGATGTCCAATGGCGTGCCCGTCCATCCAAGAACCCCAAAGTAACAAATGATAGGCAACAGGTTCGGAAGGAGCGCCAGCAGTCCGGTCGCAAACGATCGAAACAGGATCACCATCATCAAATAGATGGCCACAAGCGCAATGGCAAGGCTGGAAGATTGAGAAGCAGCAACTGCGTCCGAAGCGTCGTTGAGCAGAATGATCGAGCCAGTCGCACGCGCGGTGAACTCCGGCGGCAAGTTCCGCGCGCACCACTCGTTGATTCGCCGCGTCATTCGCTGAAGTTCATTTGAGCTGAAGAGATTTACTCTTAATACAATCACAGCGCGTGAGCCGTCAGGACTGGCGAGCCGCGAAACCAGCGCTTCGTCGGAGAGATAGTCGCGGATAATTGATGCGAGCCGCGCCGGATCGGACGGGATGATCGAAGCGAGACGATCCGGCGAATCCGTCAGTACCGAATTGATTCTCCCGATGATGTCGGCGACGGAGACCGCCGCGTCCACGCCTTCCAGCGTCAGCGCGTACTGCTCAAGGTTTTGCGTCGCGGTGATGAACTTTGGGTTCGTCACAGACCCGGCGCCGCCGCTCACTACGAGCTGAACGGTTGCCGCGCCCGCGAGCCGCTCGTGCATCTTCCCGGCGTCTCGAACCGTTTCGCTCCCACTCGGAAAGATTCGCAGATAGTCGGTGTTGACTTGCAGCCAGATTGCGCCGACGCCGACGAGCATTGTTGCTGTAAAAGTAGCCAGCAAGACCCCGCGTCTTCGGAAGAGAACGAGCGCTGTGATGTTCGAAAGCGTTCTGTTCAGCCATCGCACGTAATCTGTTTCGGTGGAACTCGCCTGGCCCAACGCATTGCGCGGAAGAAGCGCCAGCGCAGCCGGAATGAATGCTACCGTCAACAGGAGCAGAGCCAAGACGCCGAGAGCTTCGAAGATTCCCATGTCGCGCGCGGTGGGAACGGTGCTCGAAGCGAGCGCGCCGAAGCCCGCCGCCGTCGAGGTTCCCGACACGATTACCGCGGGGCCGATGAACGCGAGCCCGTCAGTCCATGAGCCGCGCTTTGATCGCCGCCGGCCCCCGGTATTCAGGTTTTGCATCGAGATGCGGTACTGATTCAGCACGTGAAAAATGTAGGAGCTTCCAACCGCCATCATCGTCGTAGGCAGTGACAACGTTGCGAGAGTAATGGGCCGCCCGAACAAGCTCATGATTGCGATAGTCCAGATCAACCCGATCAGCAGCGCCGACATCGGCAGCATCGCGCCCCACCACGTGCGAAACGCAAACAGAAAAACCAGGAAGCACAAGACCGCCGCAGCCGGCGAAAGTACCAGCATGTCTCGCAGCATGCTTCGAATTCCGCGGGCGTCCAGTATCGGCACTCCCGAAAGAAATACCTCATCGCCGTCCGCTTCGGACTTCGCCACGAGTTCCACCTTCTCGGCCACCTCGCGGGTCTCTGATTCGTCGAGCGGCGTGAGGAAGACAGCCACGGCGGCCGTTTTGCCATCAACGGAGACATAGTGCCGCGCGTACAAAGGGTCGTGAGTTAGCTCATCCCCGAGTCTTGCGAGTTCCGCGTCATCGGGCTGAAAGAGGCTTCCGGAGCCAATCACACGGCCGACGCGAACCTCGCCGTGCTCACGTCTGATCGATCTCAGGTTCGTGAGGCTGATGGCTTGATCGACGCCGCTGACAGCAGCGAGGTTGGTAGTCAGACGATCGAGCCGCCGAAGAAACTCAGCCGTGAACACATCGCGGGTTGTGACTGCGACGATGATAACCCGGTCGTCGCCAAAAATGCTGCGAGTCTCGTTGTAGAAATCGAAGTTCTGATCCTTGCGCGCAAGTGTCTCGGGCGATCCGTTGAAGCTGATGCCCCGAACTAATATCACGGCAAGACACACAAGTGTCACTATCAAGGTCGCGGTGATGATGGCTTTTGGATGTCGAACGATGAGCTTCGCGAGCTGGATCATAGAGAGGCTCGGGGCAACCGGATGACTGCGGGGGCGACTATATTGGAACGAAGTTGATGGAGTCAAACGACAGCGTCAAGATCGGCGTCGTCTCTCCGGTTGACCTTGAAGTCCGTGTGCTGCTATGAATCTGAAGTCGCGACTGCCGATTCTCCGTCGGAGATGTTTGTCGTGATTTCTAATAAGCTGCTCACACTAGTCATCCTATTCGCGCTTCTGGTGGGAATCTTCCTGCCTTCCCGCTCGACCGCCAGCCCGGGCCTGTTGGTTGATGTCTCAGATCGGTTTATCAGCGTACCTGCCGGTTCGTTTGGGCCGGGGAACATCACGCTCGCAGCCACGCTTTATCAACCGCGGCTATTCACTTCAGCCCCGGCAGTGATTTACATACACGGTTGGGGCGGCCATCGATTGACCGGCGAAGACAACCTCGCGTATTACATCTCCGGGGCTGGCTACACCGTGCTCTCATATACGGCGCGGGGTTTTGGCAACGGTGAATCGGGCGGACGCGCGACGCTTTGCGGACCGGATGAGCTGGAGGATCTGCGGCACGTCATCGACTGGCTTATCAATGATCCGGATCACGCGATTGGACCGCGCGTAACAAAGATCGGAGTAATCGGCGGCTCATACGGCGGGGGGCACTCTTATCAGATTGCGTCGGACCCGCGAGTGTCGGCGGTTATTCCACTTGTTGGTTGGACGGACCTTGAACAGGCGCTCTATCCGAACGGTGCGATAAACTACCGTCTTGGCATTGCGGAGTTTTATTCCGGACTTCAACGGCAAACCGGCGCGCCGCCTTTCTACAACTACACACAACTTGAATTCGATATGTTCGACGCGGGCGCGAACGGACAAGTTCCGGCGCGCGTGAGAGAAGCCCTTCGCGCGCGCTCGATTGCCCATCGTGACCTGCAGGGAAATGAAGTTGTAGATCCTGCGCGCCAGCCGCGAGCGCCGATATTCATAATCCAATCCTGGGACGACTATCTTTTTCCATCGACTCAAGTGATGGACGTGTTTCCTCAGTTAACCGCGCCCCGGCAAATCTATCTCGGCCGAAGGGGTCATCCGCCGCAGGGTCATACTTACGAGGGGGAAGAACTGTACATCGCGACGCAGGTGCTTCGATGGTTTGACCATTACCTTCGAGACATCGGCCCGACTGACTCGCGAACGGTAACGAGCGCGCCCGCGCCGTTCTCAGTTTTGCCATTCACTTCGAAGACGCTTCCATCGAGCGAGATCGAGGGCACGCCGCTCTTCCTGAAGCCCAGCGGCATCTTGTCTCACAAGAAGAAGGGTTCGCTTTCAGAGCAATCTGTGGGTGGAATATTTCATCCTGAACGAATTCGAAGCTCGCGCCTCGGAGCTGAAATACCATCGAGTGCGGATATGATGAGCGGTCACGCCGAGGCACTTATCAACGTACCGCTGAAGTTCGAATACACGCTTACGCCTTTTGAAGCCGAAACGGAGATGGTCGGATCGAGCGAGTTTACGCTTTTCATAAGCTCGGCGACATCAGCGGATGTTGACTTGTTAGTGAGGACCTTTGATGTTGCGCCTGATGGTACCGAAACAGAAGTAACCGTAGGCGGAGCGAGAGTAACGGGACTCGCCGCTGGAGAAGTGAGACCGGTGAGCTTTAAGGATTACGGAGATGATTGGGTGTTTGGCGCCGGTCACTCGCTCAGGATCAAGGTCTCGAATATTGATTTTCCTACGTTCAGACCACCCGGAGCCAATGACAATCTGCCTTCGATCGTAACGATTCACACTGGCCGCAAGCGTCCGTCCAGGATGGTGCTCCCACTGCGAGTGAGGTAACCAGACGGGCGATGGCTCATCGTTCGCGCTAGTCCGATCATCTCTACTGGTCTCGTCCGGGTTTAGGCTTGCGAGTAGGGGGTAAACCTCGATGCGGTGTAGTTGAGAGCCAGCCAGAAAATGGAAGGGGCCACAGAATTCATTTTGTGGCCCAATTCTCCAGGTGGTTGCGGGGGCGGGATTTGAACCCGCGACCTTTGGGTTATGAGTGCAACTTTTTGGTTGCTCGTTCTTTGTTTTCTAGGTTTCATTGCTGTCCATTGCACAGTATTGGCTGCCGCCACCGCGGTTTTCCGACCCAATTTCCGACCTACTCGCATTCTTGAGTCGCCGAGTGCTTTGGATCAGCAGAGGCGAATGGCTGAGCAACTTCGTCATAGCCTCCTTCCAATCGTTTTCTTGATCACTCTTGGTTATGCTAAGCGGCTCGTCGGAAGTGCCTAGCTTCCGTGACGCTGACATTGCTGACCGTGAGCAACCTGCCTAACCTTCCAGCCACAACTTTCATTGCTTCAGGCAAGTTTAATCGAACATAACGGATCAGGTGCGCAATATCCGATGGCGTCAGGTTGTCGGTTGAGTCCCCAGAGGTCGCCAACAAGAACCTGCACGCGCCAAGGTTCACGCCGGCCTTCCTTAGACCGCTAAGAAGATGATCACGCCAAGAGGCTAGTTCATCCGCTGTTAGAGCCGAAAGAGTGTTGCGCACAGAGTCGCGCAAAGCATCTGGCTCAATGTTCATCGGGTCCGCCACCAGCCGAATAACCTGCTCTCTTTGAGCGGCCCCTCGCCCGCAGATCATTTTTCGATTACGCACGTCTTGACCCTCCATAAGGTGAATCGGTTGCGGTCAGCTCAGACACTCGCATTAGTCACCGCAGTCCGGGTGAGATCGTTTTCTGCGCCTCACCACCAGCAGATACGAGCAATAGATATGCCGGTTTGGTCAGAGTCCTGCGGGCACGATAGGGCGTGCACTTAGAGGAGAACTAAGACACTGGAGTTCGGAGCGCAAATTCTGTTGCAGCATCCTCGGGAGTTCTCACTGCCAACGCACTGGGAAGCAATTGGAGAAACAACTGCACTCGAAGAGTGGGCCAGACGTAGTTACCCTCTCTCCTATCGCAGACTTGAATCCGCTCCTTGAGATGGAGCACAGGATTTCGCAGATCAATGCGCCAAACCAGCCAGTTAGTGTCAAAGTTTTTGCATCGATGACCTTAGTTGGAAGTAAATACGTTAGAGACTGAACCTTACGCGTAGCTTCTGACAAGCAAAGGGAAGTCGTCAACTTACGCACTAACTAGAGCGCCACCATAGGGCATTCAGCATCTGATTAAGAGGTTGTGAGCACCGCGGCTTGAACAGTCTCGTTGGAGTTGCCGACGTTTAACACGTTTCGGAAATAAACAACCTTTTTGTCCTCAGGTTTCGTTTGGCTCCCAACGTGCATTGCACAGTTTTGAACAAAGCGAAGAACGTCGCGCAAAGCGATCATCGCCGTCGCGCGCAAGTTCTGGGAATCATCCATCGGACACTCAAGAACAATGTGGGTGCTCGCTGACTTCCCAATTTTGTACTAGCCGAGGGCTGATCGTTTCACCTCGGAAGAGACTTCGTCAAAGGAGGAGGAGTAGATCTATGTCAGCCAAAGACAGCCGAGTTAGTGCGGCACGCACAAAGAGAATCATTTCCCTATCAGTAATGCTCGCAGCCGCTATTGCAATTCTCGCAATGTTTGCTGACGGAATTTACGCTCAAAAGGAGAGAAAGCTCGCCGAGCGTATTAATGACAACGCTCAGCGAATGGTTGATGAGGGTCGTCAGACATTTCGCTTTGACACCTTTGGTGATGAGGCTTTCTGGAGCGGCTCACTGAAACTCCATCAGGCAATCGCAGGCTCGATGTTTGGTGGCGTAGGGCCGGGCGTCAGCCCTAAGACGGCGCTTGCTGTTGGTTTGAAAGTAGACGTTGATGCGCTTCCGAAGCCGCTGGAGAAAGCCCTCAGGAAAGGACAGGTCAATCTAGATGACCCAGCCTCGACACTTGCATTACTCAAAGCTAATGCCGTGGTAGGCGTCATCGGCGCTTTCAATCAGGATGGGAATCTGAGTTCGATGGGTATTTCTTGTGCCTTCTGCCACTCAACGGTTGATGACTCCTTTGCTCCGGGCATTGGCCACCGGCTGGATGGATGGGCCAATCGCGACCTCAACGTTGGCGCAATCGTTGCGCTTGCGCCCGACCTGAGCGTTGTAACAAATCTCCTGGATGTCGATGACGCGACCCTTAGAGCAGTCTTCAACAGTTGGGGGCCGGGCAAATTCGACGCTCAGGTTTTGCTGGACGGCAAAGCGTTTCGCCCTGATGGAAAGTCTGGAGCCACATTGATCCCGCCTGCTTTCGGTCTGGCCGGCGTGAACCTCGGCACCTCGACCGGTTTTGGCTCGACCACGTACTGGAATGCGTTCGTCGCAAACCTGGAGATGCACGGCCAGGGAACGTTCTTCGATCCGAGGTTAAATGACCCGGTCAAGTTCCCTGTAGCGGCGAAAGCAGGATTCGGAAATGTGCGAAGCGGCCCTGATCTAATCACTGGGAAGCTTGCGGCGCTTCACTATTATCAGCTTGCCATCCCGGCGCCCGTCGCACCTGAAGGCAGTTTCGACTCTGCTGCAGCCGCTCGCGGCCAGGCACTCTTCAACAACCAAGCCAAGTGTGCGAGCTGTCATGTGCCTCCGCTATTCACCGAGCCTGGCTGGAACATGCACACTCCCGAAGAGATCGGCATTGACGATTTTCAATCCGGGCGTTCACCTGACAATCGTTATCGCACTGCGCCACTCAAAGGACTCTTCACGCATACCAAGGGTGGCTTCTATCATGACGGCCGGTTTGCCACACTTGGGGAAGTTGTCGAACACTATAACAGCTTCTTCAAGTCAGGGCTCACCGGGCAAGAAAAGAACGATCTGGTCGAATACCTGAAGTCACTCTAATCCGATCACAGGGAAGTTAGGATGCGGGGCCGGGATCAGTCTTCCGGCCCCTAGAATCTTCCGAGAGCGTTTAGTGCCGAGAGGGTGAGAATAGATTCTACTCTGACTTACTATCCAATGTCTCTGAGGCGCTATCTGATGAAATTCTTACCGCCTTCAACCTGCCCATGAGGCTAATTCGATAGGGCGAAAGCCACGATTCGGGATGGAATGCTAGGGTGAAGAAAGCAGCAGGTCTACGTTGTGAATAGAATCGCCTTGGTTGTGATAGCGGTCCGTCAACTGACACTGGAACTCAAGTATGGCAACGACTGAAACCCAACTAGCCTCAAACACGCAAGCTCCAGCTGCGACAGCCGTTAAGGTCATCGCCAAGAAGAGCAATTCTATACTCAACAAAGTGCTGCGCTTGCTCAGCTCCGTGCGCTTCGGCATCGTGATGCTGAGCATGTTGTTCGCGTGCTGCATGATCGGAATGTTGGTGATGCAGGTGAACGTGGACGGCTTTCAGAAGTATTACGCGAGCCTCAAGCCAGCACAGAGAACGGTCTACGGCGCGCTCGATTTCTTCGACATCTATCGTTCGCGATACTTCACTCTTCTGCTCGCTATCACCGGATTGAACATAATTTTGTCCTCGATCGATCGTTTTCCGGCAACGTGGCAGTACATCCGTAAGCCAAAGCTTACAGCCTCGCCGAGATTCATTGCCGCCCAGATGTTGAATGACGAGGCAGTCGAGCGAGCTGATCCAAAGACAGTTGCAGAGGACGTTCGAAAGGTATGGGGCAAGCACGGCTTTCGAGCTCGCATCAACGAAGAAAACAAGCAAGTGACAGTGTTTGCTCAGCGCAACGCTTGGAACCGGCTTGGCGCTTACGTCGTGCACGCTGCGCTGCTCACCATCTTCATCGGAGGCTTTCTCACAAGTCGTTTTGGCGTAGGCGGGCCGATGGAGATCCAACCGGGCAAAACGTCCAACTCGTTCGCAACATATGAGATTAGTGTCGACGGTGGCCGTGAATCCCAGGCGTTTCTTCCGTTTCAGATCGAGTGCATGGACCTGGAGCAGAAACTGATCAGACCGGAGGGCGGTCTCGATAATTCGAACACGATCGACTGGTTGAGCCACATCAGAATCATCGACAAGGAGCGCAACGTCCAGCAGGACTTGCTTGTTCATTTGAACAACGTCGGTGACTATCGCGGCTATCGATTCTTTCAGAGCTCATTTCTGCCGGTCGGCAATGCACGTCAGATCACGATTTCCTTCGAACCGGGTAACGACGTCGGTGCGACTCTCGCGTCGGTGACCATAAGGCGCAATGGCTCCGCAGAGGTTCCGGGCATCGGTACAGTCAGTTATGTAGGCTTCTATCCGGATTTCAATGTTGATAATTCAGGACCAACGACGCTGTCGCGAGACTACAACAATCCGGCCGCACAGCTCGAGATCACCGGACCCGACGGCAAGCGAACGATGGCCTTTGCCTTTAACCCTCAGCTTTCCGAGCACTATATGGGGAAGGCCAACGATAAGGTCCAAAAAGAAGGCGGCAAGAACCCACTCCTGATGAACGGGAACAAAATAATATTGAAAGACTTCGAGAAGGTATCTCTCAACCACACGCTGACGATCCAGTACGATCCCGGTCGCACGCCGGTCTATGTGGGTTTCATGCTGTTGATTCTGTCATTGTGCGGAGTTTTCTTCTTCTCACATCAGAGGGTTTGGGCGGTGATTGAACCGAAAGGTAAGGGTTCAAAAATCTACTTTGGTGGAAACACAAATCGAAATAGGCCTGCCTTCGAATGCCGGTTCAATTTGCTGGTGCAGTCTGCTACGGGAGGATCACAAGATGAGTAGGGCAATAAAACACGAAGAAGCGATGATGGCAGAGTTGGAGCTGAGTGTTCCTGAAAAAGCCATCGGCTTGCTGCCGATTGTGGCTCCGATTGTAGGGGCGATACTGCTCATCGTGGTGCGCATTCAGGCCGGGCGGCCAGTGGGCTTTATCTATTGCGACGCGCTGATCATGCTCGCGCTGATTAGCTATATCTGCGCAGCGGTTCTCCTGGTGACCAACATCTTCGTCAAAGAGAAAGTCTTGGACCGCCTAAGTCTCATCACGGTTGCGATAGGTTACTGCTTCAACCTGTCGGGCTGGATGGTACGTTGGATCGAAGCAGGCGATAAAGAAGGCTGGAAGGAAGGGATAAATGGGGTCTGGCGATACTTTCCTCTAGACAATCTCTACGCGCTCACGTTGGGCTTCAGCGCGGGAGCGGCTCTCGCGACGCTCCTCGTTATTCGCAAGCCGAAGTATAGAGCGCTCGGTGCGGTGTCCATGCCGATCCTGGTCGTGATACTGGCGCTTGGAATGATGCTCGGCAGCGGCATCAGTACGTTGCCGCCGATCCTGGACAGCTATTGGCGACCAGTGCATGTTTCGATTGCTACGCTAGCGTACGGTGTCTGCCTGTTCAGCTTCGGACTCGCGTTCGCGTACCTGCTGAGGGACGGTATCCGATCCGAAGCGGTTGCAATATGGGCAGGACTGTACGGACTGTTGGCGCTTGGCGCGTTGGGCTTTGGTACCGCGGAAGCCTGGTCCGTACCGCTTCGCGCTGAGTACTCCGTGAACTTATTTATGGATAAGAAATCGCTGCCTTTGCGCGCGGAGCTGACAATGGTCGGACCGCTGATGGCGCTCACGTTGTTGGTGCTGATCGTTTCCGTGGGTCTGTTCGCCGTCGACCATTTCAACAAGAAAGCTAGAGAGTGGGCCTGGAAGCTCTTCAACAGCGCGGTTGTGTTGCAAGCGGGCGTGTTGATCGTGCTCTTTTTCCAGATGCGGAATCTGGACAACCCGGCCTCGCGCATATCGCCGCGCGCGTACCCGGCATTCAGCGTATGGATGTCCGAGCGGTCGCAGCAGATGATAACGCCCGAACAAGCTCAGATGTGGGTACAGCAGAACGCATCGAGCTTAAGGCTGAGCATGACTTCGAATCCTGTTGAGTTCGGCGGTTTGATCGGGCTGTTCGTAGCGCTTTTCCTCGTCGCGCTGTTCTCGTGGAAACGCGATGAAGTGGTCTCGTCACTGCCGTCCCTCAAGGCGATTGATTCGCTGCTGTACCGCTCAGTGGGAGTAGCATTCCCGCTTTTGTCACTGCTGCTCATCACGGGAGCGGTTTGGGCAAATGAGTCCTGGGGCCGGTACTGGGGATGGGACTCGAAAGAAGTCGGTGCCCTTGTGGCGTGGATGGCTTATGCGGGCTTCTTGCACACACGCATTGCACACGGTTGGCGCGGGAGACGTAGCGCCTACTTTGCACTGCTTGGATTCGCGCTGGTGATATTCACGTGGCTGGGTGTGAGCTTCATTCTTCCAGGGCTACATTCCTACGCTGGTGTATAGGGCTAACTATTGCGGCAGCGCGCGCACCAAACTTGCCTTGTACCTGAAAGAGCTTATGGTCGATCAAATAGTGTCACCGTTTGTCGTTCTCAGCAAAAGCGCTCGCGGATCTATTTGTGCTGTGTGTCGAGCTTAAGATTTGTGTGGCTAACAACGGCAACATCCCGGAGAGGGCAGCGGCGCCGAGATTATCAAGAGTGTAGATAGAGCACATCCGCAGATTGTCAAAGTTGCTAGTTGAATTGTGTTTTGGCTGTAGTAGTCCTCCTCCCTACTGTGCGGCGAGAATCTCAGACAGTGCTCGCAGCAGTTTCTCTGCCGAATAGGGCTTGGACAGGAAAGTTCTCACACCTACATCGGCATCTTCAAACAGCTTATCGTTGGCGGCAAGTCCGCTGGATGCGATGATCTTCACATCCGGATTAAGTTTCCGTAGAGCACGGATGGTCGCGGCGCCATCTAAATAAGGCATTACCATATCGATCAATATGGCGTCGACCTCTTTCCTATGTTCCGCATATTGAGCCAACGCCTCAGCACCATCACTTGCGATTAGCACCTTATAGCCGTTTTCTTCCAATGTCTTTCTAGCAACTTCAAGGATTGGGAGCTCGTCATCAACAACTAGAATCAGCTCGCCGTGTCCGACGGGCACGGCCGGCTGACCTCCTTCGACGCTTTTCGTCTCAGGAGTGGTCGCGGCAGGAATATAAATCCTGAACTCCGTCCCCTTTCCGACTTCGCTGTAAACGTTAATGAAGCCCTCGTGCCCTTTGACTATGGCTCTAATAGATGGCAGGCCAAGTCCGGTTCCCTTACCTAGCTCTTTCGTCGTGAAGAAAGGCTCGAAGATTCTACCTAGAACATCAGCTGGGATACCGACGCCCGTGTCAGCAACGCTGATGACTACATACTGTCCAGGCTTTGCTTCGAGTTGCATGCGTGCGTAGTTCTCATCAATGTAAGTATTTTCACCTCCTATTGTTAGACTGCCACCTTCCGGCATGGCGTCTCGAGCGTTTATACAAAGATTCATCAGCACCTGATGGAGCTGATTTGCGTCGCCAACGACGGGTAACAGGTCTCCCGATATGGAGACGCCGACATCGATCGATTTGGGCAGCGTGCTTTCCAGGATACTTGCTACTTCCTTCATGACGTGTGTCGGTTGAAGTTCGATACGCTCGCCCTGAATGCCTCTCGCGAACTCCAATACTTGTCTTATCATTTCACCTGCGCGCTCTGCGTTGATCTGGAGAATGGCGAGCATGTGCTGGCTCTCCTCGTCCGTGAATTTCCGCTTAAGCAGCTGAACCGATAGTAGGATCGGGGATAGAAGGTTGCCGAGGTTGTGCGCAATACCGCTTGCCAATGTTCCAACGCTCTCCATTCGCTGTGCGCGCAGGAACTGGGCTTCGAGCTTCTTCTTTTCCGTTATGTCGGTGTTAATAGCAAACACTGATACTGGTTTGCCCGTATCATCTGGCACGAGCGTCCAATGGCATTCCGCGATTATCTCTCCCCCGTCTTTTGTTCGTTGTCGCAACTCACCAACCCATTCTCCTTTTTCGGTCAAAGCGCTCATTGCCGCAGCATAGTGCGACAGATTGTCGTTATAAAGAAGCTCGCAGATGTCCTTTCCTAAAGCCTCATTTGCTGACCAGCCAGAAATACGCTCGGCACTCTTATTCCAGTACAAGACGCGGCCCTCCAGATCCCGAACGATAATGGCATCCTGCGCGTGGTCAAGCAGAGCAGCCTGTTCCCGCAACTGCTGCTCCTCCTTCTTGTGTGTCGTGATTTCGCGAGTAATGGTTGAGGCCCCTATGATTGTGCCGGCGCCGCCCTTAATCGGCGAGATGGTAAGCGACACATTTATCTCGCGGCCGTCCTTTGTGACACGGACAGTCTCATAATGTCTGATCCTCTCTCCACGGCTGATCCTCTCGAGTATCTGGGGCATCTCATCGGCACGATCCGGCGGCATCAGTATAGAGATAGGGCGTCCTTTGACCTCGTCGGCTCGGTAGCCATAGATCGCTTCGGCCCCTGAGTTCCAGCTGGTTATGGTCCCGTCAAGAGCCTTGCCGATTATGCCGTCGTCGGAGGACTCGACAATCGCCGCGAGTTGCGAGAGGGCTTCCTCATGATTGTTGCTGTGATCCGTGGATCGTTGTATGGTTGATTTAGCCTGTTGCTTCATAAAGTCCTTAGAAGGTAGCTGCACGGGCCCAATTAAGTATTCTCTTACAGATGCGCACCTGGACTACCTATTACAAGGTCTATACCTCGTTGCTCGGTGACGGTCATTTTGACTTTTAGATATTGTAAAGCCAACGAACGGACAATCTCTAGGGGCGTTTTCAATGGTGTCGTCAAGCAGCTTGTGTAAAAGCGCGGAGGGATCGATTCTCCCACTTCAGGTTGAAGCTGTTGAATATCGAATAGATTATTCGATCGACACTTCCTACATTTACAAAGCAGACCATTGGCCGTGTCCTCCTGCGAACTTCGACAAAACACCTCTCGATCACGTTCGTAGTCCGCAGCTTTTTCCACTGCTGCTTGGGGAAGCTCATAAACGCGAGCAGCTCGGACAGATCTTTCTCGAGTTGCTTTACCATTCCGGGGTACTGCTTGATCCACCGCATGCGAAATTCCCTAAAGGCCTGTCGTGCCTCCCCGATCCCGTCGGCTCGATAGATCGCCTGCGCGTCCCGCTTGACCTCATCGTAGTCACTCTTTTTGACCTTCTGAAGTATGTTGCGCATCTTGTGCACCCAACATCTTTGGTGTTTGGCTCGGGGGTAGACCGTCTGCATCGCCGCAGCAAGACCGGCACAACCGTCAGTCACTATCAACGCCAAATTCTTACCTTCAAGGCCTCTTCTGTACATATCCTCCAATAGACCTCGCCAGTCCGCCTCGCTCTCGCCGCGGCTTCGCATGAAAGCAAGCAGGCGACGTGTCCCGTCAGTTTTGACGCCGTAGCAAACCAGCATATGAACGCGTTTTCGCTTGTCAGGGCCGCGCATTCGCAGGCTCACTCCGTCCAGGAACAGATACCTGTAGTCGTCTTCCAGCCGCGCCTCGTGAAATTGCTTCACTAACCCATCGAGCTCCCTCGTCAGCCGAGATACTGTCTGTGGGCTGACCACTTCCTCGGTCACCAGCGCGACCACTTGGCCTACCTGGCGAGTGGAGATCCCTCGCAAAAACGCTTCTCGAATCAACAACGCGACTTGATCCGCTCTTCTTTGGAAGACTCGGAGGCCTTGAGGGAGGAAAGCTTTTTCACGGGTCCGCGCGATCCGAAGCCTTATGGTCCCGAATGTAGTTACCCAGTCCCGCTCGTAATACCCGTTCCGATAATTCGCACGACACTGATCATCGCCGGGTTCATACCGTTCATATCGCCTCAGCCCTACAAACTGATCTCGTTCGCGTTCGGACCAGTCATCCAAAAACTTCTTGAGAGCGTTCTTGGTAAGCTGATGTAGGTCGCCCCAAAACTGGTCCTTAAGCTCATCGAAAAAATGTTGAACCTGCTCGCAGTTTCGCTGTACTTTTGCCATGGGTGTTAGTTCCTCTCTTTGTTGGTTTTTACTTCTTCTATTTTGAGAGAACTTACACCCTCCTTACTTTTACACAAACAAAGTTACGTCACCTTTTCAATCTAGGAAAGAATCCAACCTGCGCATGCTTGCTCCGCGAAAAACAATGACCTCATCATCTCGACGTCACGATAGTCTGATCCCGCTTTCTCGCGAACACCAGTACGGTTTGATGTTGTGCATGCGCATCCATCGAGGATTGGTGGAGCGAGACGCAGATTTAGCCTGGCTTCAGCTGAAAGCCGATCATGCGGTTCGCTTTTTTGAGAGCGAACTGGTGACTCACTTTCAAGCCGAGGAGATGTTCTTGTTCCCGGCTATGCAAGGAATGCCCGGCTCCACGGAAGTCATTGACGTGCTGCTTGCCGAACACAGCAAGATTAGGCAACTCCGTGATCAGTTCCGCCAGATTGAAGGCACATTACTCGCAGCGCATTTAAAGGAATTCGCCGACACTCTTGAGGCACATATCCGGAAAGAGGAGCGTGAATTGTTTCCGATCTACGAGCGGCACGTATCGCCGGAAACCACCACCCTCGTCGAGCGCGGGATTTATCGTTTGATCGGCTCCGCATCTCACCCCCGACATCCGGAGTTGTTGAAGTAGATCCCCGAATGGCCACGAAATGAGTCAGAAATGACTAGCAAGTATGGCTTCAAGTACAGCTTTAATCCGACCTTCCAGCGTCGGGATCAGAAAGGGCGAGGGTGGATCTCCAAAGGCTATTACGGTCTGGATCAAGGGCCGATAGTTATAATGATAGAGAACCACCGCATGGGATTTCTCTGGGAATTGATGAAGAAATGTCCTTTATCATTTACGGTCTTCGTAAGGCGGGATTCGCGGGCGGGTGGCTGTAATGTTTGCACCGTCCTGCCAGTGCTGCTCGAGATCAAAGGGGCAGCCAACGAACCATAGCTGCCCCGACTTAAGTGCCTGGCTGGGACTAAAGCTGATAATCTCCCGAAGCTTCCGGTTGGTAGAGAACCTCCTCAACTTTCAATCTCCTGAGACCCGACGGAACTTCCCATTCGATTATGTCTCCAACCCGATAACCGATCATCGCGGTGCCTACGGGCGCCAAGACCGAGATCCTACCTTCATCAACATCTGCCTCATTAGGAAATACCAGCGAGTAGATCATCTCTTTACTGCTCTCCAGATCCTTGAGGCGTACTTTAGATCGCATCGTAATGGCATCCATCGCGATCTCCTTAGGATCGACAATGTTCGCGCGATCTAGCTCGTCTTCCAACTTATTCATGTAGGGCGTGTTCGAGTCGACGCCACTGTCTCTCGCGGCCTCGATCAGCTTTCTCAGACGAGCGAGATCGACTTCAGTTATGTAGATCGTAGATTCCATTGTCATGATTCCATCCATCGTTAGTTCTTCCTTTTCTATTCACTCATAGATTCAAATCCAACACTGACAGCCTGTGCTTTTCAGCACTTATTGCGTAAAATTTTTGCTCAGATCCGTTCCAGACTTCTCGGACGAGAGAAATGGCCAAAGATAAGATCCTCATTGTTGACGATGACTCGGCCGTGCGCTGGACCCTCGCGCAAGCACTGCGCGCCGGCGGGTATGATCCTTTTGAAGCGGGCACAGCTGCTGCTGGGCTCGCTACATTTGACGCTGAACAACCGGCACTGACTTTACTCGATATCAATCTCCCTGATGAGTCGGGCCTCGGTGTCTTGACAAAGATCAAAGCGCGGAATCCGGAAGCGCTCGTCATAATGATTACGACCGACGTCCACGTCGAGAACACGATTGCCGCATTGCGCGGACAGGCCTATGACTTTTTAGGAAAGCCAATAAACCTTGACGAACTAGAGGTCAGAATAGCCAATGCACTTGAAGCGGGGCGACTGCGCAAAGAAGTAAAACTTATCCGCAAGGAGCGCGCGCGCGAGTTTGACTTCGACCAGATCATAGGTAATTCACACGCCAGAGCGGAAATGATGACGCTCGCCCGCAAGGTTGCGGAAAGCGAGGTGTCAACAGTCCTCTTACAGGGAGAATCAGGCACCGGCAAGGATCTGCTAGCGAAGGCAATCCACTACGGCTCGCGGCGCGCCGGCGCTCCTTTCGCTCCGATCAATTGTGCCGCCATCCCGGCGACCCTTATGGAAAGCGAGTTCTTCGGGTACGAGAAAGGTGCATTCACGGATGCGAAGGCGCGCAAACAGGGTCTACTCGAACAAGCCGAGGGTGGCACTGTGTTTCTCGACGAGATCGGCGAGATGGAACTCAACCTCCAGGCGAAACTGCTCCGCGTTCTTGAAGAAGGCGCCTTCCGGCGCGTTGGCGGCCTTAAGGATATACCGCTCGATGTGCGTGTTATCGCCGCATCGAATCGCAACCTCAAGGCGGATAGTGAATCTGGGCGATTTCGGCTGGATCTCTACTACCGCCTCTCGATCATTCGTATTGATATTCCTCCGTTGCGCGATCGAGGCGATGATGTGCTCACGCTGGCCGAGCATTTTATTGAGGGTTTCAAAGAACAAATGCGTAAGCGCATTCGCGGCATGACGCCTGAAGTCATCGACGTCTTCCGCCGCCATACCTGGCCCGGCAATGTGCGCGAGCTTCGCAACGTAATCGAGCGAGTAATGATTCTCGAAGACGGCGACATGATTACAACCGCCTATCTACCCAACGACCTCGTCTCTGAAGCAACTGGCGGGGTGCAGCGGGAGGCCGCCGCTAATCAGTCACAGCCGCAAGCAAACGAGGTTGCACTCGGCCCGCTCGTTTCTCTTCCAGCAGAAGGCATTCCTCTCGACGACGTGGAAATGTCTCTTGTGCGGCAAGCCTTGGAGCGCAGCGCTGGCAACCAAACGCGCGCCGCTGAACTGCTAGGAATCTCCCGCGGCCAGCTCCGTTACCGCCTCAAGAAACTGGAGGAGGCGACAGCAAGTCATTAGCGCAGCTCCCGGCGCTTTAGTTACCCCAGAGTTACCCCGATTGCGCCTGTGGCCTCGCGTGGGTTGGCTCGGGAATCAAGGGGTTCACTTCCGAATTCGTACTTCTGCTAGGCGGTTTCGCCCGCAGAAAGGTGAGGCCGGTCACGGATCACTTCGACGGAGCAATGGGCATGTATCGCGACGGCCTCCGAGACGCTCCCGTGTAAAAAGCGATTTATCGCGCTTCGACCCTGCGCGCCAACCACCACGAGGTCAGCCTCCCACTTTCTTGCTTCGTCTATGATTTGGACTTTTGCGTCGCCGGTTGGAATAATCCCCGTTGACTTCAGGCTGGCGCTGCCCAATATCTTTCCGGCTGTGCTCAGAGCTTCTTGAGCCCACTCCTTCTCAATTCCCTTAGCGCGATGCGTCTCCTCTGCGACGCCTGCCATACCGTAAGATGGGTCCATAACAATCTCCGGCGGGACTATTACGCTTACGAGTTTGATTTTGGTTCCCTTGGGCCATGGCCGCTCGGCAACCGACCGAACAGCCGCCTCAGAATACTTCGAGCCGTCTGTGCCGAGCAGCAGCTTCATTCCGACCTTGTCAAGCCTTTCATCTGTGATGGGTCTCAACACGCCGACTGAGCAGGGAGCGTGGCGAAGGATTTTCTTGGCGACGCTGCCCAGAAAGAATCGTGTAAAACCGCTGTGCCCGTGCGATCCGATGAATACAAAATCAGGCCCCCACGCTCGAGCGTAATCCACAATAGCAGCGGCCGGGTTGCCCGGAGTCACGACCCACGAGCTCTCAATCCCTCGCGAGGCCAGTTGATCAACGGCAGACATCACTAAAGCTTTTGCGTTTTCCTGTTCTGCACTAAAGAGCGGCTCACTCTCGGGTATACCGCTATAGACCGAAACCGAGCCCACCACATTAAGGACGCGAGCCGTCGTGCCAACGGGCCATCGTCGCGCAGCGATCGCGCTGATGACCGCTTGAGATGAGGGCGAGGAATCTATGGCAACGAGTATCTTCATTTTTATCCCCTTGTTGGTCTCCTTATCGCAAGATGGAAGAACGCAAGTTGTAAGTGCAAGATTAGTGCCGAATCAAACCCTCAACATTTTTCCGAAAGGGACGCATACCGGCCTTCCACTGCCAAAAATCAGCCACTCCACTGCAAGAAATCTTGCAGGCAAATTCGTATATCGCCACTGAGGAATGGTTGAACTGTGCCTGCGAGGACTGGCTTGACCTGTCTGTTACTTGCCAAGTCGTGAAGACTGGCACGCGGCTCATTTGTCTGAGGTCGTAAACAGATGTTTGCCGCGGAAGCAAGACGTCAGTCAGGTTTCCGGGGAAGACAATGATGAATCCATCAGTACCCTGTCATTCTGTTATTGTCGCCCCGACAGCGGCCCTGCGTCGCGACAACTTGCTCCGGCTTTGCAACTCCCGGGAGGCGCCGTCTCCATCCTCGATACGAATGCTGGTACTCAGATGACGCGACGCAAATCTCGCAGCCTCATGACATCGCCTGATCAGATTTAATACCTGATACCAATCACATTCTCTACAAACAGGATCAAGCCTTTGATGGTAGCGGTTGGCGTCAATGATCCTGGCGATCTCAGCCCAATGACTTTCTGCGACATCGTGTCCGCCAGTCAGGTGAATATCAAGCTCGATCCGCACCTGGCGTGGCTGGCCAAAACTAAATACCGCACGGAGGCTTGCAGGTGACGTTGACTTTAACTCAGTGATTATCATTTCCCCAGTACAGAATGTTCAACTATGTCTTACGAACCGGAAGCTTGCGCGTGAGACGACTTATCGACAACGAGCTTTGGCAGGGTAACAGTCAGTGTCTCGCCAGTGAGTCTAACTTCCACGTGGTCAGCATCAATCTCAACGGGCAGGTCGAGTAGGCGGAAGGTGCCCTTGGTCAGGGTGGCCCGTGATTTGGCCAGGATTTCTCTTGAGAAGGTATTCTCCGCCTCTTTGCCGGTCAGGCTGGTTCTGCCGCTGATGATAAGCCGACGTGGCTCAGCGCTCACCTCGATCTCCTCCGCGCTAAAGCCGGGCAATTCAGCCTCCACAGCCAGCCGGTCTCTGTACTCACTGACTTTGATTGGGAACGGCTGCAGCATCTCAGACTCCGCGCGAACCCAGTCAGCAAGGGCCTGCCCATGCTCGCAGCCGCGACCCTCAAACAGTTCGAACGCCCGGCGAGCAATTGCTTCCTCGAGCTCTCTCAATTTAGCAAATTGGCTCTCTGGCTCAATCAGCTTAGGGCTTTCAGGTTTGGTTGTTGCTCGCACTTCTCTTGCGGTTTGACGTTTCATTGCTTGTCCTTTCTACGTTTGAGTTGTCGTCGAATAGACGGGGCTGCGCCATTGCCTCCTACGACGTCACAAGTAGTGCAATAACTGTGCCCTCATATTTCGTGAAGCTCACCGCAATCAGTCGCAGGCTTTGACTGATTTACTGCTTAGAATTTGACATCGGCTTGGTGGATATCTCGCAACACAGCGAGAAACTGTGCAGGGACTTACACAATCAACGGACCGACTTCGGTTGCAGCGTTGGCGCATAGATTGCAGGGCTACAAATTCAAAGTTAATCGCAAAGGGGGAGTGAATGACAGGAAACACACAGTACAAGGCCAAGCAGTTTGATTTGAGTGGGCTCAATGGCATCTCTGACCGCACTCTGGAATTGCATTTCAAGCTCTACCAAGGATACGTCAAAGAGACTAACAAACTCACCGAGAAAATCTCAGAGTTCTTAAGGGATGGAAGGGTAGATCAAGATGAGATGCCGGCTTACTCCGAACTGAAACGCCGTCTCGGCTTCGAGTACAACGGCATGGTGCTGCATGAATACTACTTCGGCAACATGAAGCGCGGCGGGTCAGTTGACCCTGACAAAACTGCGGCATTCTACCAGGCAGCGGAGGAGAGCTTTGGAAGTTACGACGTCTGGAAAGCCGACTTCGTCAGCATCGGTAAGATGCGAGGCGTTGGCTGGGCCATCTGTTATGAAGATCCGAGTGGCGGCCAACTATCAAATCACTGGATCAGCTTGCACCAGATTGGCAACGTTGCGGGGTTCAATCCTGTGCTGGTGATGGATGTGTGGGAGCATGCTTTCCTGCTGGACTACAAGCCGGCAGATCGCCCGAAGTATATCGAAGCGTTCTTCTCAAACATTGACTGGCGTGCCGCAGAAGGCCGTTTGCAGCACGCCAAGCACAATAGCGCATCTGTGCCGCGCTGATATTCCGCGTTGATGTAAGAGGCGGATGAGACACAGTGTTCGAGGTCGCTCGAGTCCTTTAGAAGATAGAGAGCTGGCCTCAGCCTTAAGGAGCGGTAATCGCGTGAGCATTAATCCACTTGTTGAATTGACAAAGTCAGGCCAGTCGATCTGGTATGACGGCATTGAGCGAGGGCTTATCACGTCGGGTGAGCTAAAGCGGTTTATTGACGAAGATGAGGTGCGCGGCGTCACCTCAAACCCGACGATTTTCGAGAAGGCCATCGATAGCTCAGACGATTACTCCGACCAGTTACGCGAGCAGGCCGAGCGCCAGAAGAGCGCAAGCGAAATATATGAAGCGCTTGCCGTGCGCGATATTCAGATGGCGGCGGACCTGCTCGCGCCAGTGTTTGAAAAGACCGACGGCACAGATGGTTTCGTAAGCCTTGAGTGTTCGCCGCTGCTTGCGCACGACATGGCGGGCACTATCGAAGAAGTGCGCCATCTGTGGCGCGTGGTCAATCGCAAGAACGTGATGATTAAGATTCCCGCCACGTCAGAAGGGTTTCCTGCAATTGAACAGTGCGTCTACGAGGGTATCAACATCAATATCACGCTCATATTCTCGCTGCAGAGTTATGAGAAACCATCGAAGCCTATCTTCGCGGGCTTGAGCGACGCGTAGAAGAGAGCAAGCCGATTGACAGAATCGCGTCGGTGGCAAGCTTCTTTGTAAGCCGCATAGACACTGCGGTGGATAAGGGGCTTCAAGAACGGATGGCCTGCGCAGGCAGCGCAGTAGAGAAAAAGAAGCTTGAAGGCTTACAGGGCCGCATCGCAATTGCGAACGCCAAGATAGCTTATCAAGTATTCAAAGAGGTATTTCACGGCGAACGGTTCGCAAACCTCAGGTCGCGAGGTGCGCGAGTCCAGCGACCGCTGTGGGCCTCGACCTCGGCAAAGAACCCTGACTACTCGGATGTTTATTATGTAGAGGCGTTGATCGGACCTGAAACAGTCAATACGTTGCCGCCTGCCACGATCAAAGCATTCCGTGATCACGGGCGATTGAGCATTACGCTCGAAGAACAGCCGGAGGAAGAGGCCGCGGTTTTGGCCAGCCTTGAAGAGGTCGGGATCAAGCTCGATGAGGTGACTCAACAGATCCTCGACGAGGGCGTGAGCTTGTTTGCGCGATCGTTCGAGAAGCTTATGAAGACAATCCAATCGCGGCGCGATGAGATTGTGAGCGGCCTAAGAGCTACGCAATCGGCAACCACGCCGGATTAGAAATCCGTGAAAGGGGTCATTCGAGCAAGGCCGCGAAACTGCAAGACTCCGAAAGGGCTTTATGGCCATTCATAAAATTAGACTCAAGAATCGTAGACAGATCGCCGAGGGCACGATGGCGTTTTCAATTTGAAAAGCCGGAAGGGTTTGTGTACAAAGCAGGCCAATTTGCTGATTACACGCTTATTAACCCCGCTGAAACTGATGCAGAGGGCAATATAAGAGGGTTTTCTCTCGCGAGCGCGCCTTACGAAGACTATCTTATGTTTGCGACCCGGATGCGCGATACCGCGTTCAAGCGAGTGTTAAAGACAATGGAGCCTGGCACGGAACTCTCGTTCGACGGCCCTTACGGCTCGTTCACGCTACACAATAACGCGAGCATTCCCGCCGTCTTCCTCACAGGCGGGATCGGGGTTACCCCTGCTAGAAGCATTGTGCTTCAGGCATCTCACGATAAGCTCCCTCACAAGATCTTCTTGTTCGACTCCAATAACCGTCCGGAAGAGGCAGCGTTTTTGGACGAGCTGACGGAAGTCCAGACAGAGAATCCGAATTACACCTTTGTCGGCACGATGACACACATGGAAAAGTCAAACCGCCCGTGGCAGGGAGAGACCGGTCATATCGATAAGGAAATGCTTTCGAAGTACATTAGTGATTTGACATCGCCGATCTATTACATTGTCGGACCCCCTGCGATGGTTGATTCCTTGCGAAGTGTGTTGAACGATGCCGGTGTCAATACCGACAACCTTCGCACGGAAGAATTTACCGGCTACTAGCGCAGCCGCAAGGCTGTCTTAGAAAGGAGACAGAGGTTATGTGCTACAACTGCGGATGCCAGATGCCCGACAACGATATGGGCGACCCCCACAACATAACTAACAAGACTTTCAACGAGGCGTCGAAAGCCGCCGGCCAATCGGCAGAGGAAGCCAAGAAGAACACCCTGGATCTTCTGCAAAAAACGCTTGGCGAAGGACAATCATCCCAAGCGCAGAAGAAGTGACAGGCCGGCACTGAACTGCAACGAGGGTCGCGCACGTGAAGATCGAAATCAGAACCGGTTACGTGGAAAGTCCAATTTCCGGTTCCGGCTCATATGCATAGTTGCGGTTAAGGGTGAATAAATGATCAAGCTGAAACGGGCCTATGAAAACCACTCAAGGGAAGACGGCGAGCGCATCCTCGTCGAGCGGCTTTGGCCGCGTGGGCTGACAAAGCTAAAGGCCAAGATAGATCTGTGGCTGAAGGACGTCGCGCCAAGCACGGAACTAAGACGTTGGTTTGGGCACGACCCGGAGAAGTGGAATGAGTTCCGCCAGCGGTATCAAAAGGAACTCAAACAAAAAGACGAGTCGATCAAGCTGCTCAAGCGCAAAGCCAAAGCCGGCACGATCACTCTGATTTACGCGGCACGAGATGAGGAGCACAACGGCGCTCTGGTCTTGAAGCAGTTCCTTCAAAAGAGTTGACCCGCGTTAGCTGCCCGGTACTACGTTTGCCCAGGGCTCAGCCTCGGCCGCATACAGTGAAGGCCTGGCAAAGGGATGAATGCCAGGAAGGAAGAGTAGGAATTTGCCCCCGATTATTTTTTCACTTGAGCCAGCGCCGCCGTTCGCGCTTGAGTTGACGGCCTGGGCTCTACGCCGCCGGCCGGACAACGAGGTGGATCGTTGGGATGGAGAGACCTACCGGCGCGCGTTACCGATGGCCGGTAAGTCTTTGGAAGTATCGGTCACACAAACGGGTCGGCCGGAAGCGCCGCGACTTCGGGTTACAGTTATTGGAGCGCGGCGCGTACCGGGCGTTGAATCAACGGTGACGGCGACTCTAAATCGAATGTTGGGTCTGCAAGCGTGCCTGTCGAAGTTCTATAGCATTGCCGAGACTGATGGCCGGTTATGGCTGTTGGCGCGGCGGTTTCGCGGCCTCAAACCACCACGCTTTCCCAGTGTGTTCGAAGCGGTGGCGAACGGCATTGCTTGCCAACAAATCACACTCACGCTTGGTATCCGGGTGCTCAACCGTTTGGCCGAAACGTACGGCGCTGCGATCGAAGGCAGTGCTCTTCACGCATTCCCCCAGCCGCCCGATCTTGCCCGACGAGAGCCGGAGGAACTAAAGCGGTTGAAGCTTAGTCGCCAGAAAGCCGTCGCGCTCACAGAACTGTCCGGTGCCATCGTTAGGCGGGGCCTTAACCTCGAAGCTTTAGCGACCCTCGACGATGACGCAGCCCTCGCCCAGTTACTTCGGTTGAAGGGCGTCGGACGCTGGACGGCGGAGTATGTTCTTCTCCGCGGTTTGGGACGGCTGCACATCTTCCCTGGTGATGACGTTGGCGCCCGCAACAATCTTCAACGATGGCTGGGTCTGAAGAAACCGCTGGATTATGAGGGGACGCACCGCCTCCTCGCCAAATGGAGACCCTATGCGGGATTCATCTACTTTCACTTGTTGCTGGACGGCCTTGCCGAAGCGGGTGTATTAACGCCGCCTCGCTGAAACCGCGATGTTTATCGCAACCGCAATCTGATGAACAGGAAAGGAGCTATGTAACATGACAACACGAATTGGAAATGCCGTTTGGGAAGGGACTCTCAGGGTACAGGGAAAATGAAACTCGGAAGCGGCGATTTCGAGAGGCCTTATTCTTTTGCTTCGCGCTTTGAAAGGGGGAAGGGGACAAACCCCGAGGAACTCCTGGGAGCGGCACACGCGGGTTGCTTTTCCATGGCTTTAGCTTTGGGGCTCACCCTGGCAGGTCACGCCCCCAGGCGCATCAACACGACCGCCGCGGTTCATCTGGGTAAGGTCGGCGAGAGCTACAAAATCACTTCCATCGACCTCCACGCTGACGCTGAGGTTCCAGGACGCTGAACTCGAGAAAGGGCAATCTAATCGAACTGAGTAAGGCAGAGCTTGAATTGCGGCTTCGGGGCATCGGAGAACAAGAAGACCGGCTGCGACGTCGGTTAAACGAGCTTGAAGACATCGTTCAGAATGCTCCGGGTTCTCACCGACCGGGCTACCCGTCCGCTCAGACGCTGCAAGCCGAGCGCGATATTACGACCGTGGTGCTCGCGCTCTGTGACATGGGTCGTAAACGACAGGAGCTGAGTGTCGAGATAAGTCTTATCAGCTAAGTGCGCTCCTGGCGCATCGCCTGGAATCGAGCAAGGGGGGGCGGGATGCTTCAGACCAGCGAAGAACTAGAGAGGTAAAAGACGATGACAATAGTTCAAGAGAAAGGCCGCACCGGGCACGAGTCGCTTGCGGGACACCTGGCCGAGCCGCTGATGAACTTCAACCTTTCGAATGAGATCGCGCGACTGCATCAGGAAGAGGCGTGGCTGCGAACAGGCCATAACTCGAAGACTCTTGTGAAGCAGCCTGACTTCAGAATCGTGCTGATCGCGTTGAAAAAGGGCGGACACCTTGAGGAACACAAAGCCGACGGCCGCATCTCTATACAGACTATTAGCGGGCACATTAGGCTTCGAATACTGGAGCAATCCGTTGATCTCCCAGCGGGCCAACTGCTCGCCCTAGATCGTGGGCTTCGGCACGATGTTGAGGCCCTCGAAGAAAGCTCGTTCCTGCTGACTATCTCGTGGCAAAAGAGCGTTGAGAAAGACTAAGGACTCAAGTCCCGAGAGCTTCATTGGCGGATTGAACCGGGACTATCTGTGGGCCAGGCATACATAACGTGACGGCCAAGCTCAAAAAGTGTGACCTCCACCATCACCTTCTATGTGCGCCAGCGACCACACTGAATGTTATGCCATCAACGACTACAACGTATGCCTTTGTCGGGCACGTTCTGACGGGTTCAGGCGACGATAGGCAAAATGATGGGTACCTATGATCTCCTTCGACACAGCCCATAAAGCTGTACATTTTCCGCCAGACCGTCGCTTTCGAGTCTGGATCAGGCCCAAGTTTGTCGCTGGAGTCGCCGTGTTAATAGTCCTGGCGCTCCTGTTTGCCTGGGGACAGGCCGCTATTTTCGGGTTACCGTATATTCCCCCTATTCCTCAATTCAACGAAACCGAGGCTACAGGGCCACACGGCTTCCCATTGTGGTTGCGTTATGCGCACTTCTTTAATTTCCTCTTTTTGATGATGCTCGTCCGCAGCGGCCTTTCGATTCTCATGGATCATCCGCGGCTCTACTTTAATGACCACTGCACACCGGGCAGCGAGTGGATTCGTTTCACGCCTTTGAGAGTTCCGAAGGATCGTCTGTGGACGGCCAAGGACGATGCGCGTTATATCTCGCCTGTGTTCGCGCTACCGGGCTATCGCCATACCATAGGGGTGGCGCGCTCGTGGCACTTCATCGATGTCTACGGTTTCGTTATTACTGGTGTGATTTTTGTGACGCTGCTTTTCGCAACGGAGCAATGGAGAAGGATTGTACCAACCTGCTGGGTCGTGCTGACGCAAGCCTGGAGTACGTTTGTCCACTATGCCATTTTCATCTGCCGCCTGAGCCGAACGGCTTCTACGGATATAACGCGCTGCAGCAGTTGGCCTATTTTTCCGTAGTCCTCGTCTTTGGACCGCTTTCGATTTTGACCGGTATCGCGATGTCTCCAGCGCTGGCAAATCGCTTTCCGTTTTACCTTCGATTGTTTGGCGGAAGGCAAGCGGCTCGCTCCATCCACTTTCTTCTTCTCCTGGGCTACCTAGCATTTTTGATCGTCCACGTCACACTGGTGGTCTTGACAGGATTTGCGCGGGATATGAATCACATTGTCCTTGGAACGGATGATCAAAGGCCGCTCGGGATGATTCTCGGCTTTGTCGGTCTTGCGGTAGTGATCGTCTCCTGGGTAGTCGCTCACTACACTTCGTGGAAGTTTCCACGCGCACTGCAACATATCCAGAAGGCGGTTTCACAGCGGCTCCGCCTCGCCACCCTGAATCGACTCTCTCCAAGCGAGCGGTATACAAGAGAGCAGATATCTCCATACTTGTGGCCGAACGGCAAGAGGCCGGAACGCGAGGATTGGAAACTCCTGGCCGCTGATAGCTTCCGAGATTACAAGCTCAAGGTAGGAGGCGGGGTCGAGAGACCGGTGGAGTTGTCGCTATCGGAATTGGCAGCGCTTGGCAAAGCGGAGCACATAACCATGCACCATTGCATTCAAGGTTGGACGGGCATTGCGCAGTGGGGAGGCCTGCCGATGAAAGCGCTTGTCGAGTTGGTCAAACCGCTAGCTTCGGCCAAGACGGTCGCTTTCTTCTCTTTTGGCGAAGGTCTGTATGGCGGAGTCTATTACAACACTCAGAGCCTGGATAATGTGCTTAAGGCCGAGTGTATGCTCGCCTATGAGATGAACGGAGCGCCGCTTGGGGATGAGTATGGAGCGCCGCTGCGGCTGCGAGTGGAGAATCAACTGGGATACAAGATGGTCAAGTGGATTGAACGCATAGAATTTATTGAATCCGAGAAGCAAGTCGGCGAAGGCGAGGGCGGGACGAACGAAGACGATGAGTACTTCGATCTACTGCCGAACATCTGATGTCAAAAATGATGGAAGACGCTATAGCAGACGGACGGGTAGAGATTCTGGACGCCAGCCTCGCGCCCGTCGAACTGGTCTTTACCGTCTATGCTCGAACGAAATCGTTCTGCTGATGTCATCGATAATCACTGAGCAAGTCGAGCGGTTTCTAATAGTCGCTTCTAAATCTCTTTACCAAGCGTGATCGGTAGGGGTTGACCACACTATCACCGTTGCCGCCATTGGGCTGCCGCCCTGCGGGCAACGGATCAACAGTCCTGGCTTCTTATTCGCTGATACAGGAAGTTCTGTTCGGGCATGTCGTGAACCTGCAGCGTTTTCCTTAGTTAGTTAGGACCCGGATGAGAGCCGAGGGAAGCAGAGGACAAGCCTGACAGAAGCAGTTATGGCGCTTCCCGGCAGTCGCCGTTCCTTCAATCCATTCTTATGGTTCAAGGACTTCCTTAGTCAGTTGCCCATAGAAGTTGATAAAATGCCCCCTACTTGACTTTAGTATCTCGTGCGCCAATTCCCGGCTGTTGGAATCTGTACGAACTTGAATGACACACTGTCCCCGCAACAGTGCTCGTTCGTAGCGATCCATTGCCAACCCCTGCATTAGCATAAAGTGCTGTAATTTGCGCTTCACGTGTTGTAAGTAATCGTGAAACTCGCCTTCAAGATCTAAATCATGCGCTCCTTCTTGGCCGCAAAATACTTCGATCATATCGTCGCTGAACCCAGCGGAGGTCAAGGCCGCACATGCGGTATCCACTTCAGCCTTGCCGTCGATGATCGCGACAACTTTGCTGGTGCGGTAGTTAGAAAAGTTCTTGTCCTCTCTGTTCGATGCATCTTCCATGAGTCGTCCGTAGTTCTCTATGTGACGATCATTGCGCGGTGGTAGTGGCGTGGGAATCACGAACTCGCAGTAGTCAATGCCCTCAAGCATATCGCCGGTCACGCGGCCCCGGTGAACCGTGATTCGCTTATCGTCCTGGGCTGCGGAGACGACTCCGATTCGCCCGCACTTAGGACACCGTTCTGTAAATGTCGTTGCTTGGCCCGTCCACATTTGCCCTTTGATGCATAACCCCACGGGCACTGTGGTGTAATCCATGATGCTCTGTGTGCCGCTCAGATCTAGCTTAGGAGGTATGTGAAGGTTTTCTCTCATCATAACCCGCTCCAATCCATCAGGTACCCAACCGGGAATAGCAGCTTCTCCAGTCGTGACGCGATGGTTCTCAGTCAATCTCTTAAATCTCCGAGCCGACGATTAAGCGCATCTTTTTTAGCGGTCAAACTCGTGGCTGAGTCGAGCGAGGCCGAGCGCGCCAAGCAACAATCCGAAGTCACGCAGTGCGACGTCGAAGTAACCCGGTATCATGAGCAGATTGACTATGATCAATGCGAGCCAGGCCGCTACCACATAAGCGAAGACCTTCGGCTTGAAAGCGACCCCAATACCGGCCACGATTTCGATCACACCGACACCCAGCATTAATTCGTGGCCGTGACCGCCAACCAGGTTGTTGACTAAGGGAGGCAGATACTGATCCCAGTTCACCAGTACGTGAAAGAACTTATCGAGCCCGGCCACAACCGGCGCCACGATGAACGCCAGATGAAGAATTTGATATGCCTGATAGCTCGGGCTCGAAGCACGAGCTCTGACATTGGTTGTCTCTACGATTGTTGCGGTTCGAGTGGTCATCACAATCTCCCTTCAGGATTCAGTTCATAGGCTTTGCGCTTGGCAGAATACTGAACTGCCATTCCATCGGAGCACTGGGCAATAGGCGTGCCCGAAAATACGCTTGCATTTCTTCGCTTCAGACAAAGAGAGAAGTAGTCGCTGCAAAAACTTTGACACGCACTGGTTGGTTTGGCGCAGTGAAGTGCGCGATTCTGTGCTTCATTTTCCGGGAGCGGGTTCAAAGTCTGCTGGATCGAAGCAACGTTTGAACCGTCGGTCACTAAAGAGCAGATGGAAGCGCGAAAGCCACCACCTAGCGTTGCGTGCGCCGGTCGGCACAGAGATTGCCGGCTTGCTCATAGTGGCGCTAGGGAAAGGCGTTCAAGGCTGTCCGCGCGGACGTTTATGTAGCTCGTAATACTAGCAACATTGGTAAGGATAGGCGGTGAGCGCGGGGGAATGAAGTCTATGCGGATTCGAACAATACTGGTGCCGACTGATTTCAGCAAAAATGCGCACCTAGCTGTCGAAAAGGGTTGTGAGTTGGCTCGGCAGCTGGGCGCAAAGCTATACCTTTTGCACGCTCAGGACGAAGGCACCCTAAGGACCGCGATTAAGGAGAAACTGTTTGACGGAGATGCTACTGACGAACTATTGCAAGCCAGGGTCAGGCAGATGGTTGAAGCGCGGTTCTCAGAACTCCTCGCTAGCCTCAATCACACAGATTTGAAAATTCAATCTCTATCGCTGCGGGGCGATCCGAGATCCCTAATTACTCAGTACGCGAGCGAAATCAAAGCTGATCTGGTGGTGATTGGGATGCGTGGCGTTACCGCGGCAAGCAGGATAGTCAGCGCAATGATCGGATCAGTGACTGAACATGTGATGCGAAGCTCGCCTTGCCCAACGGGTGCTTATCCGTTTTGGGGAAGGAACGAGTTGAAGATGATGTTGGCTAGCGTGGTTGCTTGTTTGTAACTTGAGATATAATCGCGAGCAGAGCCCGAGGTAGCCTAGCCGCGATCTAAGAACCCCCGCAGGAAAAATAAGTCA